>Ga0123352_10012208_pt1:0-10000 | contig 13572 bp, 4 predicted proteins | sample TergutLab28metaG_FD_89700 | JGI IMG/M metagenome (GOLD analysis project Ga0123352, IMG submission 89700) | Labiotermes labralis P1 segment gut microbial communities from Petit-Saut dam, French Guiana - Lab288 P1 | ecosystem: Host-associated > Arthropoda: Insects > Digestive system > Gut ...
GAAGAAGAAGAAGAAGAAGAAGAAGAAGAAGAAGAAGAAGAAGAAGAAGAAGAAGAAGAAGTAATTCCTTAATTATTAAACCAGATCTGAAGGGGGTCGGCCGCAAATAGGATTCGTAGATGTGTTCCTTTTATGATGCAAGGTCAGGGTCGGGAATTTGCAGTTCTGCTCATTAGTCTATATGACAAGACATGAAAGCTAATACGGAAGATTACAGGACTTTCTGTACCCGTTGAATGAAAGGAACAAAATATACAATGAGAAAGTTCCGCACGTAAATAAATTATTTTGCCATGTCGTCTTCTTATTACAGAAGGAAGAAACAGGCTCACGGAATTTGCTCTTGATCTACTGTTGAAACTGCAGGGACGGTGGAAAAGCATGCATCAGCAGTCAGCTATTGAAATGCAAGTTTGCGTGTTGAACTGCGAGAGTTGTAACATCATGGACTGCACTATGGTCGTGAAATGACATGAGCCTCTCCTTCAGAAATTTCTAGAGTAACTGGACAAACATTCGAGCTGTTGATTTAACGTCACGAGTTTGATCTGAGTCTCTATACATGCTAAAGGTGCTCCTGTTTGTACAAGGCGTAAATATTTACTTCTCTTTGCTCTGAAAATGCTGGAACTAGAAGGTTTGTTTTCGTTCAACCTTAGTATGAAATCTGTACGTACAGCCAAGGTAACAGAGATGTCATGTTTTTTTATTTGCCGTGATATTCGGAAAAAATGTGTTAATGTTGTATCCGTTGTGGACCCGATGAGGAACGTATCTTAGATGTCGTTCCCAGGGAGGACGGAGCTCGTAACTCTGGTTAAGACGGGGAGTCGGGCAGGTCGCACACCCTCTCAATAATCCCCAAACAGAATATATTCGAGTTTTATTGTGCAAGAGTATAGAGTAATTGCATTTACAACTGAAATGTATCAGTGATAATTCTCGCCAATGGACTCTTCATTTCTGTTCGCACTCACTGACTGTCCAGCTTCGGACTCTGCTGCTCAGACACAGTTCGAGCTACGCAGCAGACTGCTCCCACAGAACAAAGCAACTATTGTTACATGTGCTGCTCCACACACTGCTCACGCGATACACTTAGCGAGTCCAGTTATAAACAAAAGAAATGGAAGGAAATTATATTCCTCCCATTCCTGGTCTTAAGAGAGGCGAGAACTAAGCATGAGAAAAATTAGCTTATGACTAACATACAGTACATGTAAGAATGCTAAAAGAAAACCACAACAAAACAAAACAAATCAATGTGTGTCAACTACACAACATTAAATCTGAGTACCGAATAATAGATAAATGTACTTCTTCATTATTTTGTCATATAATCATGAGGGTTAACTGGTCTTTCTCAAGTTAACGCAACGTTCCCGATACAATGTCTTAATCACAGTGACTGGATACTAGAATATATAAATAAATGCATACTTAAAAGAACTGGAGTCTGTTTAGGTTATTACAGACCAGTATTGGCACCGCTTGCATTAAAACCTTATCTTCAAACTCATGATGAGTAGAACGAATTCATTTTAGTTATGAAACTTTTGTCTTATCGAAACCATAAAAATACCCGTTGTTGTATCCGGGTGCGAAATTTGGTCTCTCGTCCCTAAGGGAAGATATGCAGTGTGATTATTTCTAAGGTCAGTGTCAATAAAATCGTATGTACCTAAACACAGAAATTAAATAGAAAATAGAGACAGCTGCATAACTAACGTCTTAATTTGTACTATTCACTGAATAGTATTTCGTTAATAAATTCCTGGGTGGGGTTATGAGATTGGCAATTAAATTGGCATTCACCGGGGAATTGAAAATGCTTACACATATTTCGTCGGAAATAGGAATTGACGATAAGCTTCAACTTCTAATTTTGTACACTTGCCTTGCCTGCAGTTCACCCCTCTCATACTTTCTCACGTTTATACTATTTCCTCCCTCCCGCCATCTTCTTTCTCCTTCCTTTCTTTCTTTCTCTTCACTTCTAGTTTCTTGGTGTCTCTTTCTTCACCATTCTGCAATTTTTTTTCGCATGCTCTCTTCACTTTTCCGCTCTACTGTGCCTCTCTGTTTGTTTCCTTCTATCCTATAATAACCGTTTTTATAAATAAAATCGAAAATAGAAATAGTTTCGGTTCACATCTTCACTTAACAGTTGTAAGTCATTCCAGGCTGTTAGTTCAGAATGTGACTAATATATATCACTGATTTCATCTCACATAACGTTAAGTTTTCAAATTCCACTTTCAGAATAGATGTGTTTCATTGTCGTCCGATCAAGAGGGCTAATCGCGTTTTGTGTGTCAGTTCAACATTCGCTAATGATCCCTTCAAAGCGGATGTTCTGAGTTTAATTTAACTTCATTCTGTGTACGCCTTGTGGCTTTAAACAATACAAGTGTGTTGAAATCAACAACAGCAAAGTTTTACCGCACAAAAATCACCAGTCACTTGCTTATCAACGCTGTTTTCTCGCCATTATTACTTACTGATTTTACTTATTGCATTCACGTCATCTGTTGGTGCCTTTCGACACTGCTAAATTGTTTACATTTCAGGCCTGTTTTGTAATTTAGTCTTCAACTTAAGTATTACACGTGTGTATAAAGTTCTCTGTTTACCTCATAACTGCTACTGACTTGTATAAAAATAGCTTAAACCTATATCCTTATAATATTAAAATAATTTTGCTGTTTGTTACTATATGTAAGCCAGGCGTCTGTAAGATTAAAATTTAAAATTATGCATTGCAATTATAAACAACAATTTCTGTACTTTCCTCACAGCAGTTTCTAAAGCTTTTGCGAATTGGTTAAAAATGTTGCTTTTTCAGTTGCCTTTCCTTACTTGTTTTGGAAATAATCGTTTAAAATTATTGTTCCATAAATTAATAAAAATTACTCCAAAATTTCTATATGTGTTTAAAATTAGCCTTCAAATAAAATGTCTCCAAATAAACCACAAATAAACACTTCCTCAAAATCACTGACAAATATTTAGCTTATATTAACCAGATGGGCAAACCAAGATTCATTAAGTTAGCATGGAAATGGAGTAACAGAATTTACTGACTGTAAAGCCTTGGAGCCATGAGACAAATTGTGGGACGTAGACGTAGACGTCAAGGTAATATTCAACATCAGACACGCAAATCTTATATGAATGTGGTGTGATAATTTGGACACGTTTAATCAGTATCATAATTCGGTAATAAATCTTCGGGTATCGTAAATGATGGAAAATGTATTGGGTGGTTGTGCGATTATGGGCTTCTAGAGTGTAAATCTGTTACATATGTTTATTCTAATACAACTCTTATAAAATAGCAATGATATCAATAAACACAAGTGTGGTAGGAAGGTGGGAGCACTCCACGTTAAATTTAATATACCTGTTATCTTTCAGTACGCAGCTAACTTTTTAAGTGTTGAATTTCCCAATAAGCTTTTCCACATCAAATAAATTCTTCCTCATTTTTTGTTCAAGACCATATATAGGAAGAAATAACAGCGTAGTCTTCTTTGTTGAACTTATAATTTATAAATAAAAAGTCCAGAAGTTTTAACACACAAAACTGTATTGCAAATTATTAAGCTTGTGTACATACCAGTTGGGGGGACCGCAGTGGCACAGTGGTTAAGGTGCTATGCTACAAATCGGAAGGTCGCTATTTCGATCCCAGCTGGTGTCACTGGAATTTTTCATTGACATGAAGTCCTTTCGATCGCACTATGGTCGTGGTGTCGACTCAGACTCTAACAGAAATGAGTACTAGGAGCATTTCCTGGGGGTAAAGGCGGCCGATGCGTAAGGCTGACAACCTTACCAACATCCTGTGCCGTTGTCATGAAATCTGGGAACCTTAACTTCCTGGAACCCTCTGGGCCACTCCAGGCCTGTAACGGGACTGATTTTTACATACCAGTTGACAGAAAACAATAAGAAGAAGCATTGAATTTTTTCCTTCAATAAAAGTATAGGCCGTGGATTACTGAATCGAATGCACCGGTAACATCCCCATGTTCTTTTGTGCTTGTGGTATTCATATATTATAACAATGAAGTTTCATATTGTACACTGTAAATTCGACGAAACATTTTGCTGTTAAAAGCGTCTTGTAAGTGGCTGTAGGCTACAACATCGCTTGGTTAAACGAGATGCCCCATATAATTAATGTGACAAACAAAGCATCAACAACAAAATGCCTGAAGCAAATGTAAGAAGACATAGCGTATGAAGACAAAGGTTTAAATATAGATCGGGAATAAACAGCTGCTTCTTGTTTAACTTTCATCATAATCACTAAATGCTACGGAAACATTCTGTAACATTTTAGATGTTTGCGACATAATAGATATGTATATTCTTACGTTCAGGGTATGTAATTAATATAAATATCTGTGGCGAAAAGGAATATCTCTACAAATAAAATACTTTTTATCCAACAGATGCACAAATGTATAATTCGTAGACACAATTAGAATTACTATAAAATATTGAAAATTACTCCAACATGTTTCGGATCTCAAGGGATCCACCATCAGAGGGGTCTATGTAGTGCTTGGCTAAAATTACAGTAATGGTTCTATCTTGTCCGTTGATATGGACGTAGTCGCTGTTATGGCAGCATATTTGCCCGTGGTGCGTGTGTGTACTGCACAGTCTAGACTATCTTGTCCGTGGTGCGTATGTGTACTGCACAGTCTAGACTATCTTGCCCGTGGTGCGTGTGTGTACTGCACAGTATAGAGAGACTATGCAGTACCACACGCACCACGGGCAAATATGTTGCCATAACACCGACTACGTCCATATCAACAGAGAAGTTAGAACCATTACTGTAATTTTAGCCAAGCACTGCATAGAGCTCCCTGATGATAGATCCCTTGTGATCCGAAACATGTTGGAGCAATTTTAAATATTTTATAAAAATTGTAATTGTATCTACGAATTATATATTTGTGCATTTGTTGGATAATAAAGTGTTTTAATGTCATTGATGCACGGTAAAAACATGAAGATCTCTACAAATGTTTATTATGTTCTACGTAAAAACACGAACCTCACTTGTCAGAATATCTATCACTGTTGAGTTCGTGCGCTTTAATGTAAGAAGCACGCTATTAATTTATCCGTACAACTGGATATTTTACTTACGAAACTTGGCCATTAAATTGAATGGGAGTAGTTCTTGATTTAGACTGTTTGTCACTACAGTAAACGCATAATATTTACAGCTGAACACATTTCCTCTTTCGCATGATAAACGACTTGCCGTTACGTTGAATTTGCCGCGAGTAATGATACTTATTATAAGCGGATTTTTAACTTCCTGTGTTCATGTTGGATAAAAGAATTAGCAATATTCGGGCATTACATTTCTTGAGAAATTGAGGAAACTGGCACCACACCCCTCAGCTTCTTATGGAAGGGGTACCGGAGTTCTTAAACCACTCCCATGAAACGACTTGGGAGGATGCTTCGAAACGTCAAAAGCTCCTACTAATCAGTGTGTAGTTCCCGACGGAAAATACTCTCTATCTTATAACATCTAGATAAAATAAATACCTTAAACTGCTTTTAAAAATTGTCTTGTTATTTAATAGTCACGTGTTGTGTGGTTTATTATTGAATACAGTCGCATGTCATCATTTTCTCACACCTTTTCGAAATAAAACTTAAATCCTTCATGTTCTGGGGCGATTGATAGCTGTCTGTCTTTCCACACGTTTGCAAGTCATTTATTGGTCGGGTTTTCATTACATTTTCGAAGAACTTCTTACCTTGGGGCCAGACATATTTCCTGTTTTCTTGTCCTGATAGGCAATGATAAGAGTCTTACTATTCTGCAGGATTCTGATGATGTTTATTACGTCTGAACTCATTCATTTTATGGACTTTTTCCGAAAAAAATGTCATTACAAATAATTGATACTGTGATTGAGCACGCATCACAGTAAAATTAGTCATCTGTTATTGCAACAACCCGTATTTACTAATTTTAATCTACTTCGTGTTTAATCACATTATAAATAGTTATTATGTGATGATATTTTTGTTGGAAGGGACAAACAGAAGACCGTAACGTGGTGGTGTGTTAAGTTTTGATAAATAGCATAGGAAAAATCATAAAGTAGATGAATTCAAAAGCAATATTGCTAACATTTCAAACTGTGAGGTAAGCACCACTAAAGAAATGACGTAACCGTCGTATCCAATAAAGACAAGCAAAATTGATTATAGCGCAGGTAACGTAAAAACGAAATTTTCACATTTGTACCGTGCATCCTGATATTATCAGTTTTATTACCAACTGATGCACAAGAGAATTGTTTTTGGAGGAATGTTAAAATTTACATTAAAATTAAATTAGCTCCAACATGTTTCGGTGTGATCACCATCATCAGGGAGCGTACTGTGTGATCGTGCTAATGTTAAAACAATTGGTTAAAATACATCATTGTAGCTAATCTTGTGGTGTGGCTGCATATGTTATCAGGTCCTTGTTGGTGTATGTATGTCTGCTCGCAACATACATACACCAATAATGACCTGTTAACCTACGCAGCCACACTAACAGATTAACCACAATGGTGTATTTTAACCAATTGTTTTAACATTAGCACGCTCACACAGTACGCTCACTGATGATGGTGATCACACCGAAACATGTTGGAGCTAATTTAACTTTAAGGTAAATTTTAACATTCCTCTAAAAACAATTCTCTTGTGCATCAGGTGGTAATAAAACTTTGATAATATCAGGATGCACGGTACAAATGTGAAAATTTCGTTTTCACGTTACCTGCGCTATAATCAATTTTGCTCTTCTTTATTGGATACGGCGGCTACGTCATTTCTTTAGTGGTGCTTACCTCACAGTTTGAAATGTTAACAATATTGTTTTTGAATTCATCTAATTTATTAATTTTAATGTAAATTTTAATACTCCATTAAAAACAATTCTCTTGTGCATCAGTTGGTAATAAAAAAACTGTGAAAACGAAATGTTAAGTTGCTCTTTGATGCTGTCTACGTCGTCATCATTACTGTATGCAGGAATTAATGAGCAGCGAGAATTGCAAAGTTATAACACAGCGCGTGGAAAGAATATGACGTGCGGTGGACATTGTGATATTGTGGGTGGCGAGGCAGCGGCGACTGACAGTGTGGGTCCTGATGCTTAGTTGTTTTAAATTAACGGCAACACAGCACTTTCAGTTATCAAGTGTAACTGAGTCAACTCTTGCAATGGAAGCCAATAGCCTGAATGCAGAGGGACTTAGAAGAGTAATCAGCCAAATAAATAAATAAATAAATAAGCACCCATTTAGAAAACAAAAGAAACATCAGGAACCTTCTGTGTACTGTTTGGTGGATGTGAGACGCTGGTAGGTTAGAAGATGTAGCACCACTTCTTTTGGAAAGAGTACGTAGTCAAATACAACTATGTCAATTAAGTTGTATTTAATGGCTATACTAGACAACCACATGTTTCGGCCTTTACTGGCCATCTTCAGGTTGTCCTCAAGAGAATTTAAGATCCTACTATATACACTGTGCGCGCACGTGGTGCAGACATCTCTACATAGGGCCTTATTGCGTAATGTAATTTCTATATGTGGTGTTATGCTCAGACTAGAGGCACGATAGGGTCTGGTGGTTAGAACCTTCAAACTCGACACTAGCCACCAGACCCTATCGTGTCTCTAGTCAGAGCATACCACCACATATAGAAATTACATTAGGCAATAAGGCCCGTATGTAGAGATCTCTGCACCACGTGCGCGCACAATGTATACAGTGTGACCTAAAGATCTCTTGAAGACAACCTGAAGATGGCCAGTAAAGGCCGAAACATGTAGTTGTCTAGTATAGCCATTAAATACATCTTAATTGACATAGCTGTGTTCGACTATATACTATTTCCAATTTTCACACACACACAACGGGGATGACACATTTCCAGGACCACTCTACATTACCTAATAACCCTTCGAATCTCTTAGTATTCTTCTTCTGCAGCATTTCAAAAGTATTTCCTGTTGTTGATCACTGTTTTCTCAGAAAGTTAAATTATACATTACCTATCACAATATTATGTTCCAGTGGATGTGTGGTTCTGTCTAGGTAATTATTGCGCTGTGTTTTAAAACTATTCCTCTCGTACAATTTTGATGAAATCTACTCGAAACGACACTTTCGTTTACGCTAAATACTAACTTATCTGCTTAAATCCAAGCTACATTAATTACATTTTAATTGCTTTCCAGCTCGGGAAGAACTTAATGTACTTGCATCCGTTTTGAGCCATGCGTGTACAAGTTCAAAGCAGTAATTGTAATCTCAAAATAAAATGTCGACAAAGCCATACCTGCAGAATGTAAAGCATGTTTTGTTGCAAAACTTTATATTCCGTGTTATTAGTAACGTTTGGAAGCCTTCACAGTGCTGTGTGATTGCTTTACTGAAAATCTTATATCATCACCATGAAGATACGAAAAGACAGCGTGCTTTACAAACAAGATAGAAAAGAAATATGAAGTGTACTTACCAAAACATGTCTGGTAATTATTTGTAGACATTAGTTTACTAAACTCATACGTTGTTTGCGAGTGAAACCTTGCTGCATTAGTAATTCTTCATAGGGGTGACTACTGAGTGTCAAGAAGGCAAACCGGCCGCTGGACTAAAACACTTTCTTTTTGCCAAGACTACAATCTTTTATTGTAACTTTATGTAAGACACACTTTATTCCTGTATATACAACAGTCTGCCTGAAGATGAACCTTCGGGTTCAAAGCATGTAGAAGACAACGAAAAATTAGAAACTAAAATATTAATTTAGAAAAATTATATTTTGTTGCTTTATATTGTGTAATTACATTACAATGCGCGGTGCAAAAAATATAAAATACAGCCTGAACTTTTAGTGACCTGTCTGACACCCTGGATACCCGCATTAATATAGCTGCTTTTAGAGAGTTCAAGGACTTATCTTCATTCACGTGAAAATTGAATATCCGTCTCTGTTTAGAGTCACTTTTATCTCGCTATCCTTTCTTAAGTTCTTTTTTAATATGTTTCTGCTGCCTACTTTAATGCTTCCTACGATATGTAGGTTCCTTTCTTTGGTATTTACACTACGATTTAGTCAGAAATGTTCTTTTCTCCATTCCTTCCACATGACCAGTCCACCTTCTTGATTTAATCACCTCGATAGTCTTGTTGTTCTTTTCGACACAGTGGCGTTGTTATTTAAATTAATTCTATTTTCCCGTCTTCTCATTTTACAAGATTTAAGCGATTAAGTCTTGTGACTTAAATACATAAAATATCATTTGAACTTGATTTTTACAAGAAGGGACAGGTTGTGTTGTGTAATTACTAAAATCGTAATATTCTCTCATTATCAAATAGCTGTTTTACACAATTCAAAATATTTTCAAAGCACACAAACTGCTGAAGAAAGTGTCAAGTTCTTACTGAAATAAGTGCCACAGCAGAAGCACGTGGCCGCAAAGTTCATGCGCTGTGGGGATTTAAATGCAACTGCAGTGGGTACGTAAGCTTGATACAGCACTCACTCATTTTCTGATATGGCAAAGGTGACTGCTCTGGCACCGTTGAACAGTGATAGATCAAACAGATCCTCCGCTAGTACGAGCAACCCAAAACTCCTAATCAGAACGCATTAGTTAATCCTGAAACTTGCGAGATGCGGGAACACATTAGCGGAACATAAGTAAGAAGACTTTTTGTATCAGTTACAGCTTAGGAGTCCAGAGATAATGCTTCTTAGAGAACGAAGTTGTTCTAGGAGTAGATTTGGCTGAATGATTAATTTCGCGGTAAATTCCTCCTACGTTATAAATTCAACTCTGTGACGACACACTAGATTTCCCGCATTCTGCACGTGTAGCTGAGAAGAAAATTATACACTTTTTTTTCGACTAGTCATTATTCATAGTAGATCCTAACCTCTGAA
>Ga0123352_10012209_pt1 | contig 13572 bp, 9 predicted proteins | sample TergutLab28metaG_FD_89700 | JGI IMG/M metagenome (GOLD analysis project Ga0123352, IMG submission 89700) | Labiotermes labralis P1 segment gut microbial communities from Petit-Saut dam, French Guiana - Lab288 P1 | ecosystem: Host-associated > Arthropoda: Insects > Digestive system > Gut ...
GGAGTACAGATCACTTAGCTCGTTATGCAGTCTCCTCCATTCCCCCATTACCTCGTCCCTCCTAGGTCCAAATATTCTCCTCAACACCATATTCTCAAACACCCTCAGCTTCCTTTCCTCCTTCAATGTCAGCAACCAAGCTTCACACCCACACAAAACAACAGGCAATATTATAGTTCTATATATCTTATTCTTTAAGAAAATCCGAATGATAGCTTTCATAATTTATAAACCAGTACAAAAACAGCATCCAACTCTGTTCCCTATCTTACGTGTGCAGCAAATATGATACACTTTGCTGTCTGTTTTATTTATTGATTATTTATTTCTTGATACTACCAGTAACTTGGAATATAGTCTGCCAGATGTTAGAATGGTTACTGAATAATGAATGGAAAGGAATGTGAAGTGGTCAGGGACTAATTCTGGTACTGTCCTAGCACTCACCTGCAGAAATAAAAAAACCTGTCCAAAGAGTGAGTCCTGCCTGACATGCAGCAGGCACCCCCTGAACATGAGTCATGCATTATCATTTGAGCCACCTTGCTTAGTGAATTGTGTTCACTTCGGACATTACCATAAAGAGTAAATATAACAACACTGATGTCAAAATAGAAGATAAAGTTGTTCCTGCCTATGCCATGAAGGTATACCAGGGGAGCACAAGAATAGCTCCACTCACTCTTAACATCAGCATTAGATCGAAGTGACAGGTAAACTTCATGCACCATCACTTTATCCCCAGGAAAGAGCCCCAATTACCACTGAATAGGAGGCTGGGTTGGCCTCAAGGCCAGACTGGACATTCTGGAGAAGATAAATTTTCTTTCATGCTGGGATTCACTATACAAAGTATACTATCCTAGCTCCAATGTCATAAAGACCATTTATTTTTTCACACTTTATACGAAATGCTTCCAAATTTTACTTAAGATGTCTTTTGGAGCTACTCAACAACCTGTACTCAGTATTTTAAATGTAACAGTTTGAGGTCTGTAGATCTGAGGGAAACATGTCAGTGTGTATTGTGTGTGTACATCTCCTTCACTCTTTCTCCACAGTCACTGAAACAGCATAAACACAGTCCAGTGATGAATGCTTTTCAGTGTAATCATGATAGTATTTCATATATTTATGTTGCTTGTAAACCACATACTAAAAGGCAGACAATGTAGCTAAGTCTCAAAGTGTACATATTTTACATAAATTTCTGCACAAATTTATATAAATAATTTCTAAGGGTACACCTTAAGTCTTTGGAGCATTACAAGTTTGCTGAAGGTTTGTGCCTTTTTGAGATTAATGTGATCTGTGATGGGCTAAATGTATGGAAGATTTAATTGTTGTTGATGTCCACCTCTTTGCCATGCCATATTAACTCACTGCATTCAAATGCTGTCAGATAAATTAAACTCTCTGTATACATTTTAGATCAAAGTGATAGAAGGAACAATTCAAATATTATGTTCTGCTAATTATGCCTTGCAAAGAATATTAGAAGCACAAATCTAAACTTATATGCAGAACAAAGTACATTTGATAATTATTCAAATGTTGTAGTCGCTTAGCTGAAGTAAAAAACTTCTCCCTTTATTGAATAAAACGCATACCAGTTTTCATCAACTTAGTTCTACAAACAAGGTTTAGGCACTCAGATGTCTTTAATTTTTGTTGAACACATAGTAGATAGGCCATGTCTGTCTGTCCATCTACCAACATTTTATCTTCTTTCTGCTGACAGTGATGATTGAATTATTGATTTATTGTTGAATTTGTAGGGATGCTGTTTTAACTTCTAATTTATATAGCATTTAATGGGATGGGAAGATGATAAAGAATAGTGAGTAGTTAATATTTTGAGATGGGTAGATGTGGCCTGTTTAAAGGCACTGTGACAATATTTCCCTGGAGAAACACAAGAATCCTGAGGATAAACGACAGTTCTGGATAAATTTGGACCAAGTACTTTTGTAATGCTTGCCTACAGCATTGCTCTTCTACACCAATTTTTGCAAAAACTCACACCTAAAAATTCAGAAAATGAAAAAAATTTATTGGATGTAAGCCCAGCCTAGCCAGACAAGCACAGAAACATGGCAACTGGTGACTGAGCATGTGAATGAGTAATTAGTTTTCATAGCCCCTGCAACCACCTGTTGGATTTGGTGGTACTGACAGTGATTTTTAGCTGAAAAGTTTTGTTTTGATGATGATGTAGCAGTTATATTTCCACTCTTTTACAAGGACCTGTGTCCATGTTAGTTTTATTGGACTGGCCATGTTAATAGAATGGATAGTAAAAGAAAAGTTAGTCAAGTGTCTAATTATAATCCCTAGGGAAGTTGGCTAATATGATGACCAAAAAACAGATGGAGGAACTGTGTGCAAACAGATATTAATAGATGCAAAATTAAAACCTGGAAAGAGAGGTCAAAAAACATCTGACTGGGAGAAGTCCATTAAGGAGGCAGGGGTTTGCATTTGACTATAGTGCCTTCTAAGAAGAAGGAGGAGAAGTGTCAAGGTTGCCCAACCATGGATAATATGAATCATACAGAGTGAGCAGCATAAAAAATAACTTCATTTTTGTAAAGGTGAAACCTCCATTCTAAACATCATTTTGTGATAACATAAATTATATTGAAATAATTCATCCCTCACAAATACATTTTTGTTATTTACAAAACAGAGTATTCATTGTAACATGTTTTGGTCGATCTGGTCATCTTCAAGGAATACACAATGTATGTAACATACATGGGAGGATTGTAGCAACATAAAATTCCATAATGAGAAATTATGTCTCATTTTTGACATAGAGGATTATAATGTGTAAAGGTATGTTATTGATATAAATTTGGAAGTAGTATATATTCCAGCCATTTTGACATTCTGTCTTTTACCAATCTAAATTTATTTTCTTGGAGGTACTAGATTATAGTCTGTAATCTTACTTTGTGATGGTTATGTTGAGCAGATTCTTGATTTTAAATTTATCTTTTTTTGAATATAGGATCAATGTCACGCTGACGTAAAAGAATTCTCACACAATGTTAAACACTTTAGATTGGCCCTAAGTAATTTTCTTCATTTAAAGTCATTTTGTTCTTTGGATGAGTATTTTAATAAAACTAAGGTCTAAGATTAGATTTTATTTTATAAATGTAATTATAACCATTGTTCTGCAGTCTTAATATTTTATATTTTTACTTTAATTTGTCAGTGACAAATTTCAGCTCTGTTTTAAAATATTTTCTACTATGATAGAAGGTTTGAATTTCATAAATAGTTGCTTTTTATAATTTTATTACAGTTTATTGTTCAGTATATTATAATATTATTGTATTGATCTTAAATTAATTGTACACGTTCCTCATATTGTATGTATATGATTCTTTGTCACTGTGACTTATGCTTTGATATTGTGCGTGCATTTTGTATTTCTATATTATTTTATGGCCAATTCTCTATCCAGTAGATTTGTTAAACCTGATGAATGTATAATTAATGAATGAAAATTAATGAAACAATATACATAGAGCTTCTTTTTGTGTGATCTCTTTGAATAATCCTTGGGATTTATGTTAGTGGCTAAGCTGAAATCTAGTTTTGAGGATACAAAATGCCGAAGGGTTTTGTTTATGTTGTACAAGTATGTAGAAACTGATGGACTGGTTATTACATGGGGAGGGTATAAGCGAAATGGACATATTCTTAACAAAAATAAATACACAATGTGCAAGATGACTGACAAACAACACGCACGTACAAGTGAATTTCCAGGCACAGTTCTATGCAGAAATTGGCACATTGATGTAGGTAATTAATTCATTTTTGTTTCTTTCTTTCTGATTCTGACCTCTTTCTACCCACTCATCTTCAGTGTAGAAGATTATTGTTGCACTTGATCTTTCTATCTCTCTGACACACACACACACACACACACACACGCTATGTTTGCCCCTTCTGGAGGTCTGCCGCTTGCTCCTATGTCAGGTAACTGCTGGTGCTTCAGTCCAAGTTTCATTGCATTACAACCAGTGCATCTTGATACACTGGTAACAAGCAAATTCACGATGATTTTGGAGTCCCTTTCTTTACTGACCACATCAGTTCTCTAACTGAGTGGTTCGACTCAAAGTTAGCTGATGGGGAACCCCTTAGTTACGCAGCTCAACAGACATCTATGCTGACCAAGCATTGACTCGAGTCCCCTAGAGCAGGGATATTGGAATGAACAACTTGTCCTTGCAACCTCCAAAAGGCAGCCATGTCAGCACATTAAATCGTTCCCACCTGGCACTTTTCGACTGCCCTGGCCGAGGTGTTTTCCGTGCTTTTCCCCTCAGTTGGAAGGCAAATGCCAGGGTAAAACACACAAAGACGAGGCATGGCTCACACTGTTCCCAAGTAAGTCAGCTAAATTTTTCCTCTATTAGTCTATCATTGACTTTAAACATGACCATTTTTGGTCAAATACCAGAAAGCCCTCCAGCCAAAGTTATGCCCTCGTATAAGGCATATTGCCTCTTGAGCAAAGGTCTCAGTTTGCCCACGTCGGAATCTTCAACCATGATGGGAAATCATTAGTGTAAGTGCAATCCCTGTCATAGTTTAAGGTGTCTGGTATTGATCCCAGCGATGCTTTACTGCAGGAATGGCTAAACAGATTGAGGGAGGTCAACTTGTGCTTGCATGCCAGTCCCTGCCCTCTATTTGCTCTTTGGTTGGTTGGTTGGTTGGTTGACGTTGCATGGAAGGAGCCGTTTCTGAACATGTGGGATGTTACCACATGTATTTTAAAACGATGTATGTCTTCAAGCTGTGATAACTGTGTGAATTATTATTGACCTGCTCTGGGTTGTGGCATCTAGCACTGTGTTGTTTTCAGACAAATGTACTGCCTTATTTGTCAAGAACCAGTACACTTTGTACCTGACACTAGGCACAGAACTACTGTACACATTACTGCATGAAAAATACTACACTATGCTTAAATGTGTGGGTAGAAATTAAGTGGCATTGCTTTTGACTGGCTGGTGGACTGTTAAGGTTTGAACTTCAGTAAGTGATCTCATCTATTGCATATGTGTAAATACATGATTATTGTTATATACCTGTGCCATCTTTAGTGTCTTATGTGTGTATATAGCAGGTACACAGTCTGACAATAATATAATGAGACTGATTTTATTTTGACCAAGATAGAAGTGCTATCTATGAAGCAATGCATGCAATCCATGTGACCAACCTTTATCTGTAATCTGGTAACACTGCAACGCCCCACGCTGAGCATGACGGAAATACGGCGCCATGTTGTGCAGGTAGTGAGAGGACGTGGTCACAGTAGCGGCATAGAGCAGAGAGCGATCATTAAATTCTGTTTTAAACGCGGGAAAACTGCAGCAGAGACTGGAATTGATGAGACAAGTGTACGGGGATAATTGTTTATCTCGTGTACAGATATTCAGGTGGTATGCACGATTCAAAAGTGGTGTGAAAACGATTGAAGATGAAGCCAGGCCTGGGCGTCCATTTTCTGTTCGTAACGAGGGACTCATTGCGAAAGTGAGCAAACGAATACAAGAAGAACGTTGCGTGACTGTGAGAATGATGGCTGATGAGTTTGGTGTTAACAGGGAGACGATTCGTCAAATCTTAGTGGAAGACTTGGGCAAGAGATAGGTCGCTTCCCGGTTTGTGCAACGTGCATTGTCTGATGATCAAAGACACGAGAGTGTTCAGTACGCAAAAGACATCATTAAAACTGCTCGTAGAAATAAAAATTTCTTGAATTCGATTGTAGCAGAGAAAGAAACTTGATGTTTGCGCTATAATCGAACAACTAAACGCCAAAGTGCTGAATGGAAGTCACTAGCATCACCAAAAGGCAAAAAAGTTCGTCTTCAAAAGTCAAAAGTGAAGACAATGCTTGTGTGTTTCTACGACAGCAAGGGAATTGTTCACCACGAGTTTGTTCCTGAGGGACAAACTGTCACTCTAAGTTTTTATTTGAGTGTTCTGGAACTCCTATGGAAGAGGATTCGCCGTGTCCGGCCCGGCCCGAGTACTCAGCACCAGGCAGTTGGTTTCTTCTTCACGACAATGCACCGGTTCACCGGGCAGTTGCCGTACAAGAATTTTTAGCACGAAAACAAGTGTGCGTGCTCCATCATCTGCCCTACTCCCCTGATTTATCCCCCTGTGATTATTTTCTTTTCCCCAAACTGAAGTTACCATTGAAAAGGCGCCTGTTTGAAGATGTTCAAGACATCCAAGCAGCTGTGACATCGAGTCATCGGGCCATACCACAAGAAGACGTGCAGAGTTCCTTGCAGTCTTTGCTAGATCATGCCACTCGCTGTATTGATGCAGAATGGATGTACTTTGAATAAAATACAGATAGTACTCAAGTTTTTTGTTCCAGTTTTATTCTATAACCTCAGTCTCATTACATAATTGTCAGACTGTGTATGTTTCCAAATTATGTATGTCTTCAAACTGTGATAACTATGTGAATTATTGTTGATCCACTGGTTTTCTGCACCTTTGACTGTGTTGTTTGCAGATAAATGTACTGCCTCACTGGTTAGTAACTATTACTCTGTAGTGTATTCCCCTGCACCATACAATGTCTGGTTATGAAGGAATAATAATGACATTCTGACAGTGTGTTGATTTCTCTTAAGCCTCCCTTTAAACAGCACTGAATTGATACTTCAACACACATTCCATTTACTGTGTTCATGAATTGTTTAATTTTTAAAACAGTGACTGATGTGTATATTTGCATGTACATTTACAATTCTGAATACAGATGCCTGTGATCAAAAGAAATTAATTTTGAAGATTTTCCTGTCCTACCTGTAATTACCCATCATGAATATCACTTTTGTTTGCAAAATATGTATTTCATATGTTCATATATGTTTCAGTAAGGGTAGTTTCAGTTGCAGTTAAAGAAATCTTTGTTCACATGGACACAAATTTATCTGACGATAGACAAAGTACGTACGCTGCATTGGCGAGAATTACATGTTGATTTACTGGTTTTATACCAACAAAGACAAAGGGTTAGAGTTATGAGGTTTATGTTACACGTATTTTGCAGTTAATACTATTCTACAATATATTTACCTCCCTGTATTTATGTTCCATTCATTGATGTGTGTGTATCCATGCTGACTATTTCTGCATCATCATAGCTATGTGTTTTATTATTTTCTTTCATTGCTTTCTTGCTTCTCTACGTTGTCACTCTTTCTTATTGTATCACTCACATGACTTCTACTGTATATTACTGCATAATTTCTGTAACTGTAATTCATTCCTGTAACATTCCTCTGTTACTTATGTACTTAGGCTACTGTAGTTGTATATGGGTTGCAATAATTAGCATCAATATGTGCCTGTCAATAAACAACATAAATGTGTCAGTGAATACAAAATAGCACGAAAGGTTGACATAGTAGTTGGCCTAATATGTGCCATATCCATGCATTAGAGGTATATTGTAACCTGCATAATGAAAACCAATAAATGTGCATGTATAAAATCTGTTTTATAATAACTTTGTTCATTCCAGTTTGTTTCGATTGGCTGTTGTGATCATCATCATCATTAGGGTAGCTTTACAAGTGTACTAAGAATACAATAGACTGCCAAACTGTGTGAGTGGAACTATTCAGAAGTTTCAGAAATTTATTTTAATGTTGAGTAATTCCACTTATTCAATTTGGTAATTTATTGTGTTCTTAGTATTCTTGCAAAGCTACCCAGATGATCACAAAAGCGATGGAAAAATGCTGGTAATTAATAACATGTGATAAAACACATTTTTATCCAAACGCTTTTCTTTTTAAACGGAGGTTTGAATAGTAGTTGACCGTTCTAACGATGGATTTACCGCCATTTTTATTGTGCGAGTTTAGTATAAACGTTTCCTACAGGGGCCGCAAATGTCGCATTATCTGCATGTTAGTACTTTAGAATACCTATAGATGGCACTACATGTTTGTTGTAAGTGTCTATGTTACTAACGTTCTGTGTCCGACGCTAGATGATTTGTGTGTGATCCCTGGTTTGTGTCTCTAGCTGGCAACACAAAAGACGGCGTTGCATCCGGCGGTTAATATCCGTTGTCGTTGTTTGCAATAGAATGGGCTGAAGAGTAAACACCAATGCAGTGTTCCTAAGACATCCATCTGCATTTTTCAAAACATATAAATGTTGCTGTACAAGGTATTAGCAGCCTATTTAAAATGCCGAGGGAATTAAATTTTTGTGAGAATTGAGGTTCCAACAGCGATATTGATGAAAATTCGCCTTTGGAATACGACTTCATTTACACGGACAGCGAATATTCGGCATTGTAATATATACTTCGTTATTTGACGAATATTCGGATTTAATGCAATTCGACTCCATTTTCAGTTTGTTCGCTGCTGTCAATGTCGGAATGGTTCAGTAAATGAAATTGCGTGTTCGGTTATAAATGACTTCGTGCAATAATATATGTATGGAATTGATGAGGATATTATGGATGAAATTTCTTACATTTTGTGAGATATGAGATTCTTACACTGATGATCATGAGGATATCACTTGTCTGGGATACTCGGTTTCATTGTGGCACTGATGTGCTCTCAAAGTACTAGGTTGGCGACCCTTGTGGGACGTACGCTGCTCTGTTCCATGGCCGTTGTTGGCGTTGTTCGGTATTGAGTACAGAGTTGTCTTGAGTGTAAGTGTTGGTTGTGTAACACGTCCGTGAATTGAAGCATGGGTTGTGATGGTGGAACCATCCCGAAACGTGACGAATTGGTGAGGAAAAAAAAGAAACCGGAACAAGTAAGTGTGTGTCATTTAAAACTTTGATTTTTAATATCATCCCGTTGTGCCGTTAACAATATAAACATCTGTTCAAACACAAGTAAATAGTTGTGAACCTCAGATGGGTCGAAACATGTAGTTCCATATAATAAATAGAATGTAGTTGTGTTGTACAGGTACTGATTAAATTGTTGTAAAACATTCATGTTGCGATTTGGTTGAATATGGAGGTGTTCGTATCAAATATTTGTTTCATATTTACAGAAAGATAAGGACTCTGAGTTGTCATTTCGTTGGAAACACTGCAGTATCACGCAGGAACCTCTACAAACTCCAATTGTAGCCTGTGGTTTGGGGAGGTTGTATAGTAAAGATGCCGTTATTGAAGCCCTCTTGGATAGAGCTAATTTGCCAGAAACAGCACAGCACATAAGAAGTTTGAAGGTAAGTTTCAGAATGGCTTACTTAAGCAGTAGTGTGAAAGAAACACTTGATCAAATTTCTAACCAGAATTCACATTATATGTTTTTGTGACTGTCATATTGAGTGCACAGACCTTTCAGTCACTTGAGTTTGTATCTGTCTTTTCAAAAGAGGGTATTCAAGATTTCAGTTAGGTTCTGTGTCACTACTGTGGCAGACATGAAGGATGATGAGGAGGCCTTGGTAGGTACAACATAAACTTAAATCTATTAAGAAGTCCATTAGCCCAAAGAGCAGCAATGTACTTCATGCAGATATTTTAAACTGGTTCTTTTGTCACTTGCCTGTGATGAGTGTGCAACCATATTTTTTTTTTGAGTCCTGGAAAGGGCAAGTGGTTGTATGGTATGTTCTCTTCATTTTTTTTTTTTGCAAGACTAGATTTTCAAGAAAACACTACAAGTAAAGTAGGGGAAAAATTATATAAGTATTCATTGGGAATACAAATTTAAAGTTATGCCCAGATTTTTCATGTTAGCGAAGGGTTAATAGTAGTGATGAAGACTGACCAAAATTATTAAAGAATCTGTTTGTTACCCATGTTCAATTTGTAGTTTCTTTTTTGAGTGTTTATTTGTATATAACTACTGTGTCTGTTAATAGTTTTGATGAAGAATGAAGAAAAAAATATTAAAGAATGTGTCTGTTACCATTGTTAGGTTTGTAGTGGCCTACATTATGTGCAAATGTGCAGCAAGTACATTTGTTGCCTAAATTTATGAAATACGTTTTTTTGGACCCCAGTTATATACGTGTTATGTATATAGGATGGTCAGTTCCAAAGGTTTAAAGGAATGTGGAACATATTGTTCCAAGACATGAATATCAAGTATAGTGAGCTTGTATTGAGGAAAATTTATCCAGTTTGTTATTGGTCAGATAGGTGAATCATCCTGTGAATCTTTACTAGTTTTTTGATAAATCTGAAAGCTAAAATTGAGGAACTTGAAACTAATAGTAATATAAAAAATGTTAGGCACTTGTATAGGGGCATCAGTGACTTTAAGAAGGGTTACCAGCCTAGAACTATTATAGTAAAGGATGAGAAGGGTGATTTGGTTGCAGATTCCCACAGTATTTTGGCTAGGGGATGGAAACATATCTCTCAGCCTTTGAATATACCTGGGGTTAATGATGTTAGACAGACAGAATTACACACAGCAGAACCACCAGTGCATGAGCCAAGTGCCTTTGAGGTTGAGTTGGCTAATGAAAAGCTAAAAAGTCACAAATCACCAGGTATAGATCAAATCCTAGCAGAATTGATTAAGGCAGGGGGTACGACAATTCGGTCTGAGATCCATAAACTTATTATTACAATCTGGAATAAGGAGAAATTGCTTGAGGGGTGGAAGGAACTAATCAATCACTGTACCTGTCTATAAGAAGGGTGATAAAACAGATTGTAGTAATTATAGGGTCATATCACTTTTGCCAACTATGTACAAAATTGTATCCAACATCCTGCTGTCTAGGTTACTTCCATATGCAGAAGACGTTATTGGGGATCATCAATTTGGATTTCAGTGCAACAGATCAACTACTGATTATATATTCTGCATTCATCAAATACTTGAAAAAAATGTGGGAATACAACAAAGCAGTGCAGCAGCTGTTTATAGACTTCAAGAAAGCTTCTGATTCAGTTAGGAGGAAGGTCTTGTGTAATATTCTTATTGAGTTTGGTATCCCCATGAAACTGGTAAGACTAATAAAAGTGAAACATATAGCAGAGTCTGGGTAGGCAAGAATTTGTCTGACATGTTTCCTCTTAGGAATAGTTTAAAACAAAGAGATGCTCCTGTTGCCATTTCTGTTCAATTTAGAGTATGCCATTAGGAGGGTTCAGGTAAACCAGGATGGCTTGAAATAAAATGGTACACATCAGCTTCTGGTTTATGCTAATGATGTTAATATGTTGGGAGGAAGTGTACTTACTATAAAGGAAAATGCAGAAGCTTTTGCAGTGGCTAGTAAGGAGATTGGACTAAAAGTAAATGCAGATAAAACTAAGTACATGGTCATGTCTTGAGACCAGAATTCAGGGTGAAGTCACAATATAAAGACTTATAATGGTTCCTTCAAAAGGGTGGTAGAGTTCATATATTTGGGAACAACCATAACAAATCAAAATTCTTTTCAAGAAGAAATTAAGAGCAGATTGAAGTCAGGGAATGTTTGCTATTATTCGGTGCAGAACCTTTCGTATTCCAGTTTGCTGTCCAAAAATTTAAAGATTAAGATACACAGAATTATAATTTTGCCTGTTGTTTTGTATGGGTGTGAAACTTGATCACTCACATTGAGGGAGGAACGTAGGCTGAGGGTGTTTGAGAATAGGCTGTTGAGAAGAATATTTGGACCTAAGAGGGACAAGGTGACAGGGGAGTGGAGAAAGCTACGTAATGAGGAACTTAATGATCTGTACTCCTCACCCAATATTGTCCGGGTGATAAAATCGAGAAGAATGTGATGGGGTGAGGGGGGCATGTAGTGGATATGGGGAAGAGGAGAGGCTCTATACAGGGTTTTGGTGGGGAAAACTGAAGGAAAGAGACCACTTGGGAGACACAGGCATAGTTGGGAGGATAATATTATGATGGATCTTCAGGAAGTGAGATTAGGGGGTATGGACTGGATTGAACTGGCTCAGGATAGGTACAGGTGGTGGGCACTTGTGACTATGGTAATGAACCTTCAGGTTCCATAAAGTGCAGGTAATTTCTTGACTAGCTGAGAGCCGGCTAGCTTCTCAAGAAGGACTCTGCTCCACAGAGTAAGTATGGGTGTGTATTGTATACTATACATCAAGCCCTTATTAAGATAGAGCTGTGGATTCGAAACAGTAATATTGGTGAAAATTATGTATTTGTTTGGGTTCATCTATTTGAGTCTTTGATAAAGTGTTTAATTTCCTGTCTAAGTCTCATATTTTCTTTTAATTTAATTATCTAATTTATCATTTTTTCCATGTTCAATTACATGCCATGTTTTCTTCCAGTAGTTAGTCGTAAATGCATTTGTACAAGTTACTTAGTTTTTGTTTCTCCTTGTATAGAATTTTGAATGTGTTTTTAATACATAAGTTTTGAGCTTTAAATTTTGTTAATTTGGCTGCAGGGGATGTATTAGAGATCTTGACTGTTACATATGTTGGAATCAAATTTCTGAGAGTGCATTACTTGATAAATTAAAATACATTTATGAACCTTTTGTTTAATATTTTTGTGTCTGATGATGTAATAAGCTTGACTGGTAATTGTCTTGGGTTATATAATTATATATTAAAAAATGAAGTCACACAAAACACACTACTGTAAGCAAAATTATATTGTGCACAAACGTGAAATCACTCCATGAAAGTAATATAAATTTTTTTTTTACAATAAAGTGTCGTGTTGGACTGACTTTAATAGTTATTATATATTCTTATACTATGTACCATGTATACAGTTTTGTCCATTATGTATGTGCACTGAGTCCAACACAAAGTAATTAGCCTGGCATTGTATAACCAGTAAATGAATGTGGATTCTGTTTTTGAGAAATATAAAAATGTGTGCAAATACAGTAAAACTTTGATTTTCTGGGTTGGGACTGAAGCAGTGATGAATATGAGAATAGGTGGATGCTTAAAAAATTAGACAGTGCATAATGCAAATGAAATGCTGTATAATATTGCATACTACAGCGTGTGTACCTGTGAACATTACAGAATAGGTCAAGGTTAAAAAAGAATGCTATCTTAATTACTGTGCCCCATTGAGTGCTCTTTCCTCTATACCTTTATCACACAGTGGCTCACCACTCTGATGGTTAACATAAGTCCAGTGTCAAATTAAACTTGACAATGGTTTCCACTGTAAGATGTCCAATGATCAATATGTTAGTTTACATTGGTTTTTTGTTGGTTTTTCCCTGAAGTGCCTGTTGTTTAGTGGCTGCTTTTGAACTCTGGAAATTTGATGTTTTCTGTAAAATTTTGACTGGACTGTTGCAAGTCACAAAAATAATTTGACTAGAAAGGATCAAAGAAACTGATAGGTAATTGAAGTTTTAATGTAATATGGGATGTGAAGATAACAAGATTGTTCTTGGTCTCCTTGCTAGAGCCCAGTATCACCCCCCCCCCCCCCCCTTAAAATAAAAACGTTAAATAAAAAAAAACCAAAAATTAAAAAAAAAAAAAAAAAAACGTCGATGCAGACTGGGAGAAAAGGGGGGTGGGGGGGGGGGGGCGCACATGGAATACACACA
>Ga0123352_10012212_pt1:0-12500 | contig 13571 bp, 8 predicted proteins | sample TergutLab28metaG_FD_89700 | JGI IMG/M metagenome (GOLD analysis project Ga0123352, IMG submission 89700) | Labiotermes labralis P1 segment gut microbial communities from Petit-Saut dam, French Guiana - Lab288 P1 | ecosystem: Host-associated > Arthropoda: Insects > Digestive system > Gut ...
AGCCAAGACAGCACAGATAATATAATGACTAGGCTACTGGGTGGATGATCCAGGGTCCAATTACCAGAAGGGGCAATAGATTTCTCTCACTAATTTAATTTTAATTCTTATCTCTTAATAAATTAATCAGATTTTTCTCTTCACTAAAAATGCCCAGAATGACACTGTGGCCCACCCAGCCTCCTATTCCATCATCAGGTTTACAAATGTTACCTATGGACGACTAATAACAATGTGTGATACGTGGCGGATATTGAGATCTCATCATCCATGCCTTACAAAGTATATATGAGAAAAATCTGGGTGTAGGAGGATGCTGAAAGTGTGGTGACTGAGTCGCCTCAGCAGGTAAGGCGGGGGATGTGTGTGCACGTGGTTGGTATGTAGTATCCTTGGTGGGGGTCATCGCCCTGGCAACTCCAGTCACCACACTTTCTGCACCCTCCTCCACGCAGATTTTTTTTATACATACTTTGTAAGGCATAGATGATGAGATCTCAACATCCGCCCCACACCATGCATTGTTATTAGTCTCCTATATATAACATCTGTAAGCCTGATGATGGCCTCAAAGTAGGCCAAAACATGTTGTTTCATTAACACCGTAGCTACACCCAGCTAATAAACTAGTTGTGTTTTGACCTACATTGTCCTTTACTTCATTGTTACACACACAACAGGGATGCCTCAACTTAAGACATGCCTAAATGTTAAGTGTACTGGAAGGGTTAAAATTACACATGATATATCTGTACACTGTAGCATTTATTTTTGCTTTTCTATTTCATCTCTTCATGTTTAGAAATGACTAATTCAGAATAGCCTGTTGCTTTATCAAACTCTCTCCTGAACTGCAAGCCACAAACTTCTCCTAAAATTACTTCAGCTGTTGTTTCAACAATAAGATCACCAACCACATGTCCAGCAACTGTGTTTCCATCAATGTCTCCCAGTGTTACATGGAGATGAGCACCATCTTTGCAAATTGTTCCAACCAGAGAGGTAATTTCAAAACATTTGTCTAGAATACGTACCTGAAACAGAGTATAATGCAGTGTTGTTAAAAGATGTCAATAAATACACATTTTTTAAGTACTTTTAAATATCTTGCATGAACACTTGCTAATAAATGTCGGTTTCTATAAGTTGTTCCTATACTAAATAAAATGGTATTTCATGTATATGGGGCAGTGGAGGTTTAAAGCCCTTCACTGTAAACTCTGTAGAAATCCTGGAGGAAGTCCAAGAGCTGGTATGGATTATGTGCAGGAGACACAAATCCGCTGCTGAATGTATATGAAAATCAGTTCCTTGGTAAGGGCAATCATCAGTTTCTGTGCTGATGAGGATTGTGAGTATACAGGTGTTTCACCACAGATATGAAGTCTTCTGCACACAGATCCAAGGTGGTGTTTGACCAACTTGCCTAGAGAACATTTTCAAATTCTCCAACAAAATTAGGCCTCCAATAGCTATCCTACCATCAGCACATCTCTCAGCCTCATTCAGGATGGCATTCCTTCCCACCATGTAAACGCCATGTCCCTTGGAGAATGTGGCAGGCCATTAGGGGGTTTTCAGTTGAATAACGTAGTTGTTGGTAAATGTTGCTACATACATAAATACTTGTAGATGGAATGATATTTCCCTGTTAATTCTGTGGACTTTTATCTTCACCCATATGAGCTTGTTTTTATGTGCACCAACAAGGGTAAAGATATGTATTCGGATGCAAATAAATGTGAGATTAAGATTGTGCAACATGATTGCAATGTACCTGACATGTCTGGTCAGCACTTGTAGCAAAACGAAGAGTTGCTTTCCTGACACTACCACAACAAGAGAGAATAAAGGCAGCATTCAGCTCATTGGATCTTACAAATTCAAGTAAACTTGATTTAATTTCAGCACCTGGAGGAAGTCTCATAGGATACACCTTCACATTGCTCATATTCATAGCCTTCAATGAAATGAAATAGAGATTACAGTCTGATTATCAGCATTATGTCTAAAATTATAATGACACATTTCAAAATGACAAAATCATTTATGACAATACACAATGCAAATTATATTTCTGAATCACATTGACACATTGTAAATAAATAACACAAATATTCTAAAAATAAATAAGTATACAGATAAACAAATGATCGATAAATAATAAGCAATATATACATAATTAAATAATACACAGATCAATAAGAAAATAAATGAGCCAATAAACAATAAATAAAATACATAACCTAGCCTAATGTAACATAACCTAAACCAACTTAACCTTACTGTACCTTATCTAACCCACCGTGGCGTAAACTAACGTAAGGTACAATATCCTAACCTAACGAAACGAAGGAAAATGCACGGTTTTCTAAGATGTATATGAAAAACTGCGGACAGTTTATGACATGTTCGTCGAGAGCTGTTCAATGTGGGGGGCGAAACAAAAAAAAATGTAAGCAAGAAAAGCCTTCGGGTAAAAAAAAAAGAGGCGGTAAGGGATAAAACATAGATACTGGCGCATTGCAGATTAAGCAAATCAGGGTCTCTGCAAAGGAATGTTGATGGGAAAATGAATACATGTAAACTTCGCTGTAAACAACGCGGCCTAACATCAGAAAACCGTAAACTTGAAGCAAGCAAATGTTCTCAGATCAAATATAATACTAGCGAAATTCCCCATTCTGTAACATTTTATTTTTTTTTAGTGTTGTATTAACCGACAAACACATGTGTATGGTTGTCAGTTAACATAACACTTTAATATAAAAAAAAAACAATGGGACGATGTCGCCTAAGTTATGTTCAATTAAACACAGTTCTTGGCAGCAGGGAGAATTATTCGTAGTTTATCTCAGTCCTTGCTCCGACGGTTCCGCAAAGTAGGATACGATCGTTCTCTTGCGACGTCTTTCGAAGTCATTCTCACATTCCATGTTACAACACGTCTACTAAGGCAGTCATCAGTTCTAACTTAACAATAAACTACCCTCTTTTGTGTTTCTGGAAATAGTTAGCCCATTGTTACATTAAATGTACCATACTTGACCTACAACGTACACAACGTACGCAAAGACACAAGTTTTGAAATCGAAACACGTTTTTGCCTCTGCTGTCGTAAGCAGTTGGTCGAAGACGTATTCGTTATTAGATGGCAGTATAATCGGTTCTGACCTAACTCATTCGTGGTAGTGAGCACTTAGTTTGATGTGGTTGTGATTTTGGAGTCTTATATGTTTGGAGAACATTTACGCACATATATATTAAAATAGAGATATACATTATACGGCATTCATTAATTATTTATTACAAGACTAGGAATGTGCTGGATTGAAACAACGGCGTAGCTCAGTCGTGGCGAGTGGTACAGAGAAATGAATATTTTAAATAAAAATATTATGTTCTGAAGAAATCTTAAACTGTTGACTAAAATAAACAGAAATGTGATTTTTTTAAATTCATAATTATTGTTACACGATGTCCGTAGTGGATACTCGGTCCGAGCGCGAAAAACATCAGCTACGCCACTGTGTGGAGTAAGTTGCAAGCTAACATTTCCCGCCTCGAGTGTTAGTGCGAGTGTCAAATAAATGAAAAATGGCGGAAAGCTCAACATCAACGAATACTTCCACACCTAAAGAAGAATGTCTCGAAGAAGAAAGCAACGTTATTACAATGGTAGACGTCCTAAAGGAGGAGGAAGAGTTAGAAGATGATGCGAAGGCTGTTCTAGGGGCCTCAGATGACCAGAATTGTACATACTCACGGGTAAATATATCTCCAAATTTCACCTTCTGGCTTTGGAAAAATGGCTGTGTTGGCATATGATGCACACGAAGTTTGTTGAATGAAAATTCTGTATTTTTCTCTGTCTTCTGCAGCAATTTTAAAGCATCATTATGGTTTTTACTGGAAGTTTGGGTAGAGTTTGTTAATGGATCTGTACCAACAGCATTGATCATTGGTTACAACGTAGTAGCCCCGACTGTACAGAACTGAATGGAAACGAATAAAGAGACAGTTGTGCTAAATATTTAGGCAATTTGAGGGATGACATTGATTTGTTTAAAAGTGTCCTTTTTGTAGGGTTATGTGAAGCGGCAAGCATTATATGCTTGTATGACCTGTATACCCTTATCAGATGATGGACTGAAGCCTGGTGGTATTTGTCTGGCATGCAGTTACCATTGTCACGAGGGACACGAATTGGTTGAATTATACACAAAGAGGTGAGATTTTTTAGTGTATGGATTATGCTTTTGCAGGAACTTGACAGTTTGAAATTTTGATGAATTACAACACATGATGGAATATGTGCATTTATAAACAAGCTTATGCAAATTACAGATTAATAGAAAAGAATGTGAAGGTAAAGCACAAAAGCAAAAGAGGGAAGTTAGGAGTCGTTACATAAATAGTAGGAACTTTGTTTGTGATGCAAAATTTTGTAGAATTTTTTGGATGTGATACAAATTTCTGAAGTGATAGCAGTACTGTTCCTGCTCTGAATTATTTTGGAACAGCTATACAGTGTAGTATCATGTATCTCAGTCCATTTATCATACATGCTTGTGATATTTACTGTGCACTTGTTGCAGAATTGCATATTTCTATCTGCTTGCTTCCAACACATGAAGACTGCTGACTTTCTCTACAGAAATACTTGGGTTTCAGACCCATATGATATAGTGCAGGAGTTTGCACATGCTGTTTTTTCTCTGTCAACCATAATCATTCTCGTTACCAACCCGTGCAAAATGGAATTCTCACCCACCCTTTGCTCCCATAAAAAAACATGTGGATTCATACTGTTATTCTAGCTAGGCAGGGAGAGACCAGGATGATAAACAGTCTGGAGGCAACAATAAATTATTGCAAAATTAGCAAAATTGTTACAGATTTTTAATTGCGTTGAGGGATATAAAACCCTGTGTAACAAATCCTTGGTTTGAGTTTTGTTTCACACAACATAGTTAATACATTTTCTAACAATTCTTCACATGTAAATGTAGTGCAGTATGAAGGAAGATGTAGCATTAATATTTAAACTTTTCTTTCAGGAATTTCAAGTGTGACTGTGGAAATAGTAGATTTGCAAACAACAAGTGTAACCTTGAACCAGTAAGTTTTTTCTGTTGCTTGTGGTACTGTTATTGTCTCAGATTAAATAGCATTGAACCAGTAAGTAGATTCAAATTCATCAATAAGTGTACTCCAAGATTACATGTTCTCTTTCCAGAATTGTAAAGAATATGGGAGTCTGCCACAGAAAAATTACAGAGTGTAGTCATTTAATGTTAGGGTTTTGGGTTTCATTTTGTGATTAGATTTACAGTTTGAGGTTGAAGGTAATTGATAATTTGCAGAATTATGAGTTCATTATGGCATATAGTACATGTTGTATGGAACCGATGACTATTTTACATGAAGGTAAATCCTCACACATTGTTTTCATGTAATGTAATGAATATTCTTTGCATTCTGAATTCTCCAAACCCAGTTGTTTGAGTTTTCATTTCTTCTAAGCCTGTGAACCAGAGATTCACATCTGTGTTGGTTACAGAATTCAATTGAAGTGCATATCTCTGTGTGCTCACGTGTATTTCACACATACCTGTACATCCTTTTAGTTTTTTTATCTGTCTATATGTGTGTGTGTATTTCACCCCATCTTAAGTGAGAGGGAAGGTTTTGATTTGTATTGAGTGTAACTTCATAGTGTATATTCTGTTACTATTCTACTGTTGTGCTGTTATATAGACAGATACTCTGATATAATGTTATATACATAGTACATATTAATACAGTATTATCATATATGTAATCACATGTTCTAAATTGTTGTAATTGGTGCAGTCCGAGCTTTTTGGTGATTTGGGTCAACCTTGGTCCCTTTCACCCCAAACTGTCGAGTTTGTGTTGTATGTGACTGAACATTTTCATGTAATGCTAAGATGAGTTCTACATTACTGTATGGTGTTGCAGTACACCACCAAGCATATACATCCACATACAAACCATAATTGTTCACGTTGTTATTGTCTGTACTGCACTTGACAGCAACAAGGAGAAGTAAGCAATCTGTCGTGGAACATGACAGTGAATGATATTGCATGTTACTCTGATATGGAATCCACCTTGGTAGAATATGTACCATATCTGGTTGTGACCAAGTGAATTAAGGGTTCAGTTGTGGAACATGGTACCCAGAGATTTAATATTTAATCTTTCTGTGTATTAACCTTTATCCTACGAAGGTAGTACGGCATTTAATTTAGTTTTCGTGCCCACGGTATGGTGTTTATATTAGACAGCCCTTTAAATAGTTGCGCATGGTTGCCTATAAACGTTTACAAATTATGGACCGAGAGTGATAAAACAATTAAATAATCTGCACTGTTGCGAATAAATCAGAGATATTTCAGTTCAAGAAAAGTTTCAGTACAGTGGCGTACTGGGGGGGGGTGTTCAAACCCCCCCGAAATTCGGAAGGCCCTTCAAAATTGTGCCAAACTCAACCCGATTGTGAAAACTGTTAAAAATTGCTAATTTTAGGACGCCAACACCCCAAGATGTTCGAAAAAAAGGCAGTAAAATTCTAAAACTACCTAGGTTCGCAATTGTTTTACATTAGCAATGACAAATAAATTGGTTGTCATCATAAGTAGTCTTAAAGTACCAAAAATTAAGAAAATTTTACTACATGAAATGAAATTTCTTGTACCATGAGACTGACCAAACTTTGTTGAGTCTACCGACTTGCGTCATCATTTCTAGCATATTTTACAAGGGGGAATCGAGTCTACATATTTTCTTATTTCGTCAAGGAAAGAGTAACTAAAACAGAGATATTTCAGCTGTTGTCTAAAAATACATAAAATTCCATTGCCTACATAAATTATGCAGTCGCTCAATGCCCTGTCTTCTTCACTCGCGCTGTCCCAAACCATTTTAGATATCTGGTTTGGGGACAGGAACCCGGCTCTCTTAAGTACACACATTGCAGAGTGCTGATTCAGAAATTAACATTCAGTCCATCTTATTATTATGAAGTTGTAACAAGTGGTAACGCATTGAAATGCCATATTATTTCAGCTGGTTTATCGCTCTAATATTTACAGATCAGTCTGTTTATTTCTATATATCAAACTGCAGTTGGAATTGTAACCCCAACGGAATTGGTGAATGAAGTATGTAGTAAGTTAGAGGAAAATCATTATCTCACTGAACTGCCAGGAATTACCTATATTTATTTGTATGGGCGAATTTATGCGTCCTGTTTATCTTAGATTTCAAACCATCCTTCTCGAATAGGGCAGAAACTGAACTGAAATGTAACACAGGCCTTAGAGAAAATTTAACATTGACATTTTATCATATACAGACAGTTGGTACTTCGTCCTTTTAGCAGTAATATATCCTGCGACGGTCGAAATAAAGTGTGTCCGTGTTATGGCTACAGGATCATGAACTGTAAGATATATCACTCAATGAGTTCGTTTGTTTTTTGTAACGAGCGGAACACAGCAAGAAAATTCTTATACAAAGCACGCCTTCAGGAAGAGACTTCCACTAACAGCAATGCCTGGCAGAGTGAATGAGGCTTCACAGTGTGTGTGGTCCAACTTCTGTATGAACAAAATGCAATCCACTGCGAAACGTCTCTTAAGAAGGAAGTGAGTCAGTTGCTTAGCATAAAAAAAAACAGACAAGTTTCCGAAGATTTACAGGGTGCCTAGAAACTGCTATTCATGACGTGCATATGTACATAATTGGGTAAAGTGGCCGGAGCGCGAATCTGACCACAAAACATAATATAATGTGGAGATAACATGTGGGGCTATAATACTAAGCCTGTACATGACTGTGCAGAGCATTTAAATGGCTGCAGCGCACCCGTTTGTTGAGCTCGTAGGATGCCGATTTAAAAGGATCGGGTGCGTTCGTCGGATAAAGGTTAAATGGCATCTACATGTCTATTTAATTTGTATCACTACTCTATTGTTTCATGATTAAAATTTAGAATGTCACAGTTTTGAGGTTCCCTTATTTCCTAAATATGCCATTATTACAGCCAGAATGAATTGCAGATTTTTTCATCTTGTTTAGATCATCCTAAGTGTTATCAATTGAAAACTGTTTATGCTAAATAACGGATGGTAACAGCACATGTTGGATATCCTAAAAGAAGCAGTAGCATGTCAAGACAGTCTGAGTTACATGAGCATCTGATCGATCCATTTTGTCTGAAGAGGATTCATGAACATTTCTAAGACATACATAAAATTCATCTGGGCTAAAATGTCATGTATAGAATACTATACTACAAAGGAAAGAAGTGGGGTGGCATGGTTACTGGCACGAGTGTGGAAATTGAGAGGAAATGAGAAAAAAATAGATAAAGGAAGATTGCCATTATGTTTAGGTATAGAGGCTGTCAAAAATGTGTTGTTGAGATGTTCAGAAAATAGATGAATGGAATTTTTAAGTAGAAAGCAGCTGACTATGAATGAAAATGTAGCTCACAAGAAAAGTTAAGATGAACTGTTCAAGTTTTGGTTGTAGCTCTAGGTAGTTATTTGGACAAAGCTAAATGTAAATGGTTTAATGAGGGAAAATATGTGTAAAGATTATGTAGGCCTACTACTGGTGAAGGGGCTACCACCTTGACAGCCTGGAGTTATACAGAAATTAGTCCAATTGTTGCTGTTGCTGTTGTTGTTTTTTGTTTTAGTCTTTTGTCATCATTCAGTCCTTGTTTATTTGCATATTGCATGTTTCATTACGGTGACCACAGTTAACACGTGTACTTGTTGCACATACTGTGTATTTGCTGTTTTATTAGGTTACATTGTGTAAAAGGTGGCCACTTTTCATAATCCACACTACTTTTTCTTCTCCACTGACACAAGTTCTCACCTGCCCAGCTGTTCAAAGGTGTGATTTACCATGCTGAGAGAGTACTTTTATTTTCATGCATGGCGATACATACCTTACTACATGGGTGCACACATTCTGGGCACCAGGTCACCTTTATGACTAAATTTTGTATGATGGGGCCTAATGTTTGTGGGTTCTGTTGGTGAAAGATTCTTGATTTTAGTCTTCTGGCACCTAGACTTTTGGAGGTGGCTCCTAGGTTTTTGAAAAATATGTGTACCGCAGCCCTACTGAAAGCATTTTGAAGCCTGGAAACCTCGGATGAATGTTATTATTATGCAATAAGTTACAGCAGTGCTGAAGTGCCAGATACCAATTTGTCACCATCAGAGACCCTTGACCTTAATGTCTGAACGGTTGGCTCTGTAACATATGATATTTCAATGTACTGAAGTGCACATTGGAACCATAATTTTGTTAGGTACTTTGCAATTTTTTCAGAACAAAAGTGCTGTGAATGATCTGAACAGCTACAACCATAACTTTAGAGGCATGTATTGCACTTGTGGACGGCCATATCCTGATCCTGAAGATGTAATTGACGATGAAATGATACAGTGTGTTGTGTGTGAAGATTGGTACCATGGGAGGGTAAGTTAAGTCGGTGTAGTATTTCTAATATGACATGTACACGTAGTTGCAGTGGTCATCACAAAAGTTGTGGAGTCTTATGTTTACATGGGATAGTTCTTGCCACCTCATTATGCTATTATTATGTGTTACATTGTTCAGTGTCAGAGGTTTGTGTTCTGAGATAAAACAACATTTCAGCATTGGTGCTAGTCTTATCTTCGTGTGAGTGGTTGTAATTTTCTGAGGTTTGTGTTTTGGACCTGAACAATCAGTTGACCAGACGATGCCTCTGGTGGTAGAGATACAAACATGGAGGCATAACTTTGTTAACACCCTCCACATTTTTTTGACATAGCAGTTAGCGTCACGTGTAGATCCTCCTATAGTTGCAGGAAAACGTAACAGAGGAGTCTCTATACAGGCATGGATTCAATTCAAGTGCCGTAGCTGCTGTAAGCATGCTTGAAATAATCAGCATTGAAGGTTTCAGGATTTCATTGCTGTGACTGGTCACAAACTGCATAGTTCTGCAGGTTCACATTTACGTTTTGGAGCAGTATGGTGCCTCCATCCTTATACTGGTTTCTCAACTTTGCTGGTGCACAATTCCTGTCTCTGTGCCATTGTTCTGATTGGCCACATTCTTTGTATGACACAAATACAGTCAAACTTCATTCCCACCCTGACCACTGCAGCATCAGTGTGGACCTAGTTTCTTTAGTCCTGAAGATGCAGCAGCATGTTTTTCCAAAACTTTTTTACCAATCTACGACCATACATAGTGTCAAAACACAGCAGACTACAATCTGAGCTTCTTAACAGTTTTTAACTGCAGAATGTTTGGCAGGAAGCTCTCCAATGTGTGGTCACTTTGAAATAGGTATGCCCAGGTACCAGATGGAAAAATTGCCCATAATTGTCATAGTGGTGTGACATTTATACCAAGTTTTATGAAATTCTACCTACTCCATCAGGCGTATACATGGACATGAAATCCACAAGTTTATTGTGTGTGCAGTAAGTAAATGAAACTTCTGCAAGCAGTTACAGTCTTCTGATTCAGTGTTGCATATTGTACAGTTTAAAAAGAGTACAAGGCATTGATTTGCTGTATCTGTTGATTACAGCATTTGGGAAGCAGTATTCCTGTTCATCATGATTATGGTGAGATGGTTTGTGGAACTTGTATGCATAAGCATGCATTCTTGTGGCACTACAAGAAAGAAACACCTGAAGACAGTGACCAAAAAAGAGTAGAAGCTTGCAATGGAACAGTGGAGAATTGTGTGACTCCAGATGACGTTAAAGTTGAAGATATCAAAAGTAAAACAGTTAAAACTGAGGGTAGAGGTAAATCAATATTGTATGTTGTATTGTATCACATAATTTTTATGAACAAGATGAAATCCATATGTGTATTGTTTTAATTGTACACATTACATTCCATGTATATCTTGTCCTTTATTTAATTGTGACATTATCAGAGTGATGTTGTTTGCAAGTATGTGAACAATGCTGCTCCCATAAGATCAGGCTGACCCATAACTTAAGTTCATTTCATGGAAGTGTGCTGCAGAAAATCCCCACAACTTGAAGTCGTCATCTTGATGTCTTCATTTTACTTTTGTCAGACTTCTTATAGGTCAGTTTATTGTTCTTGACACCTGTCGAAAATCTTGAATATTTTATCTTCCCTCTAAGTCAAATAACAACTTTGGCCTCTGCAAATGTAAAATTTTAGTTTTGTGTTGAATATATTCTTTCTTAACCATATTTATTCATCACAACAAGAGAAAATGCTCATTAATTTCCTGTGTTTCGCACTTGATGTTCCAATATGCTTAAATATTCAGTTTGTTGTATGCAGAGAGAAGTAGGTGGGGCTGTCAATGTTATTAATGTGAGGCAGCTGTAAGTGTTTTTATACTGCTGCAGGATGTTTGCTGAAGGAACTGAAACCAGTCATTGGACATGGAGCAGTATTTTTCTCAGAAGGCTGGAGGAAAGTCTTGTGCAGATGTGATTCATGCCAGGTATGTATGCACTACTTTTATCCCTCTCTGAATTTATAAGATGTTTTGGGGACAAAAATTTGAAATGTACATTAGAAAAGTATACATAGGCTGGCCAGAAAGTATTTGTCCATTTTGAATATCTCGAGAATTGATCACGTGGCCTTGATGTAACTTGGCAGCCAATCAGAGGAGACCTTACCGCGCGTCTGTGAACAGTCACTGTCCCGTGGGCCTAGTTAGTCGGCAGTGAGATGTTGCTGACATAGCTTGTATACTGTGTGACCATCACATTCACAAATCTCCTCCCTTTCTATGGCAATTTAGCTTTGGGAAAAGCTGGTATTTGCAGGAAGCCAAATATGGGTTGTAGGGGGGCTGACAGACCTGGGTGATGCGATACTTCGCCCAAAGAAACCTGGACGATAGCTGTAGAATGGGCAGGCACATTGTCGTGATGAAGTTGATATGCTCGCTGGGTCATTTTGAATGTGACAGTCACACAGTACACAAGCTCAGTCAATGGCCTTTCACTACCGGCTGACTAGCCCCACAGAAGAGTGACTGTTCACGGATGCGCAGTAAGGTCTCCTCTGATTGGCTTTAAAGTTTCATCAAGGCCACGCGACCGGTTCTCGAGATATTCAGAATGACTGGATGCTTTCTGGACAGCCATTGTATTTTCACTTTCATGACATATTGTCATGTGCCTCTCATATGCTGTGGGTGGTATAAATGATATGAAGCAAGATCCATGCTGAGAGCTCACACAATTCAGTCCACAGGGTGAGCAACTGTTTCTTCAGTTTCTTGTCATCAACATTCTAAGTGGTGTCTCCTATTACATGCATTGATTACAAATATAGTTTTAGGCAAGTTGTGTAAAAACAGAAGTATTTTTCTTATATGCTATTTGCTCGGTACCAAAAGTTTCCCTAGCATAATCATTTTCAGGTGTTTGTAAAGTGTGTTCAT
>Ga0123352_10012214_pt1 | contig 13570 bp, 10 predicted proteins | sample TergutLab28metaG_FD_89700 | JGI IMG/M metagenome (GOLD analysis project Ga0123352, IMG submission 89700) | Labiotermes labralis P1 segment gut microbial communities from Petit-Saut dam, French Guiana - Lab288 P1 | ecosystem: Host-associated > Arthropoda: Insects > Digestive system > Gut ...
TGGTCTCTTTCCCTCCGGTTTCCCCACCAAGACCCTATACACTCCCCTCTCCTCACCCATACACGCCACATGCCCAGCCCATCTCATTCTTCTCGATTTTATCACCCGCACAATATTGGGTGAAGTGTACAAATCATGTAGCTCCTCGTTATGCAATCTCCTCCACTCCCCCTTTACCTCGTCCCTCCTAGGTCCAAATATTCTCCTCAACACTATGTTCCCAAACACCCTCAGCTTCTTTTCCTCCCGCAATTTCAGCGATCAAGTTTCACACCCATACGAAACAACAGGCAAAATTATAATTCTGTATATCTTGATCTTTAAATTTTTGGGTAGCAACCTGGAAGACAAAAGATTCTGCACCGAATGATTGCAAGCATTTCCTGACCTCAATCTGCTCTTAATTTCTTCCGATTAGAATTTTGATTTGTTAAAGTTGTTCCCAAATATTTAAACTTTTCCACCCTCTCGAAAGTACTATTATCAATCCTCACACTGTGAATTCGTCCTGCATTCTGATCTCGAGACATGACCATGTACTTAGTTTTATCAGCACTTAGTATACATACTACTGTAACTTTTTATCCAGTCCTTTTAGACTTAAGCATTTTAAGAAAACAAGTTTTGACCAACTGACCTTATAATATCTTTAGTTATTTCACCTCACTTCTTCTCAGATATCTTTCTCCCTCAACTTTCTCCCTCTACTTTCCTCGAATATCCTTCGTCATTGTGTCACACACGAGAAAAAATTTCTTATCTGAACGAAAAATACATAAACAGTGTTTTTTAAGGTTTATGTTTTCAGGCGGCACTTCATAGAGACACACTGGACTACCAAAATGCATCAAGAATTTAATCTCTTCTTAACTTCCTCGTTACAAAATTTCGAACTTACACAACAAGTATTTCCGAAGCACCTGAAATTTCCAAAGTATGCAGCTGTCCGTGATGTAATTCTGTAAGCCAAACTTACATTCGTCTGTATCTTTACAATGCAGTTCGCTCTGTTGCAATAAAAGCATGACGACCTTCTCCTTTTAAAGTTTAATTTATATAATTTCATATAAAATACTTCGTTTCATTGGAATAAATTTCCTGAATGTTTAAACAGCAGCGCTGATATTTTTATGTTCTTGTGTGTTGATATTTCGCTTCAGATTCGCAGAGATCAGTGCGGATGACACCACAAGCCATGCATTAAATACTATAATGTAATATTTTTATCTCAATGCGTGTGGATTAAAGTTGCCGACTTCTACAGAATGTGGTTGTCCATTTGTAATAAGAAACATACTATCATCAACATTGTTCTTTATTGTGGTTTACTCCTTTTAAATGCGAAGAATTTAATTGAAATAAACTGAAAAAAATTTGCAATTCACAGCTTCGTAGTCGTCTGAGTCTGGTTCCAGTACGTCTAGACCGAGAGAGTGTATCGATAAACAATGATAAATAAAATAAAATTTCTCTGTGCAGCACACTGAGGAGCAAATATCAGTGGCGGAAATATTTGAATTATCCTAAAGTGCAGCAACCAGAGTTGTTTTATTTATGCATACTGAGTAGGTATACGGAATTTGATCTGCTGCCCTATTACACAAGAAGAGGTCAGGTGTAATTAATTGATATATATATATATAAGAGCGCTCCAAGGCCCTTATTTCTGAATGACATTTGACCAAACATAATGTACGTTGCATGAACCGTCATCATCGGTGCCTTCAATTTCTAAGGTGAATATCGTCACGTATTTAATTACCGTTCCGCAGATCTCAACTCTGTATATTCCACGTCCTGCAAGGTGTACAAGCTCGGGATATTGATCACAGATCTATAATTGTATAATTTGCGTCTAGATGTTACAGTGACAGTGACTGTTGTGCTTCCTCAAAAACAGTTTCTTGAAGATTTTTGGCAGAAATCGGTGTGTGCTTTTGGAAGTAGGTAGAGAATTTTTGTATTATTTCTATTGTTGTTATTAGCTTTCTATTACATTGCATTATTATTATTATTATTATTATTATCATCGTCACCATCATTATTATTGGGTCATTATATATCAGTGAATGTGTTCCTATAATGTAGCCACGGAGGGTGGGAGAGTCGAAGTTCGAGGCTTCCCCATCTCTGCCGGTTGACGCACCCCCTCAAGCCTCTCTGACGTACATAAAACGCCCCAAAAAAACTTGTTTATAGCGAGGGTTGATGCGTGATTGCTCCTACCAATTTCCGCTTAAAAATAAGGACTAGACTCGTGAAGGGAAGTACAAGGAAGAATGGTAGTTTGTTAAAAATTGACAGAGATACAGATGTGTGGATGTGCAGGAATTCAGGTTTGACCGAAAAACTGATACTTCAGACGACGCCTTTAACAAACTCCGTTATAGAAGAGATATATGGCATCTCACGAAAATGAAAATTTGCATTGTGGTTTTGTGGGTTACAGGAGTGTATAGTTTGTTAGGCGATTACCAACGTTTCGGGTGAACCTAACGTTTACGTGTTCTGCACTAAAGGTGTTTGGAGCACCTGCTACCTGCAGATGTCAGGTATATCAGAAAATTCGGTAGTTATCTTTAATAAGAAGCTACAGGGTGTTTGAAACCACAGGGCCAAAATCGAAGGTGCAGTGAATTTTCTGAACGAGGTAACTTAGACGAAACAAATTTATGTTTTATGGGTCGACGCGAATTGAAGCGAAATTGGCAACATGATTCAGCTGTCGGAGGGGATAAACGTGAAAGTTCGCACTACGCAGTCTCCTTTCCGAAGTTCACATCCACACACAAAATCACAAAAAGTTAGTTTTCATGTAAAGACTTTAAAACGGCTGCTAACAAATCTGTCCATTAGACTTTCTCTAAACGTTCTTGAATCCAGTGAACTGCGCTCTTCTGCGTCATTATGCAGTGAGTAGTGGTCATTTCTTACCGACGTTTCAGGACAAACTATCGGTCCCATCTTCAGGGTTCAAAAATCCAAAACAGTTTGTCCCAAAACGTCGGTGATAAATTACCACTACCCTCTGTGTAATGACACAGAAGAATGCAATTCTAAGCTACTTCGAGGCGGAAGCCTGAAACGACGTTCTTGAATCCGGTCTCTAAATGTTTCTCTAAGTTATATTACAATACTGTCCTTAGATCTGTCTAATGTTCTTCTTTCGGTAGAATTTCCGACCGAAATTTGCGTCCATCTATCATTCCCTCTGTACGCTCCTTTTGTTAAGGGTAAATTGTCTCCCCATTACATGACTGTAACGTACATTCTGAAGTCAGTAGTGTTTTGCTGTCACCGTCCGGACTGGTGCTGAAATTTTTTAAAGCAGGAAACATGTATGCCTAAAATACATCAATTGATACAACTAAACAAATATTCTCTTGACAGTCCTGACATGTGCGCGTAATTACCAGTACTGCCCTTATAATAGCTGATTAATTTTCCTTTTTGTCCATCATCTACAGAAAAAAAAAGGAAGAATTGTGCCTTAACTCTCCTTGCCTTGATTAACGCTGCATGTGAGCAACAAATAAATGAGAATGGATTACAGGAATAAATTTCAGGGTTTTCAAACAAAGTCGAATAAATGTGTCTGCATTTATGTGTCTGAATACACCACAATAAGTTGTGGCACTCCTATTGGAGGATTATCGTCGTCCATGCATCCACATACAGCGCTTATTCATGTAACATTTTTTTTTTCATAAATCACATAATAATTTCTTTTCATGCCTTCGCTTTGAGGTTATTTTTATCAATTCGTCTTTTCATGCAAACTATTTATCACTTTAATACATCTCGCAATGAAAATAGCGATGCCTGCCAGATAATTTGTTTCCGCATCTCGTTACAGATTTGTTATGATCTTGCTTTGCTTTTTTTTCCCCCCGAACGATAATCTCTGCTCTAAGTTAAAAAAAAAAATAAGACTTCGCTTACTGCTTTAAACTTTTGACGCCTAATGTCAACTATAGTGATCGTATCGCACCGCTAACCTCTAAAGTTGCATTTTATATATTTATTCAACAAATATAGGTACTGAATATTTTAAACATGGTATATACTCTCCGTTTTTTCTCTTCGAAATGCAGTTTATTTCATAATTCTAACGTATTTGGTTACTGTATTATTCACATTTTATATACAGGGTTTGCTAAAATTAAAAAAATAATTCCGGCGCCAAAAGGTTAACCGTGTTCTGAAGACAGAATGACTTTTGGTTTCCCGTAGCGATTGGTTTTCAGCTTACAAATATTCTAGTCTGAGTTTTTACCAGTCTACATTTTAAATAATTTTCCCGCGGGAATAGGTTCCTGGAAAGATTTTGATTTCCGAAATTATCATTTTCTCCTTTGTCGTCATCTACACGTTCATGTGTCATGCTTTAACCATTGACACATTTCGTGTTTTGGTTCCTGCCAAACCTGATACATTGCTACATTAGACAAAGCGCAATAATTAATCCGAGAGCCACTCAACCGCACCGCAATCCACTAACATTTAATTTCTTTTTTCGCCATGTTCTGTACATCGGCTATCATGAACCAGACCTGGACATGCCACTATTCGTGTTGCCTGTACCACATTTTCGCTACATGGACACAGCTGACAGTTGTCGTTCTTCTCTGCAAAAAGTTTTCTGAAACATTGACACCCTACGTCAATTTTCGAAACAAGGGAGAATCAGCAATTTCCTCGAATTTTCTGCAACGCAAATTTTGATTCCAAAAGCATGTAAATCTCACTTAGGCTGTTTTCCACTCGCGACGGTTTTTGGCTATATAATTTACTGCCAGTAATGAGTTCGTACCGCACAAAAATATTGGGACTTCCCAGTATCCTAGAAATTGTGTTATTCTGAGGTTGACCAGGGCTTTCTCAGTTCCTATTTTATGCATATTTTTTCTTGAAAGACAAAATAAATTGTTCAAAGTTTCCTCTCGCTGTATTAATCATATTTTGCGATAACAATATTTGGAAAATCAGGGATGGACGGACGGCAATATAGTCACTCTGATATTAAATACATATATTGTAGCCGGATTTCAAAACTGCATATAGTTGATTGAGTATGGCTTATAATTTATCATTAAGAAAAAAGAATAAATTATCTTACTAGTGGAAAGTTTAATTCGTCTCTTATGACTAACCTATTACAAAAGAGAACATTTCCCTTTTTCAGAAAACTTTCTGCTCTTTTCTTTATTTTCAGGAATTCATTTTACAATTTCTGAAAGAAAACCCTCTCAGATCTCAATACATTAAAATTTTTCCCACTTTGTTACAAAGTTTTTCTATCCGATGAAATAAATAATGAAAAATGTAAGGGTCAAACAGCAGTCTACGATTTTACCCATTGCCGTATATGCCTACTCTCTTTGTCCGTCCCTTTTCAATAAGGCGAATATTAGTCTTCTCCTCTAAAAGGTCATAACTTACAGGATAGCGGCATTATTTGTGATAGTATTCATTTCATATTTGGCCCTGCATTGATAATCCTGCATTTTAACATTTTGAATTATTATTATTATTATTATCATCATCATCATCATCATCCTTGTTATCACCTTTAAAATTATATACCTGAAACAAACCATGTTTGTAGGGTTTATAGTGTTGCAGCTGTTCTGTTTTTACAATCTGTGCTACATGTAATGTTATTTCGCCCGTGAAATATATTTTGTACTTTTACATCAGCACTTTCCGCAGTATGTGAGCAGTGTCTAATATGGCTGTTTTTTTGCAGTTCTTTAATTTCGTGCTCTCCCGGTTTGTTGCTGAGGTACTGTCTGAGTGATTTTGAAATGGTTCCAGTCGCCTCTATTATTACCGGTATCACTTTTGCTTTCACATTTCACATGCTCTGAATTTCTATTATAGGGTCTTTATATTTTAGACTATTATTATTATTATTATTATTATTATTATTACACTAGTTTGATTTTATTCTACGCCTGACTTAAACATAAGAAATTCTATAACTTGCGACTCAAAATAAAGGGTTGCCAGAGTATTCAACAATAGCACTCATGCTAATACATTTCCCACTAGTACTGAATTACGAATGTCATCAAATTCTTGGATGACGTAACTCACTGGTAGTTAAAGTGTTTGATCCAAAAATAATACGTTGTGGAAGAACACAATAAATGCACACAGACTTTGGGTTAGAGGCGCTTTGGAAAGAGCAGGTTGGAAGACCGAGAATTATTGGACAGATAATGTATCAGAGATATCAGAGTCAGTACCCACGACAGGGGGGACGAACTGGGTCAGATGCGCGTCCAAAATATTAATGGTATTGAACTGTCGGGTTCTAAAACTGTAGGGTTAATCAGTACTTAGCTGTGTTGTGTTGATCTCAAAAGAACTGAGCATAATTGCTATTTTAAATAAGTTATATTACCGAAGCGAAATATTCTATAGACAATTTATACCAGGAAGCGAAATGACGAAGCAGGAAAACTTAACCACCTTATTTACCATGAAGGCTTTAGCGGAGCAAAGTGTCATTTAACATCGCTGGTATCGGAATTTATGTAAGAGTATAGATTTCCACGCCAAGAATCCCCAGTATTCTGCTTTCAATGTGTCAATAATCGAAGTTGCGGAATTTAATGGCCTGAGTCTAACGGTTGATCGAACCAGGGCAGATAAACTACTTTGACAGTAAACCACCTAGTTCACTGAATAAGGTTAATGTCACAGTTTTACCCATTAATCTAAGTCAATTCACGAAACATGTCCTCATTATTTGACTCATACGAGTAGCTGCTTATTCGGTTAGTTTCTGCCCTCTTTCATTACTTTCAACGTTGTTCGCTTTTGTTTTTTCCAAGAATATTTTTTCCAATTACATAACTTAATTTATCAACAAATACTTTTACAACATTTTTGTATATAAACGCAGTTCTAAATAATTTTCCAATGAGCAAGCAAGGAAGCAAAACCTCACTGAAACAGGATAATTTGTCTCTTTTCATTATTAATTTTTTAAATTACTAGGCTAATGAAAGGAATTGAGAAGTGCAAGGAAGTTTTAGGTTCCTGTGACCGTGCATCGTGAGCAAATTGTGAAGTGAGAGAGAAAACCAACAAGATGCAACAGTTAGATGTTTATTATCAATACTTTCTCAACATGTTTCGGACATCATTATGCCCATCTTCAGGAGAACAAGAAGTGTGTTACTGCACGTGGTGTGCTGCGCTGTAACAAGCGGGGAAAAGGTAGAAATTAGCTGTAATGTCTTTTTTGTGGGGTATTGTGTAGTAAACTTAGTGTGTGGTAAACTTAGATGGGACCTAGTGTGTATATGCGAATGTCGTGTGCATGTGAATGTGAATGTTGAGCATAGAAGAAGTGAAATGAAACATAATAACTAGTGACATCAAGTTAGTCTCTTATTCTTCAACTATTCTTCAAGTAAAATAGAACTTCTAGTAGATTATGTGTAAACTGCGAGGAGCATACTACATGCAGCAGGTTTCTGTGTTAGAAGAAATACATGGCTTAATATAAACAGCAAACTAGATACAATAATAACAAATTTTATTGATAGCTATAATCAGCTCAACATTTTTCGGGCGATAATTTCACCCATCCTTAGGAGCACTAGCTTGTGTTTACAGCTTGTGGTATAAAGCACCGACGATGCTGCCTGCTGGTGACAAGGACGAGGTGGTGTTACCAGCAGGCAGCATCGCCGGTGCATTATACCACAAGCTGTAAACACAGTCTAATGCTCCTGAGGATGGGCGAAACTATCGCCCGAAACATGTTGAGCTGATTTAAATATCAATAAAATTTGTTATTGGCGCATCTAGATGGCTATTTATATTATTGTATCAGTGATGCACGTTCACATAAACATCAAATATATGCCTGTTTGCCCATAATTTGGAAACAGGCAGAGCAGCAAAGCAGTTATAAAAATAAAACCTGTGAGCAAAAGTGTTTGGTTCATTCCGTGTACTCTCAGTACCTATTCATGTCGTGAGTATTTATTTGTTCTTACTTTTACGTGTACTTTATCCTTCTCTCTTTCCGCTTTATTTCCATCTTTGTCCCACGTACACATATTACATATTGTATACATCCCTGACCATCTGTTATAGCTTGCATGCAATAACAGAAGGAGACACGAAGAGTCTTCAAGATAGGTTCCACTTGCGCATAACAGAAAAGGGTCTGTGAGGTGATACAAGGAGAAGGGTTAGCATGAAAAGACAAGCAAAAACTATACTGGTAGTACATAGCGTTCTGCACAAGGCGCGGCGTCGAAAGTGCGGACATTTGCATGTGAATAGCTTAGGGATGGGGTTTATGTGCTCCTTTTATCTTTCTGTGTTACACAAGGCACTGAAATGACCGGCCAAAGCTGATGGTCAAAACCTTCCTTCCCTTCCGTCCCTACACGCATTTTTGTGCTTCCCCTATCTTTACCGGTTTCTTACCACAAGATTTGGCTACCTTCTTCCCTGCACCCTGCACATGTGTCTATGCTTTATATTCATCCATTATCACAATTCTACATTCTATTATACGAGGCGGATTTTAAAAAAATCTCGCTAGACCGTGGACACGGCTGAGTCTCCAGTGTTGGTACTTGCTGCCAGAAGTAGCCGTTCCTAAAACAGGACATTTCATGATGCAGCAAACCTGTTCACAGTCACTGATTTTGTTTGTCGGTATCAGACCATATGGCGGAAGCACGTTGTTAGGCATCAAAACTGCAGCCCTATGGGGTAGCATACAGAAAACACACAGGAGAGTGAAAATTGATTTGCATAAAGAAACTACAATTTGGAAAACCTCTGAAGCAGACGTTATTTGCGAGGTAGAAACACTGAGAGATACTATTTACAACAGAGGCTACGTACGCATGACGCAGCATTGGGGCGTATTCGTGCAACCATTGCTACAGTGGAACAGCAGTATTACATATTCTGAGTGTGTGTTTGTAGCCATAGGTACCCAGCATGCTAGGCGCATGCGCCATATTGTCATCTATGACCTGGCCGGTCCTACAACATTTTTTCCTCATTATTTCATAAGCGGTACGATTTTCGAAAAAAAAAAAAGGTTATTTCCTCTGTAATTTTCTCCCTTCTAAGAAGATTTGATCAAAAACGTGTGTCAGTCTCCGTGTGACGTATACATTATACTTATCAGATTACAATGAAACTTGATCTGTTTCGACAGATTTTTTGAATGTACTTGAATATCAAGTTTCATCAAACCCGTCGAGTGTATCCTTGTTGTTCCATTCCGATGGGCGAGCGGGCGAAAAGACGGACAGAGGAACAGACGTGCAGAAATGACGAGGATAATAGCAGCTATCCGCAATTTTGCGAATGCGTCCAAAATTGTTCAGGCTAGTGTAGTCGGAATAGCGACTGGCTGCGGTCTTTATTGTTCGGAGTTGGAACCCCAGTGGGTGCAGTAGGCTTTTCCAAACCCGTACAAATTTGACCTGTGACCCACCCAGCCTCATGTGAAATATGTACCTGGGTTCTTCACCGGGATTAAGTGGCCGGGACATGACACTGAGCACCCACCCGCTTCTAACGCCGATGTTTATGTATGCGTACAGTTATATTGCTACACTCCTGTGCCTCCTATAGCGGGTACTACGTGACCTTTGCCTGTTACATATGTGGCCACAGAGACTAATGACGAATCTACCAACTGTGCTGGATTAGGCCAGGAACAAAAGGCAGGCTTCTGTATGTACAGAGACAAACTTGAGCTATTAGAAACATGAAATTTCATACGTGCTGAATCAGTATCAAATGTTTGTCAATTTATTTATCGGAGTGAGAGCTCACAGCCGCCCTTCCTAAACAATCTACTGCAGAATCGAGCCTGTACGACTAGAATAGACTTACAAAGCGAAACTTGGTAAAGGACAGGACAGTTTTATTAATGTTTATATGCTTAATGCTGCTGTAAGAAAACTTCATCTCTAATTTCCCGTAGCGTCTGCTGTAAAAAAGTTAAAAGAGTCCCATTACAGGCCTGGACAGGCCCAGAGGGTTCCAGGAAGTTAAGGTTCCCAGATTCGTGACAACGGCACAGGATGGTAGTAGGTTGTCAGCCTTACGCACCGGCCGCCTTTACCCCCAGGAAATACTCCTGGTACTCATTTCTGTTAGAGGCTGAGTCGACCCCAGGGCCATATTGCGATCGGAGAATTATATGTCAACGAAAAATCCACTGACACCAGCTGGGATCGAACCAGCGACCGTCTGATTTGTAGCACAGCACCTTAACCACTGTGCTACCGCGGTCCCCAGCGTCTGCTGTAAAGTTACTAACATATTTACATTTGCTTCTCCACAGGCATCGACAGAAACTGGTCTTGGAACTGACATAACCAACAGCAGTTTTTCTCCAAACATAAATCAAAACAGAATGACTATTCGCTCATAGATAGCAACCTAACCCATTATAAATAGCACCCTCCCCAACATAAATAACCCCCAATTACTGAAACATAGCTTACTGGTCAAGGCTGTTTTGTATTTTTGTGAGATTTTCGTCACTGAAATTAAATGAAGAAAATATGGTCTGTTTTTCACTGTCTTTTCTTTTCCAGAAAAGTATTCTGCTGGTGAACGACTATTTGTTGGTGTACGTTAAGAAAAAATTCGGCATTTTGTATGCACTGCAGTGTTGTGGACTGACTCCTACTGTTTGTGTGGAAATCCTGCCTAGCGACCTGCAGTAACGCTTCTGTTCATATGACCTCTACACACTTAAGAAAATTCATGTTGACATAAAGGGCCTAAATGTGATGTAGCAGGTGTATTCCTTTCCCTTAAAATTCTCTTAAATTTGCAGAGAAAATTATTCAGTTATCGTCAAGGTCTAATATTCATAAAATCGAAAAATTATTTCTAAACTGTTGATATAACGGAGTTAGTAAATGTTCATTTTCGACATCACGAATTAAACACATCCTTTGGCCAGGATACAAATTCTTCTTCTGTGCTTGTGAAATAGGCAGTTAATATTCGTTATTGCTACACGGCCTTGTGGAATCTGGTCTTATCACTAAAGGGTGACAGACTTAGTCTCAAAAAAAAAAAAAAGGAGAGAATGACGTCAGATAAGGTTTTACAGTTTTGCTTTTAATAAAGTACGTGTCATTGTGGTTTTACCTTAACTACAAGACAGTTTTATTAATCAGGTGTAGCAACCGGCCGCTACGTCCCAGACAAAAGGAAAAGGTCAAGAAATGTGGGTCAGCATCCAACATGCCTCAGAGTTTCATTCAGAAAAAAGACAGTGATTACAGGCGGCATATAAAGAACACTGATCTTGGCAGCGAATTCAAACAGGCGCAATACACGCTTTGTCGAAGAAACGTCTAGCGCGTTTTTTGTGCATGATACAGTTTAAGGAACACCCTGTGTGAGACTTTTAATGGAAAGGCTTATTTTATTTTATTATAATTTTTTTTTTGGCGCGTCAGCCCCAAGTGGGCCAGGTCCTACTCATTCACGAGGTTTCTAGGTCACAAACAGCGACGCTCCACAGTCGGTAGGACTCCTCTGGACGAGTAATTAGCTCGTGGCAAAGATATCTGACAACACGCAACACTCACAACAAACACCCATGCCCCGGTGGGATTCGAACCCACAATCTCTTACTTTATATATGTGTTTGAAATAAAGAAAAACTTTATGTATACCTCTGAAATAAAAATCTAATTTATGTATGCCTTTGACATAACGATCAACTTAATGCATGTCTTTGAAATAAAGAACAACTTTATGTATGTTTTTAAAATAAAGATCGACTTTATGGATGTCTATGAAATAAAGATCAACTTCATGTATGTCTTGAAATAAAGCTCAAATTTATAAATGTTTTTGAAATAAATATAAACTTTATGTATGTCTTTGAAATAAAGATCAAATTTATGTATGCTTTCGAAATAAAGATCAACTTTATGAATGTCCTTGAAATAAAGACCAACTTTATGTATGTCTTTGAAATAAAGATCAAATTTATATATGCTTTCGAAATAAAGATCAACTATATGAATGTCCTTAAAATAAAGATCAACTTTATGTATGCTTTTGAAATAAAGATCAACTTTATGTATATCTTTGAAATAAAGATCAATTTCATATATGCCTTTAAAATGAAGATTAATTTTTTGTATGCCTTTGAAATATAGATCAACTATGTATGCTTTTGAAACAAAGATCAACTTTATGTATTCCTTTGAACGAAATATCAACTTTATGTATGTCTTTGCAATAAAGATCAATTCTCCCACAAACTAAGACTATTTTCGCTTATCTGTCGAGTTCTTACTTTTTCAAATGTTGCAGGATATTTGAAATGCTGCTTGCGGTAAATGCCAGAGCGTATTATAGTCAGAGACCTGAGCCAGGGCCATTTAGAACAGTAAAATTTCATAATAATTTCAGTAAAAAGGGTTAAACCAAAATTGTCCTTACGTCATGAAGGAATGTAGGGGTAGTTGAGGCACAGATCGACTCACTCTTAACTTCAGGTAAGTTTCCAGCCTCACGTTCCGGCCGCCTTACTCCCGAAAAGAGAGCTCCCATCATCCATTGAATAGGATGTCAGTGAGCTCCAGGAAATTTTGGAACTTTTGGAGAAGATACAAATACGTTCCCGTTCTTAGTTTCGAGTCTCGGATCTACCACCTCGCAGTCTGCTCTGCTAATCCGTCTGCTATATTTTCATAGTTTGAGAAAAATTAAGAAATATATTGCCTTAAATTTGGACGTTTTCTGCTGAAGGATTTGAATAAAGAGTAGACTGTGTGTAAGGTCATCTAAAATTATAATCCAAAGCCCAGCAAATGTGGGGAGCCATTAGTGAACAGGGGAATAAAAAACAATGATCCTGGTCAGTGGAATGGCCAGCCGGTCAGGCTAGGGAGAGCCTTCCCCTGCAGGGATAGGAAAGACACTTCAATGGGCTTAACAGGGGTGCGTTAGGAAAGAAGCTGAAGTGGACTGACCACCAAATGTGCCACTTTTTCAGGTGGAATAGGAAAGGCTGCTCCTTAAGTCACGAAAGCCCATAATGAGTTCGAAATATCCATTCAGTCTTTAACTTGGGTATTGCGTTGTGGACTGCATCGAAATGTACGAGATGCTCAAACCCTGTACTGTACTCGCAAAGTCTCGCGGAAAAAAAAAAATTAGGTTGCTTCCTGGCCGACAACCAGGCAGCAACCAAAGAAACGCACGATTCATATTAAATTTGTACCTAATTCAGAGTGCAGTACTGAATTAAGTTAACTGAGTAGCTTGCGCCGCCCCGTGCTATTAGGGCCCTTAACCTTTTGGTGCCGGAATTATTTTTTTAATTTTAGCACATCCTGTATATAAAATGTGAATATATACAGGAACCAAATATGTTAGAATTATGAAACAAACTGCATTTTGAAGAGAAAAAAACGGAGAGTATATACATGTTTAAAATATTCGGTACCTATATTTGTTGAATAAATATATAAAATGAAACTTTAGAGGTTAGCGGTGCGGTACGACCACTATAGTTGACATTAGGCGTCAA
>Ga0123352_10012215_pt1 | contig 13569 bp, 8 predicted proteins | sample TergutLab28metaG_FD_89700 | JGI IMG/M metagenome (GOLD analysis project Ga0123352, IMG submission 89700) | Labiotermes labralis P1 segment gut microbial communities from Petit-Saut dam, French Guiana - Lab288 P1 | ecosystem: Host-associated > Arthropoda: Insects > Digestive system > Gut ...
TGTGTGTGTGTGTGTGTATATATATATATATACACACACACACACACACACACATACATAATAAACCTTTGTGCTGAACTTTCCTCCTCCTTGGACATATTCGGAATTAATTTTGATGGCCTTAAATGTGGAGGGCTGCCTGAGAAGCAAGCAGTAGCAACTTGCAATGTCCGAACCATCTCAACATGTGCTGCAACACAAAGCCCGACCAAGAAAACCAACCGGTGTCGAGACGGTCGGTCGGTCGGTCGGTTGGTCGGTCGCAGAACCTTCCGGATGCGTACGGACTTGTAGCCAGCAGCAGTCCGGGAAACTGAAGATGGAAATACCATAACGGTTACTTAGCGTTTGTTCCGTTGCTTTATTGCTAATGTAAGTTGCGCGTCATGTGACAGTTTATAATTCCAGTTACATTACAAACGCCAGTACATTTGTAATGTGTTGTGCTCCTTTGTCCAAGTTCTGGTCCATTGTCTCAGCAGCAGTCAGCGCACAGTACGGATTTGGTCCAGCGTAGGAATCAGCTTGGTGCTGCCTGTGGACTAGATCCTCCGGAAACCCTCTGAAAGGAGAAGCGCTGTTCACACAGGATTATGGATGGTACGGACAGCTCGTTGTTGTGACGTCAGGGCTGCTTGCTCTGAGTTAAAGCGTTTTCCCTTCCAAAGAAATCAGTCCGCAGAGAGGTGCCAGGCATTTTGTATTGTTTATAAATAGGGTGAAACTGGCTTCAGTTTTTTTTTTATTTATCACTGGACTTATTTTCACAGAACAATTAGCAAGCTGCCCTAGTGACGTCACATGTTCCACTTCCCCATTCCACTTTACCGTGCAAAATCTCAGTTGACGTAACCCTCGGCAGTTTGCCGTCAATTCGTTACATCTTGCTCTGAAACATTTGGAGACAGTTTTATTGTTCGAATGCCAGCTGATTATTTAAACCGTTTTATCCATTTTTGTGTTGTCTACAGTTTAGCACTAAGAGAGTAATTTTGTGAGAAATTGGTAGTTGTGTTTGATAGGTTCAGCGTAGCCATATTCACTTTTGGGATGAAGCAGAGTGTACATCTGTTCCAAAAATCCAGGCGCCCCTAAAATTTCTAAGCGTCAGAATGGGACGTGCAGGAATTTCCAAACTGAGGATCCACAAATGTAGGCGTCACCATACAAAACTTTGTTCTCCACGGTGCCCTGGCGCCCGGATTTGTGTATCCCTGCTTTATGTGCAATTTGCCGATCAATATCATACGCCACTGGTGTCTGTCTGATTATGCGGCAGCCCTCGTTTGGCCTTACACGCTGTGTCGTTTTGACCTTGTGATAGGGCAGAGCTACATTGGTGACAGGTCTGATTCCTGAGATGCGTAGTTCGAACCCCGGCCTGGATGCAAACTGCTGTGGCTGGGAGTGTCGTGTGCTGTAATTTGGCACCCTGTAGTTTAGCATAAATTTGCTGACTTTCGGAAAAGCGTCCAGCCTTCATCTTCGGAGTAAATCGTAAACAAGTTACCTCCGCTCTACACGGCTTTGTCCTCAGTCAGCTCTAATCTGACACATTCTGAAGTGTAGTGGCACTGTGTCAGTCCGTCCAGGACCTGCCGCGGTACTGTCTGGAACTGGAGCAGGACCGCTTCCTTCAATTGTCGCCGTACTGTTGGACGCTATAAAACTGAAGGTGCAGCTAAGCTACTGGCAGCGTCTTTAAATAAACAGATAAATAAACTTGTATAGCATTAACGTATGTGACGTCACACCACAAGGTACTTGGTTCCCAAGTTTTCGACACGGTGGTATCGAAACGTCTGGAACCAAAATTACCCCTTGCCTTGGCGTCATGTCTTTGTACCGCTGCGAGAACCCAAAAATATGAGCATAAGTAAGTTTTGTTACCAACAAACTGCACAACAAAGTTCATTTTTCCTCATACACACACACACACACACACACAACACACATACACCACACACACACATACACACACACCATACCACACACACACACACACCACACATACACCACACACACACAACACCACACACACACACACACACCACACACACAGACACACACACAACATGCTGCGGCTGCTTGCTATAGCCATCTTTACTGATCACTGATGTATGAAGGATATGGGGTTGCAGTTTAACTTTTGTGGTAGTGAATAGTAAAATGTCTTGTGAACACATTATTGCAGTATCGGTGTGTGGTGTGCCGGTGTCTAGCGCAACAGGACTCATTGAAATTGATTGTTTCCAAACATCTGCCGCTCCTCAGATGAATCACTTCTAGTTTGTTGCGTGGTAAGTGCTGAAGTGCTGTAAGTGTTGCAGCTGTGTGTACTGTATGCACTGTGTGCAGTTCATGTATGTCTGCTGTATCAGCATCAGGCCGATGCCTCTTTTAAGCTCTGTTTGAAACTGTCTGTACCGAAACAAAAAATGTGCGTAAAGTAGCTAGCTGTGTTAGTGCGGTGCGTTAACTGGCGTGTGGGTGTGCTACAGCAGCTGCATGGTAGGTAGACATTCTGCAGAGACGGTACTTAAACTGGGGTTAGAGAATGTACAGGATAACTTGAACTGGGGCTAGAGATGTACAGGGTAACTTAAACTGAGGTTACAGACTGTACAGGGTAACCTAAACTGAAGTTAGAGACTGTACAGACAGACGGTAAGCTCATTTTTGCGAGCGCCTGTTTGGCTCAGCAGGATAACCAGCACCACAATAACCAGTAATGATGTGTTGGTTCCCTGTGACTGTGTGACCGGTCAGTTGTAGGTTCAATTTGAACCACAATACCAACATAATGAACTGTTAAAATGGCAGACTGTATGTTGTTTGTCTGCAGTAAATTGTGTGCCGCGGGTCGTATCCATAAAGTGCTGCTGAAGGGTCAGAGTTTTCTGTTCATTTATCGTTAGTTAGTTAGTTGTGTTAAGACATAAACCGGTGTCCTTCGGAACTGTGCTGTGTCACTGTCAGTCAAGTGCAGTATGTTTGAGTGGCATCTCTGTGTTGGGTGTACTGCAGTGGTTAGGTGCGGGAAGGGGGGGGGGTCATGATAAACTTTTGGATGTTGGAGGATAGATGATGCGGAGGTGGTGGTGGTGGGGGGGGGGTCTCTGCTTGATTATTGGAGCCTGTCGCCCTTTTGTATGATAATTGTTTTGGCGATTTTTTGCCCTAAAGTGTGCCGATTGGTCTGTGTTACAAAGGGGGAACCAATAGGGAGCTTTTAGTTTACTTTTGATTGTGAGAAATTGTTACATTGTGGGTCAGTTTTGATCCCACGCCAAACCACCAACACAAATAAAAGTAACTGATGAGTCTGCAGAAGGTATACGAAGGACAGAAGTTCTCTTGAGACGCCTCCTGCAAACGAAAATCGGACTTTCTTTGTGCCAGTAGATAATAAGACACATTTTTCTTCCTAAAATCCGCGTGTTTGAGATCGAATTCTGCAGTTACAGTTCATTAATCACTATGTTCATACAAGGTCACTATTCTATCTGCCAAATCATTTGTCACTGGCCGCCGTTAGGGTCCACGCGTTCCAGTCAAGCGTGCTGCCAGTAATGTTACTTTTCCCGCTCACCCTATGTAAAGAAGATGCTGGAAGTTGCTCCGCTTGGCTCGGACACGCGCTAGTTTCGCTGAACGTAGAATTTCTGCTTGTGAAACTGCGGACACTACATACGTCATGCTTCCTTTCAGATCGTCTTCAGTACGAGGATTGTGACATGCCCACAAGTAAGTACCACACGAGTCTAAGTCCGGTGATCGGGAAGGCCACAATCTCTGCTTGTTTTTCTGTCATCAGAAACACTCCGTAAGTGGCGCATAGAGTTTAATTCCAATCATGATGTCATAGCAGACTTGTATCAGAACGTAACACACCGGTAGGAGTTTGTCTTAAGAACAGATGTGACCAATAATCCTAGTCACACTGACACCTTCCGTTACAGTGGGTGGCTCAGCGTGGGACCTACGGACCAATACTTATTGTTGTCAGCGTTCACATAGGCCTATCCATTGAGCTGAAACGGCGCTTCGTCGCTAAACAGAACGATTTTGGGATCAGTTACACCTACTCACCTCACATCTTGCTCCGATAACGCGCGTGTGACAGGACCGCTGACGCGTTTGCATTTTTTACAAACAAGCTGACAGGAATTTACTAACGGTATTAGATACGATAAAACCCAATATGACGTGATATCATGCAGGACAGCCGGAAACGTGCCTGCAGGTTTAACGTTACTAAACTGTACCCCACCCACATGGCGCGATGCGTTGTATGTTAGCTCGTTGGTTTGTATAACGCAGACGAATTTTGTTTACTGCGCGGTACGATCCGAATACTTCAGTATGATTCACATTAAACTTGTTCTTGAAGCCGCTCATTATCGTGTGGACTCCATGTTGTGATCGTTTGCAGTGCTGTGTTGGGTTTTTGCGGTCTGATACAAATGTTTTCAGGATTTTCAAACCCCAACGTGAGCACAGGCATGCATGAACGTTTTTATGCGTGCCGTGAGGAGAAGCGCGAACAGAGGCTGTTGTGCGGTTGGTGAGGATCAGCTGAAGTCGGAGTGTGAGGGTCTGACACATTTTTTAGTGAGTGGGAGCGAGTGGGTCTGCTAGACAACGAACAGAAGTGTCCGTGTTTTGCGTTCGGCGTCACACCGCATACTGAAGTAGCTGAATCTTTAAAGTAGCAGTGACACTCGACGTAAGAAATTCAACTTGACTCACGTAAGTAGAAAAACACTGGTGATGAGGAATGGAGTGGCATCCAGAAAGTGGCAGAACGTCGCTGTGACAGCAGTGGCTGCGGTGCACGTTGCCAGCGGTAAGAAGTAGATTTCACAATGCCTTTGGTTGTTCTCTGTTAGGTCCGCGGTAGCAAAACAGAGAAAAAAAACTAGCTGTTACAGCTGAACGTAACACCCCCATGATTAGCCCTCCAACCCTGTCGAGCAGTTTTGAATCGGTCGCATTTTACCGATACATTTCCTCTTCCTGCGTCTTGACCTATGAAGACGGAGGCTCTGTGTACCATCGAAACGCATGTAGCCGATTACTCAGAAAGGCCGAGTCTGCAGCCACACCACCGTGCAGTGACGTCACATCAGGGCGCAGAAGCGGAAACACGTCGTCTTTCTCGTCGGCTGTATCTGAGGCTCAGTGATACGAAGAGAGTGCAGCTTGCGCCGTATTTATCCAAGGTGCCTTGTGTACCGAATTGTCAGTTTCCTTTTCGATTTGCATCACATCGGTTCACTGATTGGTATCATAAACGGAAGTGAGCAGAGCGTTTGGCGTCGGCATTAATCGAAGTACTGTTTGGCGAACTGTGACGCCGTACAGTCTGTCAGGTACGTACGTACGCATGCCCATTTTCACGACATAAGCATCCTAAATTGTCGTTGTCCTGTAAGGTCAGGCGTCCACCCGAGCTGTAAAGTTTATTGACCCGGTCGGAGACCCAAGCAACGTGTGTTGCATCACAAGTACATTGCACCGCCGGTCGTGACGTAGCGCCAGGTTAATCACGTGACAGACTGCTACTACAGAGGAAGTGACGTCACGATTTACTGCATTGCAGACGCTGCCTCTGGGCGGGACCTCCACTGCCTGATCTGGAGAGTGAGTCCCGTCATGGCTGGCCGAGATTAAAATGGCGTGAGGCCGGCACAAGGCTACAAGTGTTGGAGCGCTTACAGCTGTGTGGTTCAGTGTTCCGGCGAGTGGCTCCCGACGTTGCGAAGGAACCTGGTGCTAACATCCTCAAGGGTCAAGTGGACCAAGAAGAATTCTTGGACCGCTTTAATCTCGAATATGAAGACCCCGCGTTCCGTCAAAACGTCGGTAACCACTCGACCTGCTACATGGCGTCACACACCAGAAGACGGGAATCCTTATTAATGCTGTTTGATGGAGACAGACAATTTACTGTACCGGGATATTTGCATTTAAGTTATTTATGATGATTTGTGGCAGCCATGCGCTCCAATCGCTGAAGACTTTCAGAATGCTGTGAAGGCAGGTGGTAACCCTGTGAATGGTGCAGTTCGGCTCTGTTAATGTGGTGCCTCACTGTAAACGCAGTGTTTCCTCTTAAAGCAGAAACCCGCACGACGCGCATTCCATAATTATACCTTACCACTCTGTAAGTTTTTGTGCTAATCAAGCATTCTACTTTAGGGTAGAAAGTAGCGCCTGTAGTAGGGCTAACACGCAACAGATGGCACAAGTGTCAGTCAGAGGATCAGTTGATGTGCAATGGTAACACATTGGGAAACTGTTCTTGCGGAGTTTGTATGTGATTCGAGTTTTGTGGGCGAAACGTGTTTCTGTACGGTGATGACGTAATGAGAGTGCAGGATGTCAGAAAATGGCGCAGAGTGTTCGAATATGGCCGAACGGACACCAAGATGACGATCGCTCCGATGAGCCCAGCACGTCGAGGATGGTTGTGATCGTAGCACAAGTGGAGGAACTGATTTTGGACTACTGAAGCAACACCTGGCACATAGCTAATTACGGAATAACGAGGAACTGGAAATGGCTGTCTGTGAATGGCCGTAACACAAGAGCCCGGCGCCTGACCTTCGGAGTGTCCAAACTCCTGCCAGCGTTGGACCATTGCAGCAGTGCGCTTGGAGATTATGAAGAGGCACATAATGTAGCATAGTTCTTCTTTAAAAGGCAATCCTTGCTCGTCTAGTCAACGCCCTCACGTTGTACAGTATCCGAACATTCGTTATAGTGTCAACATGTGCCCCTGTACCCAGCGAGATGAATTCTATCCACACCTCCCTATCCTTTACTTCAATATCCATTTTAATATTATCCTCCCACATTCGCCTGGGTCTTCCAAGTCGTCATTTTTCTTCAGGTTTCCCAGCCAAAGTTCTTTTTTTATTTTCCTTTGCCCCCGTAGGAGCCACTTGCCCCCCCCCCCCCAACTCATTCTGTTTTGATTTGATGCCACGATACATGCTGAGAAATTGTGAAGGTTCTGTTGTTACAGTGTTGTGCAGCCTGTAGTTGCAAAGTGTTCTGCAGCCTCTGTCTGATTCTCCTCTTAGGCCCAAATATCGTCGTCAACAACCTATTGTGCCTCTCCGTCAGTACCCTACTGTACCGTCCGCCTGCTTTCTTCTCGTAAATGCTTTGTATTTTTCATAATCCGCATTTTTGTTTAATTTTGCATTTAAAACAGAAACTGTCTTCGCAGATTCTGTACAGGTTGCCTTACAGTGAAGAAGGGCGTAATTTTCATCAGATATTTGTCTTCGACTTTCTTCTCTGTGCACAGTATAATCCATGACATTGTGTATAATATCTCGGTGTAATCTTTACAGACCCTTGATTCAAGGCAGTTTGTACAATTCTCTTGATTGTACGCACATATTCAGGCCACACTTCTAGTATATTTGCGTATCTGAATGCCTGCGACATTGTGTGCAGTGTAGCGTACTGTGGTTATGGACATGACATATTGCACACTACGGGCAGTAGGGGGTCTCACTCGGTGTATCCACAGCGCTATCTTGGTCACCGTACTGTACGAGTGACGTTAGAATCGCAGTTCCTTCATACCTTGAAGTCATATTTACCGTTCAAAACCCAGTGGTAACTATATGTACCACCAGGTTTGACATTCAGTAATTCTACGTTCTGCCCACACAGTGTATTTATGTGTTTTGTGTGGATCTCAGAACAAACAGCAATTATTTCCCTATACAGCATTAACTGACTGGTTTGTATAACCAAGACGGAGTGTGTTTACTGCGCGGTACGGACTGGGTATTCAAATGTAATTTGGGTTATATGCTTTATATGGATCAGAGAACAAACAGCGATTATTTCCCTATACAGCATTAACTGGTTGGTATTTATAACCGAGACGGGGTGTGTTTACTGCGCGGTACGGACTGAAACTGTAATTATACAAGCAACTTGCCTTATATTTCGTCTTTAAAGGATTAATTGGGGCCGTAGCAGCAGTGGCCGAATTTGTGCTAACGAAGCTTGACAAAAAATGAAACATTTGTTTTATGTGTTGCGTTTCGAAATATGTCGATTTTTGTGGAAGCTGAAGGTTCTTTGTCCTGTCTTTGGAACGTGTGAATCCAGAATCTACCCCGTCACGCCATACGTCTTGAAGATACATTTTAATATTATTTTCCAACTTACGCGTAGGTCTCCTAAGAGTTGCCTCTCCTCCGTAGCTTTTGCCAGTTGTAATTGTGTGAGTTTCCCACTTTCCCGTGCATGCTACACGCTCCGCCCTCCTCTTCTGTGTGTGTCGTTTTCCGAGTTGGTAGTACTGTTGTATTACATGCAATGACTGTGAGTGTATCTGAAACCGGCAGTTTGAACGGGATGATGACGATTTGCTAGCTGTGAGGTTCTCACAGTGGTTCTGATGTGACGTCATGTACAGTGGTATAATGAATTTGAATGCAGTGTAAATTAAACGAATTCAGTGAACACAATCATTATTCTTGACAAGCTGATAGTTACTTATTTCATCCAGAAATTCCTCACTTGTACGTATCCATGCTCCATCCTGGGTCACTGGAACACATTACCTACTGTAACAGTCTCATTTCTGTACTATGCCAATTAAGATTATCTGCGAATCCAACGACTTTGCAGTTGCTGGCGCTACGGGGTTCGGTTTCCGGCAGGGGCAACAGATTTTTCTCACCTTCATTACTTTCGGGCCGGCTCTAGAGCCCACCCAGCTGGTTTATAATGTGTACCGGTTAAAGCGGCTGGAGTATGGAATTAAGCCCTCACTTTCAAGCAGTGCGCAGCCAAACTACGAGAAGAACTTTGCCGCATGTCGTGCACACGGTCTTCTGTGGCTGCACCTTTTGCTTTTGCGTCATCGCGTATAACATTGGAAGATACACACACACACACACACACACACACACACATCTCCACATGTACGCCTGATGTCCCTACGGCATCGCAATCTGACGCTCCGTATCACGTGACTTGGTAATGGTCAGAAGCAGGATGTCAGCAACTCAGTCATGGTACTGCAGCACTTCGCTGTCAAAATCGGTACAACAGTGGGCTGCCCACTGTCTATTAATTTCGTATGGTTTCTGCTCGCGTGCAGTTCCGAACACCTTGGTGCCCCAGATCAGCTTTTCAGATTAGTTAAGTGCTTTTGTAGACTCAGCAGAACGATTTGAATATCGGCACTGTAGGCGCAGGACGAGCCATTCTGTCAGATGTTTGTGACCAGCTAAAGTGCGTGGAGTTGAAGCGCAATTGTGTCTCCGTCTGGTAGCAGATGTACATAAACTGGTCTCCACTTTCGTTGCAAACTGAACACCTAATAACTGGTGACCGCTGTAGGGCGACGGATGCAGTGGGATGGGCGTTGATAGGACCCAAATATTTGTTGTCTCGCAAGTTTAGCCTGGTGATAAGGAACAATCCCCTTCCTGTCAAGGTCACAGTCGTTCTCATGAGTTAGAAACAGTGCATGTGCTACATGTTTTAAAGTTCGACAGTACATTTATGTGTGTGACGTAATTCTAACAATATATAGCGGCTACTTTGCTAAACAGCATTGGTCTGTTGGTATTTGTAATGGGATGCAGTGTGTCTTCTGTAATACTGGGACTGAGTTTATAATTGTTATTGAAATGAACTAACGGCGTGCTGTTTGTGGTTCGCCCTGTAGGCGCTCGAAAGCTATTCTCAAATGGCCATCCTCTGACTGTTTTCTGCTCCCATAAATCACGCACTGTAGCCGACTGCCTGCTGGATATCCGAGATACGGGGGAAGTCGGAGGGAAGTTTGCTTATCGACCTGCTCCATGCGGCGATATATATCGATCTCCCTTGCTAAAATGTCCCGTCTGAAATTTCTTAGGATTGGAAGCGAGTGTTGACACGCCGTAACTGCCGTGGTGAATGTTTCCGTTTCGATTCTGCCCCGTGGCTCAGTTGGCACAGCACAGTGTCACTGCTGCTTGTTTCAACTGCAGCTTTGAATGCTGAGGCTAATTCGTTGAGCTTTGGATGCATTAAGAGGAGCTGCAAAATTCGGGTAATGATATCAAATTGAATGAGATTGGTGGGGCATGTGGCACGTACGGGGAGAGAAAGAAATGCCTAAGGGGTTTTGGTGGGGAAACCTGAAGAAAAGGACTACATAGAAAACCTAGTCGTAGATGGGAGGTAATATGAACTTGGTTCTTAAAAAGAATGGCAGGGCGTGGACTAGATTAATCTGGCTCAGGTTAGGGTGAAATAGTTGTCTGTTGTGAAAACAGTACTGAACGTTCGGGTTTCTTACTGGTCACCCTGTAGCATCGCTCAGCGAGTTGCCATTCTTGCCCGCTGGGTGTATTTTTGTGTTTCGTATTATACAGAGAATAAGGTAAAATAAATAGGTTTAACAAATTGGTCTTCATAAGAGAAACGGAATGTGTTTTATGCTATGTGGGAACGTAGTTTTGACCTTCAGGCGGTTAGCTCTGTGTCGGTGCTGTTCGATCCGGATCGTGGTGCGCCGTGAGCCTGCAGCTGCCGTCTGTCTTTACTGTCCGTGCTTTTAGTGCCTGGAGTTTATCGGATCGGCCGCGTAGCCTTAATTAACCCTTTAAAGCCCAGTGGTCACTATATGTACCGCACAGTGGTCACTGTATGTACCGCACAGTGGTCATTATATGTACCGCACAGTTGTCACTATACGTACCGCCAGTTTAACAGTCAACAATTCTACGTTCAGCCCACACAGTGTGTTTATGTGTTTTGTGTGAATCTCAGAACAAACAGCGATTATTTCCCTATACAACATTAACTGACTGGTTTGTATAACCGAGACGGAGTGTGTTTACTGTGCGGTACGGACTGCAGCTTTATATATAATTCGGGTTAGTGTTTTTCTTAACAAAATCGATTGTAACGTTCGCGTTTCCTTCATTTTGATGTCAGTTAAGACTCACAGTGTTGTGTGAATTCCGTCTGCTGGCACATCAGACTGTTGCCTGTAGGCTGTGCAGTCGAGGCAGTTTTATATCGAGCGCTTTCTGCGTTTTTTTGTAATTTTTATTTCTTCAAAACAAGGAAGCCTTCAAGACAGATTTACGTGTTTTCAGAAGTTCACTGTATCTGGTGTGCAAATCAAGCATCGACGTCTTTGCAGCGGTACTCCCTCAGCTGCTGTGTAGCTAGCGTCGTACTAACAAAGAAAGCAGCCATAAGACCAGCGGGTGCTGCGGCTTCCGTTTTCTGTCTTAGAGAGCATGCATACGTCGTTCTGCTCCACTTTCTTCACGGTGCTGTGATTTGCGTGCCGGTTTTTATTTGGGCGGAAAGATCAATATGGCTGCGTGTTTTTCATCGTCCCCCTGTAGATACTTCTACCCGCTTCTTTGTTCTTATCGTCGTGTGCGGGCTGTTCCTTATACACACGATTATTCTGATATGCACAACAGAAGTGTCTGTCAGCCGCACGCTTGGGCAGTTTAAATTCACGTTATCTTCTTGCCTTTTAGTTCTTCCTTAGTCAAATTTGATTGGGGATTCGTGTCGTCTGGATATGACGCTGGGCCGCTCGACGTTTCGAAGGAGCCTTAATGCCTTCATCCGCAAGAGTAGAGCAGTCTAAGAAGAGTGCCAAACGCTGAAGGCAGGTGGAGATTCACAAGTCTCTTGTTCCGGTTGGTGAAGGTTAGAGAAGTATTGCGAGCCAGTTGGGGAATTTGGGTGGCGGGGCTTGGTGTTTGTTTGTAGGGGGTAATACTCTGAAAATAACTGTAATTTGAGACTGCTTTCTTTCGAAACGTCAGGAGACACCAACCCAGCGACACGGCGTCAGATACCAGACGACGCCGAACGTCAACACACCCGCTGTGTAAACTCGATTAAATTGAAGCTTTTTATTTGTCGTGAGTTTCTGTAACAACCGTTTCTACCTTCATTTATGTTTTCGGGTTTGACTGTCTTTCCGAAGGGTTCGTATAATGACGCACTTTTGTAAATTGCTGGTTCCTACATGGAGAGCCGAATTGTCATTACATGTCACCGCTGAACCCAGCCATTCATACCCGCTGTAGCAGCGAACTGTGAGTGTTTCTCGTCACTGTCGATATTGCAATGATTTTTTCTTACCACAAAGCACAAAATTTGGTCAAGATGACGTTCCTTTGTTTGCGGGTAGCACATCTCGTCACCAGCATTTTGCAGTTCTCGACGAAGCGGAGACCGGCTGTAGTGTAGCCATGCTTCGTTACTAAACAGTGACACTTGTAGTTAGCGTGCCAATCATGCGTGGATCCCAACAAGCAAGCCCACAAACCAATCGCAGCGCCACCATCATGATCGAGGAGCCTAGAAAAAACATTTACCTTATGTGGTCGCAGTTGCGCAAGTCTCGTTGCTGTGTGAAAAGATCCCGGTGGCAGGCAAGGTTGTGCAGCGAAACATGCCGAAGACGTCCTTCGATTTATTTGTAAGAAAGTCGCACTTTCGTGCAGTGTTTCGTTGCCTGGAACCGTATGCTGCATTTGCTAGGCGTGTCCAGCCCTGATCTGGTGTAACGTCTACCAGCTGGTACATCAAGACCAGGAAAATTTTGGTAAAACATAAGGATGAAACTTTTGGTGTGTCTTTAGATTAAAAGCGCACGTTGTTTGGCGCAGCTTATCGTACTTTTCGCCGTCGGTTCAAGGCGAGGCGGGGAAGGAGAAAGCATTCTGATAAGTGTGACTGGCCAGAAGAGAACGCGACAGCCGTCTTTCTGCGAAACGTAATACTGGTCTAGCAGATTACACGGCGTTACGGCACAGTACACGAATCGTAAGACTTTTGTTCCAGATTTTGATGCATGACGTTCTGCGGTATGCTATTCTGCAGTACGCTTTTTACATTACGCTGTTCTGCAGTACTGTGTACATTTAGGGTAGCTAACGAACTGCAAATGTTAACTGACAGACTGCTGCGAATTCCCATCGGCTTCTCACTTTCTTCATCGAAAGGAAGATAAAGAAGTGGCAGTCCCGCTGCAGTAACTATAGTGGCAGTCCCTCTGCAGTAACTATAGTGGCGTCCCTCTGCAGTAACTGTAGTGGCAGTCCCTCTGCAGTAACTGTAGTGGCAGTCCCTCTACAGTAACTATAGTGGCAGTCCCTATGCAGTAACTGTAGTGGCAGTCCCTCTGCAGTAACTATAGTGGCAGTCCCTATGCAGTAACTGTAATGGCAGTCCCTCTGCAGTAACTGTAGTGGCAGTCCCTCTGTAGTAACTGCAGTGGCAGTCCCTCTGCAGTAACTATAGTGGCAGTCCCTCTGCAGTAACTGTCGTGGCAGTACCTCTGCAGTAACTATAGTGGCAGTCCCTCTGCAGTAACTATAGTGGCAGTCCCTCTGAAGTAACTATAGTGGCAGTCCCTCTGCAGTAACTTAGTGGCAGTCCCTCTGCAGTAACTGTAGTGGCAGTCCCTCTGCAGTAACTATAGTGGCAGTCCCTCTGCAGTAACTATAGTGGCGTCCCTCTGCAGTAACTGTAGTGGCAGTCCCTCTGCAGTAA
>Ga0123352_10012216_pt1 | contig 13569 bp, 10 predicted proteins | sample TergutLab28metaG_FD_89700 | JGI IMG/M metagenome (GOLD analysis project Ga0123352, IMG submission 89700) | Labiotermes labralis P1 segment gut microbial communities from Petit-Saut dam, French Guiana - Lab288 P1 | ecosystem: Host-associated > Arthropoda: Insects > Digestive system > Gut ...
CCACACACACACACACCACACACACACACACACCACACACACACACACACACCACACACACACACACCACACACACACACACACACACACCACACACACACACACACCACACACACACACACACACACACACACACACCCGGCATAACTCGTCTGAGCAAGTGATCAGTTTGTCGCGCGGTCCGTTAGCTCAATATTTTTCGGGCATTTCCCGATCAGCTACAACGATATTTTGTCGTGCATCTCTCGTTGAAATATCTCGACCTTTTTTTTGGCGTATCAAACTGAATTATCTCGGTATTTTGTCTAGCTTCTCACCAAGAATGTTCGCGATATTTTTTCATCCGTGTCACAGTAAATTATCTCGATATTTTTTTTTCGGGCGTCTCACGGCAACGTTTTCGATACTGAACCTTGCATATAATGAGCTAATTTCCTGTGTTTATTTTGTCTGAGTGCTCGGTGCCAATTAGTTGTTAGTTTTTCTGTCGCTGGCACCCAAATTATTTTACTTCAACAAAATTTCTATTATTTAAAATCCTAGAACTTTCGATTTACCACTGAATCAGCATCACGGGCACAGACTATCTAAGATGGTTTTTCAGACCTTTCGGAATGAATTATATTAGCATCAAAACCTTAATCACGCTGTCTGTGAATTTTACCATACAATACAACAGCACCTCATGTGTTTATAAATTATGCTTGAAATTATGTCTGAAGGAATCTGTGAATCTACTAGATTGCCGTGTGTATGCTTTAATGGAGAAGGGGGGGGGGGTGCTACGACCTTCATGCCCTGGATTACTCGGAAAGTAGTCCCAAGAAAAAGGGATGGACTGAATTATAAAAATATTATTATTGTTGAATTTTTCAATTAATGGCCCATTGCACTCCAGATTTCATTACACATCGTAAGGAAGTGTTGAGCTTCGCACTCCGGTCGCCTTACTAGAAAAATCTTTCCATGTACCCATGAATTAGTTTTGTGTCGATCTGGATAACTGGCGCAAAAAGAAGGCTGTACTTTTTCTGGGAATCGAATCCCGAAAATCTAAGTCATAGCCACCCATTTTACTGGCTGTAATTACACATATATTTATGTGCCTCGTTAACACATTCAGTGTGGCTTTAACAACCATCCCTGATACTTTGAGAACACGTTCATATTATGATAGAGCGCATGAACAAAGTAAAATGTGCCTTGGCCGATTTGTGCCAGCGTGTCTAAACTGTAGGATTCCGGTCTACTGCGGTGCCGCGCTTTGTCATTGGACGAGTTTTCCCCTGCCTTTTGAAGGAATAATCCTCAACGTGTCAAAGGGTCAAAACGCATCGAATTACCAAGAAGTCGACTGTTCGCACTCAGACGTTTCATTGTTACATGTTCCCTTGTGGATCGACACATTTGGCTGGCACCAAACACGAGACCCTGCGACGACAACACGCTGTTAATGGAATGTGGATATAAGATTGAGAAATACATTGAACTTTATTCGCTATCGATATTTGATCCCCATTTTCGAAAACGGCATGTTTACTACGAATAACAGCGTAGAAACAAGAGTCTGTGAACTCATTAGGGAGAGAATTCTTAAATTGCATTAAGGCGAGGTTGCATGCAATACACTGAAAAACCCGATGTAGCTACTAATGCAATAGTCCACTGCTCGTGTGTGTCCAAGTTTTCCCCGTAATGTCATTGGAATCCAAGGACTTTTATTTCCAACTAGTTGCCTTTGACGGAGTGTGCAATTCTGCAGCGTCTGTGCCCGACGAGGAAAGTACATATTGCCACAGCACTACGGTAACTTACATACACTCTGGCCTCGCAGGCCACGGCGCGTTTTGTAACTCATCGCTACTTCGGATCGGGATATCCCAGCAGGCACACGGGTTGCTACAATGACTGTTTTTCCTCAGTCCTTCCGGACCAGTGATGGCGTACCCTCGACACGTGTGCACGAATATACAGGCGAAACGACTTCCCTTCGGCGTGTAACGATATTTGATACGTCGCCATATTGTATACGAAATCCATTGTGAGTCAAGAGTACTTAAGAAACGTTTATTCTTCACCGGTGGCCCCAGGGTCAAGTGAATTAACTGGTAATTTTTGCATTTATAAGAAGTTTTTTTATGCCAATGTTGCAACGTGTGTTTTTTTTTCGGCTGAACTGTTAACAGATTATTAATGACATCAATGATGTCTTCCATCATCAGAGTTTAGTGACACGTTCGCCGCGACGCCTTCATATATATTCATGCAGTTTCTGTTCCTACTTGTAATGCAATATTTACGTGTAGTATGTTTTATGAACTTGTACACTTCGGGATAAAGTGGAAACGATATGATTTTTATTGCAGGCCTCTCTCTCGCTACCGACAACGCTGCAGACAGATTACAGGCTTTCCTGGTAGCTCTCTAGCGTTCGTGGCATTTATTCCAAGAAACATTTGACACCCGTGCTCTAGACGAATGCCAAGTGTAGTGCTTTACATCAGACGACGATTGATACAGTCGACATCCTTCCAGTTTGTTATCCTCACACTGTTATTAGACCCTGTGTAATCTAAGTATTTAAAGCCTAGTTAAAGGAATAAAGAAGAAGTGGGTGAATAAATAGCTGTAACTCTGCCGGTCCTATTCTTATTTGTCTAACAACACCTTCGTCTAGATATCCAATAAAAGAATCGTACGACATGTGTGATTTGTAATAAAAATGTAATAAAATGGAAGGAGTCGGCGTTGTAATGTAAACTCTTTGTAACTTTGTACATAACGTCTGCATTACGGCAAGGACTGCAGTGTCAAGTATGTGAATGTCACATGTCACAGTAAGTTTTCAAATTATTTTCCGATGCTTTGTGTGTAGTTCGAAAGATATGGTGCTTTACTGAATTCGTAAAAGAAGGTATTTTGAATCTGATGTTTATTGGACCGTGCATCATTGTGATAATTGAAGAATAAAAAAACCAACTAGATGCTGCTCAACATGTTTCGGGCACTACTATGCCCATCATCAGGAGCTAGCGACTATAATGTTGATTACCACATTGGTCGTTTCGTTCTTGGTTTGCACGACTGTCGTGCTGTAGCCTGCACCCCGGATACCACTCCAGCCTAATCGCACCTAACCTCCAACCTAAAGCAAACCAAGAACGAAACGACGAATGTGGTAATGAACATCATAGTCGCGAGCTCCTGATGATGGGCATAGTAGTGCCCGAAACATGTTGAGGCTATAAGAAGTACAATAAAATAATAAGTGGCATCTAATTGGTTTTTTCTTCTTCAGTTAAGATATTTTTAGTTTCTGTAGTTCACTTGTTCATTTTGGAAAGCAAATTTTTCACTTTTTTATGTTAGGAATTTAGAAATAATTCCGCAAGATGGTCACATTGAATAGAAATAAGTAACGAAGAAAAAAATTTTAAAATTGTATGAATTGAATTTCTTGCTTGAAAAAAAGCAGAGTGTTTACATAGATATGACGTAATGCACCAACAAAAATAATATGTAAGATCAAATTGTATTATTTATAAGATACGATTGTCAAACTTCTGACTAAATGCAAAACATTTTATCACGTATTAGAATACGCTGTATGCTCCCCAAGTTTGTACATTTCATGTGACAATTTTGCTGCACATTGCAGACGTGAAATACGAAACTCTGAAGTGTGCTCAGTTTAATAACCTGTTGAGGTATTGGAACAAGTGACATTTATCTCTTCAAAAATATCTAAACCGGCACTGGGCCCCACCCAGTCCCATATTCCGTGAGTAGCGAAGGTTCTTTTCCCGGGGGTAAAGTGGCCGGGGCGTGAAGTTGATCATTCAATTCCATCTAGTGATGAGGTTAAAAATGGGTGGAACTGCACATCTACTCCGCCTTGTATGCCTCCATAAGGTGCTCTACCTTATGGAGCTCTACCTTTACATTTTAGAGTATTTGTTAGACTCTTCTCTATCCTTGTATTCGCCTGTTACCTTATTGCGAGCTTCTATATTTGCGTAACTCCTGGAGACTGACAGCTTCTTCAGACAGCTTCTGTAAACTCTGCTGTGATCGAATTAGTCTCAGATAACATCATACCGCTGATGACATCCCACATTGCTCCCATCGCGACATACACTATGCATATACCGTATACACACCTGCCGACACGTTAACTTATTTAAACCCTCTACTACCAAACACAAGTACTTAAGGGAATAGAGACTAAGTTAATTTTGTATAGCATCTCATAATCTGCAAACCTTAATAGTTAAACAGCCTAGATGCTTGTAGCTGTACGATAACTTCCTTCGCGGTTAGTAGTCCCAGGTCGTAGTGGTATTTTTCCTTCATCAAAGCAGCTGTTGGAGTAAAACTTCATAAAATGTCGTGGCACCTTTTCTCCGCACATTTACCAATTCATTATTCATAATTATCTTCCCATAACCTAACGCAACGGAGCACGGTACCATGAAGGGGAATTGATAGTTTCTCATTTTTAAGGAAACTCCCTACCCCTTAAGGGGCCGGAAGTTTTGTGACCCTGTTAAAAAAATGTGCCTCATGCAGCAGTCACTTCCAACGCCCATGTTACTCTACTCTTACTATAATCTTGTAAATGTAACCAACTTGGTGCACAACATTCACAGTATATTTCGTCAATTTTATTTATAACCTCTACATGTTTCGGATCTCTCCAGGTCCATCATCAGGAGGAATAACTGTAAAATTGATGTGTGTTTGGCCGTGCATTATAGTAATGAGTAAAGCAGAGGACCAACTAGATGCAACAACAAAAATGTATTGATCTTCAAATTAGCTCAGCATGTTTCGGGCAATTCTTTGCCCATCTTCCGGTCGGAGGCCTGGAGTGAGGCGGCACGGACTATGTACCGCCTCACCCCAGGCCTCCGAACGACAACAATCTGGGGACATTATACCACATGCTGTAAGTCACAGTCTTGCGCTCCTGAAGATGGGCAAAGAATTGCCCGAAACATGTTGAGCTAATTTAATTATCAATAAATTGTTATTTTTGCATCTAGTTGGTCCTCTGCTTTATTCAGGAATAACTGTATTTATACGACACTTGGTATTTTGTTATTCTGTACAGCTAGCTGTCTGGCGTGCAGGATCCTGTACACCGGACAGCTAGCTGTATAGCATCTTGTGCACCAAGTTGCTTTAATTTACAGGATTATATACAGAAGCACGGTCAAGAGAACATAAAATTTACAAGCCATAAATTTCCACATTGCGTTATTTTACTTTCTTCTCAAGTCCAAAAATTCAGAACTTGTTCTGAAAATTCTCGTGTTTACCTGCCGCGAAAGGCCAAGTTTCAAATGACATAAAAACTTCAAATTCATGCCGCATCGATTTTAATTGAATAACATATTAATACGCAGTTTAAAATACTTTGATCTGCTACGGAGGTCCTAACTGCACGTCATGTTCGAGCACTATTACTAATTTTTTTTCGGGAAGTCCCACTTCCAAATATTGACCTGTAGACCCCAGGTTTTTGTCACTTTCCTCGTTTCATCCATGAAAAAAACCTGAACAGCCCATCAAAAGTCACGTCTGCTTCTTTCCACATGTTTTCCTGTTCGTTATTTATTGACCATTTCATCATTCGACTCCACATAATCTGGAATATTGATAACGTCGTTAAATACACATAAACCAAACATAAATAAATATGTGAGATTTTATTTTCTGACGTCACTGAGTATAAAACTGTGTCTTCTGGGAAGTGAGCCCATGTAATACGGTAAAAGGCTGGGAACGTTCTGAGACCCGCTGCTTTTCTTCTAATATCAAGATAGATGCAAGGGACCACACAGCATCATGTCGTAATAGAAGAAAATCTTCATAAATAATGGCATAATTCATAAAAATGTACATAGTACATATTAACATCTGTATTAACTTACGTCGGACGTATTGTAATTCAGTGTTAATTTCTCCGCCCAAGTCAGACCAAGTTGCATATGGCGCACCTATGCTTCTTTAAGTCAGATCATGGGCCCACCAAACATTTCAGTCAACTCAGACCAAGTTTTGTACGGCTCAGCGTATGCTGCAATAAAGTTAGATGTAAGTTTGCTCGATGTATGAGAACTGCGCTCTTCTGAAAAGAAAAGCGCAGTTCTCAGCTATTTCGCAGCGGAAGCCTGAAATCACGCATTTGCTGAGCGTTTGATTTTGCTAAATTCGGATAAAGTTACCTTGATGGAAGCCATACAGTTGTGATTACTACTAAACAAACAGCACTTATTCGGTCGAATACAACACAGGTTTGTTTTGATTAAAATTGTGCCTTGACGTGTGTGCTACACGTTTCGACCTGTACTTTGACGTCCTCAGGCATATCAATAAAAAAATCTCTCAAAGAAGAATGTAATAAAATCTATATCTAAGGACCGTTTAGATTTTATTGTTTTGTTCGACTGAATGAGTGTAGTTTTTACGGATAAAATTGTGCGTTGTTCACCATATGCTTGGCCCGAATCAGACCGAGTTCTGCATGTATTACTCAAAAAGTCAAATCAAGATGTACATTGCTCACCGTATGCTTCTCGTGATGCTACCGGAGTGGTGGATTCGAATGAATTCGTTGCTTGTGGTCGCAATATGGAAGTAGGATTGCTTCTCATTGACGAAGAAGGTGTCCGGCACCCAGATGTTCTTGATGAATTCCGATCCCACTGACAGGGTCTCGACGCCAGGCCGCTTTCGGAATGCAAGCCTTGGGTCTGTCCAAAATTGACGGAAGTAGAAGTCCAACGTGAAGTCCTGTGGGTGAAAGAAGAACAAATCCGGGGGCGGGGGGTCAGTCTTGTTTGTAACCCCCGCTCTGGAGGGGGAGACCAAGTCAGCAACTGCTTTCGGGCAGAAAACATTGTCTGGTCTAAAGCTTAGTGAATGTACTTTGATCTCCGTGATATTACAGGGAACAAGCCTGACTGTGGTCATAAGAAATCTGTTTTCTGGGTTGGGGATTGAACCAACAACCAACTATTTGCTAAGAAAGCAATACCTGTACTTTAATATAGATAAGCTTTACGCTTGACTTCTAGCGTAGTGTTTAGACATTTCTAAGTAGTCTAATTTGGGAGGGTAAAAATGTAGTGGTCCTAAATTGTTCATATTTTGGTGTAAGAAGTGTGTGGTCACTTTACCTAATTCGGAAGTCTATGTCGCCTGTAGGATATTCTGTGGTTCTCAATGTACTTAAGTAAAAGATTTACGACATATTTTCGACCGTGTTACTTCAAATAAATTTACCTCGAATACCATCACAGAGGGAAGTGATAATTTTAAAAATTGTCTGACAGCTTGGTGTTTATAGATAAGTTTTTTAAAACACTCTATTAATATACAGCGTAACCTTTAACTGGGCGTTGCGAAACGAAGGAATTTTCCGCTAAGCGTCATTACAGAAACTCCAGTAAGTCTGTAACAAACAATATTACTGCACTGAACCCCTCGTAAAAATATTGGTCAGCACGTCATCATCAGTAATCATAACACCAATGAGAACACTTGATCGCAGTGATAAGGATTTCGAAGTTAAAAACTTGTTTAAACTGGTTTCGTACGTCCCCCCTACACATTTTACTGGTCGTCTGTACAAGTGTTGGCGAATATTGTCAAATAGGTTCTCCAAGAATGACCCGATGTGGGCAGTGTTCCTGCAGTTCTACAGCTTTATCAACGGCTACATGATCAGCATGATGAAAATTCATCGTCGTGGGTATGTTGCCTGTGAAGTGATGAGGCAACCTTCAAAGTACTGGTGTTTTAATGCCACGTGTAACTTGCACGATAGACAGGTTTGTGCGAGAGGAAATGAGGATGAAAACATCCCAAATAAATATTAATTTTTTCAATGAATTTATGGGTCGTTGTCATTGCAGAAACGCTGATAGTTTCACATGCGTTGACTGGACGGCTGACGGGATGCATTTAGTTGCACTTCTGTTCAATCGTTACTTGAGGGCGATCCACTAGGAGTTCGACAAATGTGGGACATGTATCCTTTAGCTCGATTGTAAGACATCCGAATGATCAGTACTCAGGCAGCTTCTTAGTGCAGAGCGGGTCTACACACTGACCAATAGATCACCGAAACTGAATACACAGTTCATATGTTACTGCGTCATGTAAAGATCCTCTTTATGCAAGTGAAGTGAGCTTGAGCTGCGGAAGGGAAGCGTAACGGATTTCCAGGCTTCCCTAATCATTGCAGATATATCGAACACTTTCGCCAGCAGTGTGTGTGTATGTGTGTGTGTGCGTGCGAGCGCGCGCGCGCGTGTGCGAAAGGAAGATATTCAACCCTAATTCCGTACTGTTGTATTAAAGCGTTTTCATTGGTGTTGTGCACACTGACAGGAGTTTGAAACACGCATTTAGAAAGGGCATATCGGGGAAAAAACTTTCTCGTAAAATGAAAAGTGAACTTTCATGAAAAACTTTAGTGTTTTTGAACGGAGAATTCCGTCATACTGTTTTTTGCCACATACATTTAAGTATGAACTTTACATACCCCCTGTCTAAACGTTCAAAACTTCAGTATGCTTATGGAATGTACTTCGTATTTTTGTGATTCATACGACTCTAAGGACAACAGTACTGACACAGAGGTCTTTACGTGGAGACAGTGTTTTCCTGTGTGAGTCAGGAAGTGAACCTCTAAATATTATATTAATTTAGGATTTTAAGTATTAATAAGAAGTCAAAACTGATATTTGTTCCTCTTTTTTTATTAAAGGAACTAGACTTTAATGAGATGTTTAATTGTACAGTCAGTTTTTTTTGGAACCCTGCATAGTAGACTGCATAATGCAGTTGAATTGTAACATTTTTGTTCCCTGCTGTTATTCCATTCACACGGTCACATATTTTGGTTATTGTCACGCAAAATATAGCTTTTTTGTTCATCAGTACCAATGTTTTCTGGAGTTAACGTGAAATCCTACCGACGTTTCTTACATGGAATGCACTGGTACACTTTGCTCTCCTAGAATTGTTGGAGAGTAGAAAATGCACCTGCAAGCGAAGCTTGAAAACTTACTCTAAATTCTCACTGTGCACTTCTTAAAACAGCAGCCTGCATGCAGTCCATGTATGTCGAGTCAGAAGATAACACGTGAACTCGGTGCAATGCAGACCTGGCCCCTCAGCTCTCTACTAGTAACCATGAAGACTACAGCTAGCTACACGGTACCAGGAAGCAATACACACGAGACCAGCCAACATGCAGTGACGACAATGGACCCTCAAACTTTCGATAGCTGAAAGCAGAAGAAAGGCTGTGGCGTGCGGTTTTCTATAGTCTTACTCTGTATTCGTAAAACTGAGTTCAGGATTTAAGGAAAATTTATATATGTTTTTTAAATGTATTCAGTCGCTGTTTTTTTTTCCCCAAGGCGCAACAGTCCCTAGTGGGTCAGGACCTCCTAATTATCCAGACTTCACGATCATAATCTGGGCGAGTGATCAGCCCGACACACAGAGTTCTAACTGACACAGCACTCACAAGAGACAGAAATTTAGCCGCCGGCGGATTCGAATCCGCAATACAAGCAAGCGAAAGGCCACAGACCCACGTCTTAGACCGCGTAGCCACTGGGTTCGACTATAGTCGCTGTTAGGTAATTTAAATACGCTAACTGCCTTAATCGTGTTCCGTGTTTAAAACAGGATATCAAAGCGAAATTTACCCCCGAGTTTAATGAAACTCCAAACCGTGACTATGTAATGGGAAATAAACTTAAAGATGTATTCTTATCCTGAATACTGTTTGGCAGAAAGAGGCTGGATTCATAACTTGACTGCCTTACTTCAGGCGAAAAAGCCCTTATTTTACTTCCGATAGGGGGATTTGTGGGCCCCATGGCCTTCTGGTAGCGCGCGAGAAAGGAGTATGCCTGTCCCTGAGCCGAGAATCGAACTTAGGCTCACCAGTTTATGGACATTCGCCGTACTGGTTGATGTGTCGGAATTTAAGAACGAAAGAATTACTTTTCAATAGAAGACATTCTTGGATGATACCGCGCAGTTTGGGGTATAGAACTGACGTAGAGAGGCCTTGATGAAGAAGGTTATCGGTTTTGTGGGAAGAAATTCCATAAGATGGAGGAAGCAGTTTGTAGACTAAATTAGAGTCTGTCGCAACCCATAACACCGAAGTATTGATATTCGCGTGATACTTTAGAAACGTTTATGTCGGCCGTAGTTGAAATTAAATATATACGTGCGCAGTGACACAGCGTTCTCTACTGTTTCATATCAAAGCTAGAAGCTATGTCGTTCATTTCGGTTTTACTGTAGAAGAGGCGTTTACTTTTTTAAACTAAAACATGCAATTCTTAGATTTTGCAGTCTGAGCCAAGATCCCGAGAAATCATTTTCTTTTACAAGTTTTAATGTATCATCAGTTCCGTGCTCAGAAACTCTTTCACTTTCATTGTTGACATAGAGGCGGGCAGTCATTCAGTCTATCGATTGTTTGAGGTGTCCTATATTACTACACAGCGGCGCAAACACAAACAGACAGCCACCAGCGAGCTACTTGGCCAGTAGTTTCCTTGCTAGCATGCCACAAGTGGTGGCACCACATGTTTCGCTACATACTTCAGTCTTCTGGCTGTTCTGTAGGTGAATGCAAACATTTTGGAAGAGAGTGGTCATGCCACCTTCCCTAACTTTTTACGTTTTGCTGACCGTGCATCTGAGTATAATCTTAGTAATTAACCAACTTAATGCACAAATTCTTGTTTTATAATAAGTTTATTGTAGGCTTCTACATGTTTCTAGCACTATGTGCTCATCATCAGGAGGTCAGAATTGTATTATACAGCGTCTGGTATCACAGGTTGAGAGAGGACTGCAGTCCTCTCTCAACCTGTGCACCGGACGGCCACCTACAGGTGTGGTGGTACCAGATGCTGTATAATACAATTTTGACTTCCTGATGATGAGCACATAGTGCTCGAAACATGTAGAGGTATATAATAAACTTATTATAAAACAAGAATTTGTGCATTAAGATGGTTAATTACTAAGAAGACCTTCCGTAACGTTCAGACACCTACCACACTACAGGGTGTCATGCGCCAGAAGAACAATATAAATATTCACTGCTGTGAATACCTAAAATTGTTTGTTCTCTTACGTTACTTTGTATGGTGATTCGTGCGTTAGTGTCCTTAATATGTTTCGTGATGACATTGTGATACATTTCGTACAGTGGCTTATGGCTCGTTTAATGTTATCTTTTCTTTCTCCCAGGTTATGTGTATTGTAGCGGAAAGTGTTTGCGTCAAGTGTGGTGCGTGGTGGGATAAGAATAGAGAACGATTTGTTCAAACACTGGCAGTGCAAGCCCATATGGAATGTTGACTTTCAATTTGGTGTTTAGGCACTTTAACGTACATCGCCATTATCAGGCTATAGAATGTGGCTGTGATAATGGGTCATAGATGCGTAACATAGGCACTGAGAATAAAATTTTAACTTGTCCATTCGGGTCTTCGGAGGCATTGCGCAATTTCGACAATGAACACGTGGTAGTTCAAGATCGGTGACATCCTGAAATCTCACACACACACACATATATATATATATATGCTTTGTTATTTTAGTTACCAAATACATTATTTTAATACGTTTGAAAAGGGTGTGATGGTGATAAATTTGTTATGATTCTTATCTCTTTTCTAGCGACAAAATATTTACCTACAGACCGTTTGATTTTATCCGCGTTTACTGCTGGTTCAATCTCGCTATCAACATCTAACATATTTTCCTTTATGTACAGTATTTTTTCCGTCCAGTAAACTAACAGTATAGTAAGAAAATCCGGTAAAGGCAGATCGTATCGAGATTAAGCATAGAGAGGGAGAGAGAGACTGTAAGAGTGTAGACTGGACTTGAGTGTATCTGGATATTGAGGAGTGGCGAGAATTTCCCAGAACAGAAATACGATACGTATTCAATTTTTGCGAAAGCCGGTTGTTCCTTGACTAGCTGACCTACTCTTAGCTTTGAATCTAATTAGGTGGTTTTAATGGTTTTGTACGAGGGAGAGTCAAATGAAAAACTTAAAAGTGCTTTAAAGAATATGTATAAACATTTAAGTTTTTCATTTGACTCACCCTTGTATAGTATTGAACAGCAATACTTGCGCAATAAGGAAAGGGTGAAAATATTCGATAACTGTTTCGAAATACACTGTAGCGTTGGATCATACATTGCATAAAATGCGGTGGATATGAATTAATTTTCCATTCTGCAAATCAAGACGCTCTCTTTGTGTACAGGAGTAGCAAATAGTTTGTTACAATCACATCACCTGTCTGTTAAATACAGACGTAGCTTTAAAGTCGGACATTTCGGCCTAATCCTTTGTTGTTTTTGTGAATTCTAATCAGTTACAAATGTACCTGAGCTGTCTAATACGATGTATTTTTTGCGTGTTTCATGCCCTACATTATTTCCCGTACACAATAACGACACTGAAATGTCATGCAAGGATGGGCCTGTGTGCCCTGTACAAATGCGGGACTTCTCTCTGTCTTTGTTTGGTTACTCCCTCTCTTTAAATAAATTAAGTAATTTTCAATCAGTCGCGTACCTTCAATGTTTGTTCACAGAAGGCAACGTGATATTACGAGACAGATTAATTCCTATGGAAACCAAAGGCTTATTACATTGTTGTCATTGTTGTTTCCTACACACAGTCTGATAAATTCAATTCACATGCTCACAACCTAATTCTGTTGTATCCATTTTAACAATAAACACCATTCTAAACCTAGAAATTCCAAGTGGAGCTTTCCATTCAGCTATTCATACTATAATTGGTAGGATTTCCTCATTTATTTGATGCGTTCAAGCTACCTGTGTTTCTGTACGATGGTGAAATGTACAAATTGTAATAACTGTGTTATAACAACAACGATTCTCATATGGGTTGCTTTGCAAGTGAATTTAAAAAGTTGTGTTGTAAAGCAGATTTAAGGAAGTGAACAATTTGGATACTCAAACCAGTGTAATAATTCAATGTTACTTTAGTGTACAGTCATATTGTTAATTAACGTGTAAATGACAAGAATTACAAGATACACAAGACTACTTTTCATCGGGAATTATGTTTACAAAATGGAGTTTGTGATATAAAGTAACACAAATTATACACAAAATCATAAGGAAAGAAAATAATTCAAATGTTGGTTGTTGAAGTACTGGGATGCAGAATCTTCGAGCTCGTTCATTTTCCCAACTGCTTCTGTAGAACAGAAAAAATCAATTTGTTTCTGTAATAGATGTAGCCTGCATTAAGAAGTTAGGGGATGCTCCTTGTGAAGAGTGTGTTGAATGTGTATGGTTTAGATGGGGAGACACAGTCATGAAGCACGACACAGTGCAAGTGTACGTATGAGAAGCGAACACAAGGGAAAACTGAGAGAAAGTGTGTTGTTACCCTTTAGCAGCCGTGAGTATTTTGCATGTGGTAGCAGTGTGTTTCATAGTGAAGTGCGAGATGATAATTGAGAA
>Ga0123352_10012218_pt1 | contig 13568 bp, 6 predicted proteins | sample TergutLab28metaG_FD_89700 | JGI IMG/M metagenome (GOLD analysis project Ga0123352, IMG submission 89700) | Labiotermes labralis P1 segment gut microbial communities from Petit-Saut dam, French Guiana - Lab288 P1 | ecosystem: Host-associated > Arthropoda: Insects > Digestive system > Gut ...
ATCATAAACATTAGTAGGGCCTAACGTAAAGAAAAGAGCGAGATATATCATAAACATTAGTAGGGCCTAACGTAAAGAAAAGAGCGAGATATATCATAAACATTAGTAGGGCCTAACGTAAAGTTCCCGATATTTTTATCCGATTTTAACCAAACTCGAATTTTCCAGCAGCTTGTAACAAACATCCCCAACATAAATTCATGAAAATCGTCCAGTGGAAGCCCAGCTGTTCTACGCGGACGGATGGTCAGACATTCGGACAATCGTTGTTCGCACTCGAAAAGATAAACTACAATTTTTAAGTAAGTACTGAATTATTTTCGCTCAATTTCATGTTAACTGTAGGCTATACATATTCTCCCAACCATGTGTAAACCTCTCATGCCTCAACTTGCACTGTACTGAACTCCGTTATAACCGCACGATGGGCCGAAACATGTTACATTTTTATTGAAAGTAGTCCCCACAGCATTGTACTTGGTTTAATTTTTATGAAAGGTCATTTGGAATTAAGTAGTGTTACTATAAACGGAAAAACAGACATAACTCTGGAATCTAAAAATACGTTAGCAACATGAATTTGCCGAACAGCTAGGATTAAAGTTGTACGAATTGGCCTCATCGACTGATAAAGACGCCCGGAAACCCAGTCACAAAAAACTGTATATGTTATAGGCCTATGTTTTGTGAATAATCTGGAACAAGATCCGAAATGAAGAATCGTCTTCAAGGATGTTGCAAAATCCGTACAGAGGACCGCGCAGAGGTGTATTTCCTCCATAAACCTTTGTGACACTGCACACTTCCTGCACACATGAACCACCTTATTGGTTCTGAGTCTGTGCTCGCGAAATTGAGCTTTGCCCCGAATCCTACTGTTCTTTATGGGCCGTAGGAAAAGGGCTTCGCGTATTGGGGCTGCTGTTTTATGTATGTAATAGTACATGCAAACGCTCTGTTCAGCTCCCTACTTATTTATGTTTCCCCTAGAATGACGAGAGACCTGAGAAAAAAGAATGTCGTCATATACGTGCATGCAAGAATACTTCCGAAGAACGGGATCTGCCGTAATAAAGTCAACTGACTCGTAAATACTGTCATTGTATTTCGTTAAATATTAACCTCATACACATGACCTAACATAAGTTGCAGCCTTCAATTATACATCGTTTCTGCAGGATCCGTTTCAGCACGTTCACAACGAGAAGTTCCTAAAATACCACCCTTAAATCCGCCACGCCTGTTTGTCCGCCGCTGAATTAATTTTTTTATAAAATCTGATGCTGGGTTATTTCACTAAAACTTGTCAACACAATCCAATTCATCACATAATAAGACACTATACAGACAAGCGTGCGTGCTTTTCTGCGTGTATTCACAAACGCACACACATACATACATACACACACACACACATACATACATACACACACACATACGTACATACATACATACACCCATACATACATACATACACACACACATATATACATGCATACACACACATACATACATACATACACATACATACATACACATACATACATACACATACATACATACACATACATACATACACACACACATACATACATACACACACATACATACACACACACACACATACATACGTACATACATACATGTGTGCTATATGATTCGGCCCGTACTTAGGCCATCTTCAGGTAAGTCAATACAGCAGCCTTACAAAGGAATCCATAACAAGAATCTAAAAGGCCCCTTGTTTACCGTCATTTTTATAATGCTAAAATATAAATTATAATAATATAAGGTCTAAATAAGTTTAGAAATGTATATATGTAAAGATTTTTACTAGATTTAGGTCCACATGTGTTGCAGAAATAATTCGAATTAAAATTCTTCTATGATTTTACGTGGTGTGGCGTAGTATCATGTAGTGTATGTTTTATATAAATTTTCTCTGAATTCTGTTTGCAAATGGTGTGCCACGATAAAATTTCTGTAATATATGAACTAAAAAAATAAGATTTTTATGTTGTGTGCAATGCGAATATTGTTTGTTGTATTGTGGTGTGTTGGCGTATCATACTTACAAGGTGGTGGTGGAGCGATGTTTACCTGCGGTGTGTTGGGATACGTCTGTGGCAATGAATGTATCGGAAGACATGCACCGTAGTCAAGGTCGACATCTTTCGTTCTCATGTAGTATTACAACATCGTAGATTTTATTGGATCCTTTCGTAGATTCTTCGTTGATTTCATTAACTCTTATTGTCTCAGAAAAGAGATGAAATTTTTTCCATGGAATTCATAAGTTTTTCCCTCCTTGACAAAATGTAAAGTATCCGTCATACCTTCCACAAAGAGGACTCAAATCTAATAAAAATCTTTATACACACATTTTAAAATTTATTTAGGTTTTATACTTTTATATTTTAGCATTACAAAAATTAATGACTGTAAACAAGGGCCCCGTAGATTCTTGTTAAACATTCCTTTGTAAGGTTATTGTACTGACATGCCTGAAGTTGGCCTAAATACGGGCCGAATCATATAGCACAAATGTATGGTTAACATTTTGATTTAAAATAAACCTTTCTTGTGGTAGACTGAATAAGTGTATTTCATTTAGCAATAAACACAACAGGATGGCTTAAAAAGTCATCGTCAGGCTAAGCTAAGAACCATGAAGTTCTTTACAATGTGGCTGCGCGCATTTGGGATCCCAGATGGCTCACAATTTGTGCTGTGATTCGTACCATGTACATAACATGACATATCTATTGTACTATTGTAATTATATTAGGGTCAAGTACGTGACGTGTGCTATTTCCTGGGACTGTTGTTCACTGATTGGGCTTCTGGTTGTTATGTCCGTTGTGGTTGTATTGGTTCTCCTGCTTTTTAGTTTTCCGGTGGATGGGGTGGAGGTGGGTGGGTGTGCCTGTCCACTTGTTCTTTGTAGTCTGTTACTGAAGATGCAACCGGTCCAAAACAGAAAGCAGTCGCTTTAACTTATGCTTTTATTATATATTTGTGTTGACTGAAATATATATTAATAAAGTGAATATACATTATCAGTACACAACGGTATGACTTCGTTCAAACAACTGAATAGCTTCCATAAAGATATACCATCGGATTTAATAAACAATATCCAGTATAATACGTCCTATGTAGTCAAGAAATGCCACGTTCTACAGAATCCAAGGTCCATTATACATACATAATACATACATTCATACACACACACATACATAAATGCATACATACATACACATACATAAATACATGCATACATAATACATATACACACACATACATACATTCATACACACAAACATATATACATAAATAAATACACACACACACACACACACACACACACATGCATCTCCACACAACCACCGTCAAAAGTAAGCGTGCGTTAGGTTCAACTGTAAAACGTTGGTCTAAACAGTTATTTAAACCAGTGGTTACCAACACACGTTCCCCTGGAAAATGAACTTCTGCAAGTCAAAACGAAGTATTTTGCCCATGAAATAGGGTAAAGTTCTTTTCCAATTCGCAGAAACACCAGAACCAAGATATACAATATTTTACTTTTAGATTAATCTCGCAATACACGTTTTTTGTGTAAAATTCGTCCCTCCATCCTGGCTCACGGTATGACACGACACCAAACTTTCCGACAGCAGTATTCTTCCTAGTTCGGGTGACGGCACAAACCAGTAAATGCAGGGTGGTGCGCCGCAGATTACCATGACACCCAGATATTCCGCAAACTGAAATGGCCTGAGAAAATCTCTGTTTTTAGGTTAAGGAAACACTGACTGCTGCATACAGGAGCATGACAGTGACGTGGCAATTTCACTTCGCTTGGCACAACAGGTCATGTTGTCAATTTAGGCACAAAAACCTCTCCTACGTCCTTGCCTTGTGTGGAAATCGTAATGAACAGCATACAAGATTCGACCGTGAGGCAATAAACCGAAGAATCGATATGTCAAATGAAAGCTGTAAATTTCTACGTGTTTCCTAGTACCCCTACAGCGCAGCTATGTCTACCTGCCATGCCAACTTGTCGGAGAAGTTGCCGCATTCGAAGGGCGAAACGGCCACAGTCTTTCTGCAGCAATTAATGCTTACTTTAGCATTGCCCTACATTCGCCGATGTGACAGCCATGTTTCTTGATTCAACGACATTTTTCAACTGCATAAATTATGAATGATGAATTAAAACAATGAAGGAAGCAGCCATGGTGTATTTTAAGATACGATACCAGCATGGACCGAAGAAAGCTGCAGTCGGGATACGTAACGGCCCTGCTCAGATTCCAACTCGGGCATTCCCAGTATGAAACTGGAGATTATTCACTCTTAAGGGACCCATACACTCCAAAGTAAACTGTGCCGTTTAACTGTGTTAAAAAAACCGCAAGAAAAGCTGAACTGAAAGTTCTCTGGCACAGCACAGATTTCCCATGAGGTTTGTCAGTTCTGTGTCTTCTTGTGCGTGTGACTATGGTGGATAAAACAAGGCTGTCATTTGCTGTTTGCTAGCCACATCGGCCACAACGTTATCCGAAAAGAAGAAAAGAAAGTCTAAAAAATGGAGTAAGAAGTGGTATTTGAAAAGGAATATATCATGCGATGCCCCTCTGCTGAATGAATTACTATAAACGGACGTGCCTTGAGATGATGCCATCGTGGTGTCGGCAGGTAAACTGAGGAAACTGTAGGATTCCCTGGTTGAACTACGCAGTTCTCTGTGTGAAAGACGACTGGAAAGGACAGTTCTGAGGCCTGCACTATTACCTTCAAAACTGCGCAGTTTACTCAGTTTTTCTGTCAGGTATGACGTCACACAGTAAAATCGCCTCAATTTAATTAGGAGTGTACAGGGCGCTTTACGCTGAATGCACAAGATCACATTGTCATTGCCACGCTGTTGTCGAGAAATTAGTTTTCACTCCAAATGTTAAGACATTACATCCACATCGAGGGGACATATCGGTGCAGAAACACACAACAAAACCACCTGAATTCTTGCTGCAGGGCACGGTGTCAGGATAACACCAATTCTTCCATCTAATTTTTCGTGCCTTTATCAATGTATTTGAATTGCAGGCGCGCTGGTAGTATTAGGTTAGGTTAGATGGACGGACAATAGGCAGCCACACGACAGACAGACAGGATATTTCAGAACGCCGTATTACTTCACTTGTTTCACCCTCAAAGATGCTAGATAATGTAAACTGAATAAAAAGGAGTCTTAAAAGAAACACGAACAATCCAATTTAACGGAAGATAAATGTACATACAGAACTATTTCGGCGACGCCATGACTCGTCAGTACGTCGGTCACCGGCCTCTCGTCGCGGCACCAGAACAGCAGACGTACACAAAATAGCTCGGGGACAGTTCTTCCACCCCTCACCCCCACCCTCCAGGCTCGCCGGTCTCCCCTGCCAGCATTACAGCACGTATGCACAATACACACGTTTCTCATTTACATACCACGGTTGCTATAAACACTTAGCAGCTGGCAGTATCGTTAAATAAATCACCAAACAACACCGTTTTCTTCTGTCAGAGTAACACACGATGTGAAGGCGCAGGATCATGCAGCACTGCGGCGCGTTCGCGTAACCATTGTTGTCATGGAAAAGCAATAGTAGAAATTCTGAGTGTGTGTCTGCAGCCTTAGTCATCCAGCGTCGCGCCGAATTATATTGTCATGTGTGGCCTACCCCGCTCTACACAATATTTATCCACATTATCTCACAAACGGCACGATTTTCGAAAAAAAAATATTGAACATAAAATGTGTATTTTGATTTTCTCTACAACTTTTGTATGAAACATTTCTCATTTCTAGAAGAATTAAGCGAGATATTTTCATAGTACATAGGTCTTCATGCAAAGTACCCGTTATTCTTGTCAGATTTTAATGAAACTTGAATTTTCTCGACACATTTTCTAATACCAAATTTCATTAAAGTCCGATCAGTGAGAGCCGAGTTGTTCCATGCGGGCGGGTGGGCGGTCGGCCGGACGGACAGACAGACGACGTAGCTAATAGTCGGTTTTCGCAATTTTACAAAAGTGCCTAAACATTGATGATTTCAGTTACAAAAGTCATAAGACGAGGGAATTTTAGTGCTCTTAATTGTACCTATATGCTACTTTGGTTAAGTCGTGGAAGAGAAAAGGTGCGTAGGTCAGGGTAATAAAATCATGGACAAAATCTCTCTTCCTGAAAGAATACAGGAAACTTCGAGTGCATTCTCAGCGAATGATGCCATCGCCCTGGACGAACTTGCCAACAGACCAACAGACCTTTCCCAATCATTCCCAAGAATTCTTAGGAAAGAATTTTCAATTACAGAACATCGAGAGCGACGACCTATCGAATGTGGCTCTGACAAAGGACGTGCTGTTTTTCCAGTTCGGAAAATGACGATGCAATTGAGTCCACGTAAAGCTCTTAACGTGCCCTCATAATTAACTCAAACAGAACTCTGCTCATTACACACCAGCTGCCACGTTCGATTCCGAGAATGCAGATGGGATGCTCACGGGTAACATTCAATACAACTGACAATACAATCACAGCACAAAGCAACGAGAATGAATAGTTCTGTTGGTATGAGAAGAATCTGGAGAATAGTTTGTGGCATTCGAAAGTCACATGTATGAAATACGATACTGTATATTTATCTCAGTATTTAACCATCTTGATGCACAAAATTTGTTTCAGAATAAGTTTTATTTCATGCCTCTACAAGTTTCGAGCACATGTGCTCGAAACTTGTAGAGGCATGAAATAAAACTTATTCTGAAACAAATTTTGTGCATCAAGATGGTTAAATACTGAGATAAATATACAGTATCGTATTTCATACATGTGACTTTCGAATGCCACAAACTATTCTCCAGATTCTTCTCATACCAACAGAACTATTCATTCTCGTTGCTTTGTGCTGTGATTGTATTGTCAGTTGTATTGAATGTTACCCGTGAGCATCCCATCTGCATTCTCGGAATCGAACGTGGCAGCTGGTGTGTAATGAGCAGAGTTCTGTTTGAGTTAATTATGAGGGCACGTTAAGAGCTTTACGTGGACTCAATTGCATCGTCATTTTCCGAACTGGAAAAACAGCACGTCCTTTGTCAGAGCCACATTCGATAGGTCGTCGCTCTCGATGTTCTGTAATTGAAAATTCTTTCCTAAGAATTCTTGGGAATGATTGGGAAAGGTCTGTTGGTCTGTTGGCAAGTTCGTCCAGGGCGATGGCATCATTCGCTGAGAATGCACTCGAAGTTTCCTGTATTCTTTCAGGAAGAGAGATTTTGTCCATGATTTTATTACCCTGACCTACGCACCTTTTCTCTTCCACGACTTAACCAAAGTAGCATATAGGTACAATTAAGAGCACTAAAATTCCCTCGTCTTATGACTTTTGTAACTGAAATCATCAATGTTTAGGCACTTTTGTAAAATTGCGAAAACCGACTATTAGCTACGTCGTCTGTCTGTCCGTCCGGCCGACCGCCCACCCGCCCGCATGGAACAACTCGGCTCTCACTGATCGGACTTTAATGAAATTTGGTATTAGAAAATGTGTCGAGAAAATTCAAGTTTCATTAAAATCTGACAAGAATAACGGGTACTTTGCATGAAGACCTATGTACTATGAAAATATCTCGCTTAATTCTTCTAGAAATGAGAAATGTTTCATACAAAAGTTGTAGAGAAAATCAAAATACACATTTTATGTTCAATATTTTTTTTTCGAAAATCGTGCCGTTTGTGAGATAATGTGGATAAATATTGTGTAGAGCGGGGTAGGCCACACATGACAATATAATTCGGCGCGACGCTGGATGACTAAGGCTGCAGACACACACTCAGAATTTCTACTATTGCTTTTCCATGACAACAATGGTTACGCGAACGCGCCGCAGTGCTGCATGATCCTGCGCCTTCACATCGTGTGTTACTCTGACAGAAGAAAACGGTGTTGTTTGGTGATTTATTTAACGATACTGCCAGCTGCTAAGTGTTTATAGCAACCGTGGTATGTAAATGAGAAACGTGTGTATTGTGCATACGTGCTGTAATGCTGGCAGGGGAGACCGGCGAGCCTGGAGGGTGGGGGTGAGGGGTGGAAGAACTGTCCCCGAGCTATTTTGTGTACGTCTGCTGTTCTGGTGCCGCGACGAGAGGCCGGTGACCGACGTACTGACGAGTCATGGCGTCGCCGAAATAGTTCTGTATGTACATTTATCTTCCGTTAAATTGGATTGTTCGTGTTTCTTTTAAGACTCCTTTTTATTCAGTTTACATTATCTAGCATCTTTGAGGGTGAAACAAGTGAAGTAATACGGCGTTCTGAAATATCCTGTCTGTCTGTCGTGTGGCTGCCTATTGTCCGTCCATCTAACCTAACCTAATACTACCAGCGCGCCTGCAATTCAAATACATTGATAAAGGCACGAAAAATTAGATGGAAGAATTGGTGTTATCCTGACACCGTGCCCTGCAGCAAGAATTCAGGTGGTTTTGTTGTGTGTTTCTGCACCGATATGTCCCCTCGATGTGGATGTAATGTCTTAACATTTGGAGTGAAAACTAATTTCTCGACAACAGCGTGGCAATGACAATGTGATCTTGTGCATTCAGCGTAAAGCGCCCTGTACACTCCTAATTAAATTGAGGCGATTTTACTGTGTGACGTCATACCTGACAGAAAAACTGAGTAAACTGCGCAGTTTTGAAGGTAATAGTGCAGGCCTCAGAACTGTCCTTTCCAGTCGTCTTTCACACAGAGAACTGCGTAGTTCAACCAGGGAATCCTACAGTTTCCTCAGTTTACCTGCCGACACCACGATGGCATCATCTCAAGGCACGTCCGTTTATAGTAATTCATTCAGCAGAGGGGCATCGCATGATATATTCCTTTTCAAATACCACTTCTTACTCCATTTTTTAGACTTTCTTTTCTTCTTTTCGGATAACGTTGTGGCCGATGTGGCTAGCAAACAGCAAATGACAGCCTTGTTTTATCCACCATAGTCACACGCACAAGAAGACACAGAACTGACAAACCTCATGGGAAATCTGTGCTGTGCCAGAGAACTTTCAGTTCAGCTTTTCTTGCGGTTTTTTTAACACAGTTAAACGGCACAGTTTACTTTGGAGTGTATGGGTCCCTTAAGAGTGAATAATCTCCAGTTTCATACTGGGAATGCCCGAGTTGGAATCTGAGCAGGGCCGTTACGTATCCCGACTGCAGCTTTCTTCGGTCCATGCTGGTATCGTATCTTAAAATACACCATGGCTGCTTCCTTCATTGTTTTAATTCATCATTCATAATTTATGCAGTTGAAAAATGTCGTTGAATCAAGAAACATGGCTGTCACATCGGCGAATGTAGGGCAATGCTAAAGTAAGCATTAATTGCTGCAGAAAGACTGTGGCCGTTTCGCCCTTCGAATGCGGCAACTTCTCCGACAAGTTGGCATGGCAGGTAGACATAGCTGCGCTGTAGGGGTACTAGGAAACACGTAGAAATTTACAGCTTTCATTTGACATATCGATTCTTCGGTTTATTGCCTCACGGTCGAATCTTGTATGCTGTTCATTACGATTTCCACACAAGGCAAGGACGTAGGAGAGGTTTTTGTGCCTAAATTGACAACATGACCTGTTGTGCCAAGCGAAGTGAAATTGCCACGTCACTGTCATGCTCCTGTATGCAGCAGTCAGTGTTTCCTTAACCTAAAAACAGAGATTTTCTCAGGCCATTTCAGTTTGCGGAATATCTGGGTGTCATGGTAATCTGCGGCGCACCACCCTGCATTTACTGGTTTGTGCCGTCACCCGAACTAGGAAGAATACTGCTGTCGGAAAGTTTGGTGTCGTGTCATACCGTGAGCCAGGATGGAGGGACGAATTTTACACAAAAAACGTGTATTGCGAGATTAATCTAAAAGTAAAATATTGTATATCTTGGTTCTGGTGTTTCTGCGAATTGGAAAAGAACTTTACCCTATTTCATGGGCAAAATACTTCGTTTTGACTTGCAGAAGTTCATTTTCCAGGGGAACGTGTGTTGGTAACCACTGGTTTAAATAACTGTTTAGACCAACGTTTTACAGTTGAACCTAACGCACGCTTACTTTTGACGGTGGTTGTGTGGAGATGCATGTGTGTGTGTGTGTGTGTGTGTGTGTGTATTTATTTATGTATATATGTTTGTGTGTATGAATGTATGTATGTGTGTGTATATGTATTATGTATGCATGTATTTATGTATGTGTATGTATGTATGCATTTATGTATGTGTGTGTGTATGAATGTATGTATTATGTATGTATAATGGACCTTGGATTCTGTAGAACGTGGCATTTCTTGACTACATAGGACGTATTATACTGGATATTGTTTATTAAATCCGATGGTATATCTTTATGGAAGCTATTCAGTTGTTTGAACGAAGTCATACCGTTGTGTACTGATAATGTATATTCACTTTATTAATATATATTTCAGTCAACACAAATATATAATAAAAGCATAAGTTAAAGCGACTGCTTTCTGTTTTGGACCGGTTGCATCTTCAGTAACAGACTACAAAGAACAAGTGGACAGGCACACCCACCCACCTCCACCCCATCCACCGGAAAACTAAAAAGCAGGAGAACCAATACAACCACAACGGACATAACAACCAGAAGCCCAATCAGTGAACAACAGTCCCAGGAAATAGCACACGTCACGTACTTGACCCTAATATAATTACAATAGTACAATAGATATGTCATGTTATGTACATGGTACGAATCACAGCACAAATTGTGAGCCATCTGGGATCCCAAATGCGCGCAGCCACATTGTAAAGAACTTCATGGTTCTTAGCTTAGCCTGACGATGACTTTTTAAGCCATCCTGTTGTGTTTATTGCTAAATGAAATACACTTATTCAGTCTACCACAAGAAAGGTTTATTTTAAATCAAAATGTTAACCATACATTTGTGCTATATGATTCGGCCCGTATTTAGGCCAACTTCAGGCATGTCAGTACAATAACCTTACAAAGGAATGTTTAACAAGAATCTACGGGGCCCTTGTTTACAGTCATTAATTTTTGTAATGCTAAAATATAAAAGTATAAAACCTAAATAAATTTTAAAATGTGTGTATAAAGATTTTTATTAGATTTGAGTCCTCTTTGTGGAAGGTATGACGGATACTTTACATTTTGTCAAGGAGGGAAAAACTTATGAATTCCATGGAAAAAATTTCATCTCTTTTCTGAGACAATAAGAGTTAATGAAATCAACGAAGAATCTACGAAAGGATCCAATAAAATCTACGATGTTGTAATACTACATGAGAACGAAAGATGTCGACCTTGACTACGGTGCATGTCTTCCGATACATTCATTGCCACAGACGTATCCCAACACACCGCAGGTAAACATCGCTCCACCACCACCTTGTAAGTATGATACGCCAACACACCACAATACAACAAACAATATTCGCATTGCACACAACATAAAAATCTTATTTTTTTAGTTCATATATTACAGAAATTTTATCGTGGCACACCATTTGCAAACAGAATTCAGAGAAAATTTATATAAAACATACACTACATGATACTACGCCACACCACGTAAAATCATAGAAGAATTTTAATTCGAATTATTTCTGCAACACATGTGGACCTAAATCTAGTAAAAATCTTTACATATATACATTTCTAAACTTATTTAGACCTTATATTATTATAATTTATATTTTAGCATTATAAAAATGACGGTAAACAAGGGGCCTTTTAGATTCTTGTTATGGATTCCTTTGTAAGGCTGCTGTATTGACTTACCTGAAGATGGCCTAAGTACGGGCCGAATCATATAGCACACATGTATGTATGTACGTATGTATGTGTGTGTGTGTGTATGTATGTGTGTGTATGTATGTATGTGTGTGTGTATGTATGTATGTGTATGTATGTATGTGTATGTATGTATGTGTATGTATGTATGTGTATGTATGTATGTATGTGTGTGTATGCATGTATATATGTGTGTGTGTATGTATGTATGTATGGGTGTATGTATGTATGTACGTATGTGTGTGTGTATGTATGTATGTGTGTGTGTGTGTATGTATGTATGTGTGTGCGTTTGTGAATACACGCAGAAAAGCACGCACGCTTGTCTGTATAGTGTCTTATTATGTGATGAATTGGATTGTGTTGACAAGTTTTAGTGAAATAACCCAGCATCAGATTTTATAAAAAAATTAATTCAGCGGCGGACAAACAGGCGTGGCGGATTTAAGGGTGGTATTTTAGGAACTTCTCGTTGTGAACGTGCTGAAACGGATCCTGCAGAAACGATGTATAATTGAAGGCTGCAACTTATGTTAGGTCATGTGTATGAGGTTAATATTTAACGAAATACAATGACAGTATTTACGAGTCAGTTGACTTTATTACGGCAGATCCCGTTCTTCGGAAGTATTCTTGCATGCACGTATATGACGACATTCTTTTTTCTCAGGTCTCTCGTCATTCTAGGGGAAACATAAATAAGTAGGGAGCTGAACAGAGCGTTTGCATGTACTATTACATACATAAAACAGCAGCCCCAATACGCGAAGCCCTTTTCCTACGGCCCATAAAGAACAGTAGGATTCGGGGCAAAGCTCAATTTCGCGAGCACAGACTCAGAACCAATAAGGTGGTTCATGTGTGCAGGAAGTGTGCAGTGTCACAAAGGTTTATGGAGGAAATACACCTCTGCGCGGTCCTCTGTACGGATTTTGCAACATCCTTGAAGACGATTCTTCATTTCGGATCTTGTTCCAGATTATTCACAAAACATAGGCCTATAACATATACAGTTTTTTGTGACTGGGTTTCCGGGCGTCTTTATCAGTCGATGAGGCCAATTCGTACAACTTTAATCCTAGCTGTTCGGCAAATTCATGTTGCTAACGTATTTTTAGATTCCAGAGTTATGTCTGTTTTTCCGTTTATAGTAACACTACTTAATTCCAAATGACCTTTCATAAAAATTAAACCAAGTACAATGCTGTGGGGACTACTTTCAATAAAAATGTAACATGTTTCGGCCCATCGTGCGGTTATAACGGAGTTCAGTACAGTGCAAGTTGAGGCATGAGAGGTTTACACATGGTTGGGAGAATATGTATAGCCTACAGTTAACATGAAATTGAGCGAAAATAATTCAGTACTTACTTAAAAATTGTAGTTTATCTTTTCGAGTGCGAACAACGATTGTCCGAATGTCTGACCATCCGTCCGCGTAGAACAGCTGGGCTTCCACTGGACGATTTTCATGAATTTATGTTGGGGATGTTTGTTACAAGCTGCTGGAAAATTCGAGTTTGGTTAAAATCGGATAAAAATATCGGGAACTTTACGTTAGGCCCTACTAATGTTTATGATATATCTCGCTCTTTTCTTTACGTTAGGCCCTACTAATGTTTATGATATATCTCGCTCTTTTCTTTACGTTAGGCCCTACTAATGTTTATGAT
>Ga0123352_10012220_pt1 | contig 13568 bp, 2 predicted proteins | sample TergutLab28metaG_FD_89700 | JGI IMG/M metagenome (GOLD analysis project Ga0123352, IMG submission 89700) | Labiotermes labralis P1 segment gut microbial communities from Petit-Saut dam, French Guiana - Lab288 P1 | ecosystem: Host-associated > Arthropoda: Insects > Digestive system > Gut ...
CAAATTCTTGTTTTATAATAAGTTTATTATATGCCTCTACATGTTTCGAGCACTATGTGCTCATCATCAGGAGGTCAAAATTGTATTATACAGCATCTGGTATCATCACACCTGTAGGTGGCCATCCGGTGCACAGGTTGAGAGAGGACTCGTATACATTGTCCTCCGTATATACTTCTGTAACTTTAGCACCTTTGTTACAGAACAGACTGATTAAACATGAAAATACGTCACAATGATTTATTTAGCATACAAATATTATGTGGTCATCGTCGTTTGTCGGCGATACCGTATATCTGACGCTTCTGGAGTTCCTTCTACTCCCGTGTTCATGTGATTGTTTTTGATCATAATGTCGGATTATTTTATTAATTTATCCTAAAATCGCTGGTGACTGTGTTCAGCATGCTGGCCTGATATTCAAAATAGGCTTATCTGTTTCTACTCCAAATAATAACGTCAGTCTTAGGGGGAAAAATTATTAAAAATGATAGTCGCAATCACTCACCTGAAGTTGGGAATGTGGCCAGCTGTCGAAACGTCATGTGTTTGTATGTGTGTGTGTGTGTGTGTGTGTGTGTGTGTGCGTGTGTATATATATATATATGATACACACCTAAAAATGGAGTGTACACCACAGCACAATGTTTGCGTGAAAAGTAAACTGTGTTGGTGAAAACAAGAAACTTAATTAAAGCATCTAGAAAATTATAATGACAATTATGTTTGAAAAGGAGAAGACTGTCTTGTGCATCAGGATACACGCCTTCTGGGATAGGCTGCTCTGTATATAGGTACCACTATTTAGGAGAGACTTGCTGCCTCAAACGTCAGGAAACTCTATGAAGTTTTGGTACAGTATTCGCACCTAAAACAAATCGACACCGTGTTTTATCACACGTGACTGCAATATTCATCACCACGTCCGTAACGACATCTAATCTTACGTCCCTCCCTTCTTTGGGGGGGGGGGGAGTTTAAATAATCGGACCACTTGTTGTTTAAGTCATCGATTTTACAACAACAAAAAAATCCGCCTTTACCTTTGCACACTTGTTAGTTATCACAGACATTTTCTTTTATCTGACTAAAAAATCACGCGACAAAACGGCACGCGATAAGAGGCGTAAAAGGTGCCGGTATTCAAAGCACGACCTTCCGTTTTCTGCGTGTATCCATGCAACTAAAGATCACGTGATGAATTGTAGAGCTATTCAGTTGGATGCTGACACAATAGTTGTAATAGTCGCGTCCTGCCCATAATTTCCGAGATTCTTTTGCAACTTTGGTCATTCCCACAACGAATGAAATAACGTCCATACGACCGACATCTTCCTGAAGACCATGTGGCAGTGGTTGAATAGAGACACGGAGGCTATTTCACGCCTTGTCATGGCTCCTTTGTGACGAATTTCCATTCTTTTCCATCGAGTCTCGGCTACAGCAAAATTTCGGGAGTTCCTGCGACTGTAACGAGTGTCTCTGATCATTTAAATATCGATCCTTTCCGAGACAGTGTTCTGGTTTCCTTCTGAAAGTTCTTGGGACGAAGCTCGCGGTCCTATCCTGATTTCTACGAGTAAGTGCGTTGTGTTATGTGACCTTCATTTTTCTGGGATGTTACACAACGTTGGTTGGTAGTTGTCGACGTTCCTGCACAGCCTGTCGGTCCCATCAAATAGACTACTCGATCACTGAAGATGGAACCGATAGGCTCTCCCAAATCGTCCGTAAGTAAATACCAATGAAGGCTGTGTAACGTCCAAGGAAAAGGAAGGCGCCATTTACACAGCAGCGGATGCCTGAAGTCACACCTATATGTACTTTGTTATTGCACAAGTCAACTTGTTTACTGAAAGTAAGGTACTATAGTGCATAAGCCAATAAATTTGATAAGAGTTACTAATAACGAGACGTGATGGAAAAATGTGAAGGACAGGAGCTGATTTTTTTACTTGGCGCAACAGCCCCCAGTAGGTCAGGGCTTCCTGATTAACGTGGTTTCTAGATCGCACACAATGACGCACCAGAGTCAGTAGGGCTTCTCTGGGCGAGTGATCAGCTCGTCGCAGAGACCTCTACCCGACAACAGATAACACTCACATCAGACCGGCATCCATGCCCCAGGTGGGATTCGAACCCAAAATCTGAGCAGGCAGGAGCTGATTACTAGGCCTGAATATAGAGCGTGCGCGTATTTGAATCGGTGTCAAGGGGTACAGGGTGTGCTGCTGTGTGCTGTGCTCTGGTGGCGCCTGGCATAGGAGATGTTACGTTACAGGGATCTTGTGAACAAGGGAAATAATGTACGGGTTTAATGAAAAGGGATTTCAACTGCTTATAAGGGAATCTGTTCTGCGAAGTGATTTTTATTTGGTTTGAAAAGGTAAATGAACCTACACAAAAAATAAATACGTATTTTCACGGTCATGGAAAATCAAGCACATCTTGTCGATGAACAGAAGCATGATTTATGGAAAATGAATTTCAGGCGAAAGAATGTAACTGAAGAATAAAAAACCAACTAGATGCCACTTATTAGTTTTGTACTTCTTATAGGATCAACATGTTTCGGGCATTACTATGCCCATCATTAGGAGCTCGCGACTATGATGTTGATTACCACATTGGTCGTTTCGTTCTTGGTTTGCTGTAGGTTGGAGGTTAGGTGAGGTTAGGCTGGAGTAGTGTCCGGGCTAACCGCACCTAACCTCCAACATACAACAAACCAAGACCGAAACGACCAATGTGGTAATCAACATTATATTCGCGAGCTCCTAATGATGGGCATAGTTATGCCCGAAACATGTTGAGCCTATAAGAAGTACAATAAAATAATAAGTGGCGTCTAGTTGGTTTTTTATTCTTCAGTTATCACAATGATGCACGGTCCAATAAATATCAGATAAACAAAATGTAATTTGGTGTTATTGTCGTGTGACACCAGTGCCCTAACGTGGGGGGGGGGAACAAAGAATTAATCCCTGACAATGTGTCTGAAAAAATTACATAATATGAAATTAAGAATCTATATTGTGACACAGAATATTTAATAAGATGTTACTGCGTGTTTAAAAAAAAATCGAATATTCTGTCTCGTCGACTCCGCTATGATCAGCTACTTAATCAAGACGAATATCCAGACGAATAGGACAATATTTAAGCGTCGAATAATACAATCACTCTTTCAGTTACACAATTTATTGAGCAACTCCTTCCTTCACGACAAAAACACAAAACGGCGGGACAGAGAAAAGCCAATAACGCCGTCGAGACAAAGAGGACCAGGTTGAGGATGATAATCGTGATGTAATGCACTATTATCGTAAATGTTGTGGATATTTGACCTTAATGACAGGGACCAAATCTCATAACCGTGCGAGCGATAGAGTTGTATTTAACATAATTTATTTAAACTTAGTTTCATTATTTATTTATTTAGTTACGGTTTGCTTAACAAAGCTCTCAGTAGCTCATCCTAACAGTTTTGAGTGGCAGCATGATTACTGAATAGTAGGAATTATGTAGAAGGAAAGAGTAGTGACCTAATTCGAGATATTGTCCCTAAATTCGCCTATGAAAGCGGAGGGAAAATTCGAAATACATCAATTAGAATCGCTGTCGTTGTTAGACTTTTTTTTTGCCGCGAAGTGAGTGACCAAATTGGCAGCCCCTAACAGAAGTTTTACATTTTAAAAAATTATGATTATTTTTAAAATTATCTTCCATTGTTTCAATAATTAAAAATATGTTTAGCGTTAAAAATAAAAATTTTAGTCATTTAAAATATTTATTTTCCTGACCATTTTGCCGCTCCTTGAACTCTGTCGCCTTGGGCAGGTACACATCCCTGGACCCCCATCACCAGCAACACCCCTGGTCAGGGCCCGGTGTAGCGGTCGTAATGTTTGTTTTTACGCAATAGGCCTGTTTCTAAATGGCTATCGTAATACGACGCTGCTTAAACCTGAAAGCGCTAAACTTATCTAGCCCCGATCATGTTTAAAACCATAATCGCAGCGTCACAACCTCCCCCTCGCCCCCCCCCCTAAGAGCGTATTTCGAAGTACAAACCTAAACACGTTGATGAGACTTTACACTGACAACTGGATAGAAATGCATTGAGTGGCAGAAGAATTAAACAATTCCAGAAAATTAGTGCATCTTAGTGAAGTCGATCACTGCATATCTAATGAGTGTGAATTAAGAGGTTCTATCTAATTACTCGTACATTCCATTAGTTGTCTCTCGTAACATGTCGCAAACAATAAAATAGGACTGGACTGGGCACACAAACACGTCAAAGTTCTCAGGAAATTCAACAACGACGTACGTTAATTACATTACAGAGATCACGGACTTCATGTTCCACTTCCTCTGACTTCTCAGAATCACAGACAATGACTATGAGACTATTACACGTACAACAAAGTCTATTCCAATATAAATTAATGACAATTTCCGAGAACAAATTCCTCCCAAGTAAAGAACAAAGCAAATTCGTCAAAAGCAATTCCCATTACTGACTTTCAGTCACATGGAAACGCTCAATACTTTGAAGAATGACGCCCATCTACATCACAAATATACGAATAAACAAGTTCAGTTCCTATCTCTCAGAGAACGTAGTCCGTGAGCTTATAAATAGAAGGTACTTATTCATCTTGTTTAGGGAATGACACTGCTTAGCCCGAGAATTAATAGTAAGGCAAACATAAATTTTGTGTGTGTGTGTGTGTGTTTCTATGTGTGTGCGTACAGACTGCTGAGTTTCTACATATTACATTAGCTGGTAAATATAGTTACCGCTAAGCCATAAAGGATGAACAGCCAACCCAAAATATCACTTTGGCGTACAGACTTATAATAAACAAAAATCCATTTCTGAGCGTCTCCATTTTCAAGTTTAAACCGCAAATCATAAGTGATAAACTGGCAATGATTTCCCTAGATTATCTTTCTGTGTTCTAAATTTCTGTTTGGTCAGTACAGAATTTCAGCCAGTACGTACAATCAAGAACAATTTTGTTCCATTGTTTTGTATAAAACAACATATGGAAAAGTGACCGAAGAAACTGTGGGCGGCCGAGGAGCAGGAGAGGTGGTGGTGGCATTTTGAAATACACGTATATCTCGGTTCCTTGATGGAGTTACAAAGAGCATTGCAGTATGGGATGTTGGAAACACAGGATAGTAGAACACAAAAATCATACGAGATTTGAAGCTTCGAACATGTGAAAAAAGGGAAATATTGGCATGATGGCCCACCATGAAACTTTACCTTCTTGAGCACTAATTCCAGTACTTTTTGCACTTCGGCGCTAGACAAATGTAAGTGGTTCATTGCATAGGGCTCGCGAACACCACAACTGCTCTGAAGGCTGTAGCGAAGGGATAAATCCCACCCCAACTACCCGCCCACCCAACCCCCAGCGGAAATCAAACACCGTTTCTCTTTTCTTCCATTCCATAGTCAAAGCTACTAAAATAATTTAACTCCACAACTCAATCTAAGCTCATGGATCTTAACTACAGAATGTTTCTTTTATCGCTGACCCGAACACGGCATCTGTCATAGGTTTTTGGGACGGATGTAGGATGTAGACTTTCATGGCGATAATGCTGCCGTGTTCTGGCGAGCAATAATAGAAACCTTCTATAATATCCCCAACCTCCCGTATTCATCGTTCAGTTTGTATTGAGACACTCACAATTTATATCTTTCCCCAAACATACAAGCCAACAGGAAGTATCAGTGTCTTGAAGGTCCTGAACTTAGCTTTCTGCACAACGGTTGAGACTGTAACAGGTTCAGACTGAACAACAGTACGCATTCATTTCCACCAGAACGCATTCGTCGCCTCAAATTAAGATTGTGATTTTGTGAGGTGTGACGCCGTGTTGTTTCCTAAATAATACCAAGATTTCGAAGAAATTTACTGCCTCTTTACTCAAGACACAAGCTTCTTACATATACGAGTATGAGAAGGAGGCAGCAGTTTTTACAAACACGCAGGTGTCCATATACCAAATTAAACGGCGCCACAATTTACGACATGTAACCTCGCAACAATCACAGCGGCGAAGACATAAAAATTTACGTAGTTTTTAGAGAATCATACAGAATTAAACATAAAGTAGTTTTAGCCTTTGAAAACCACTGAAATTTAGAAACCAACTTCATCAGCCAAATCTTGTCCCGCTAATACGTGGAATCGCAGCTCAAGCGTTGGATTTTAGGAACTGGGCGTTTGACCGCTGATCGATACTGACCCAATCCAAGGAACTGTCCAGTCCTATTGTAAATCTACGACTTGTTTTAGACCGAGGGTGGCTGCAGGCCTTACGTCTTTAACAGTTAACATTGTGGGACGTAACAAAGAGAGCAGCTCTGTAGAAAGGCAAAAGCCCCCCTCTAGCCCTCCTGCGTTACGCCGACCGTGACTACATATAACAAACCAATATGCAACTTACAAACCGTCCAGCCATTGTGCTCATTGTGAACCAACTGCTAGCAAGGTTAACTGTACTCACAAACGGTTAATGGCTTATTTGAAATTAAGTATTATGTCTGTACAATATACATTTCACGTTTCTTGACAACATTAGTTTTCTTTATGTAGCTGAAGTAAAATGGACACAGATTTATCAGTTTTAGAGACAGAAGATGGGCATTAATTTCATGCAATTTCATGGCACCGTGTAGCCTACAGCAGTGTTTCTCAAACTTTGTGAGACCGCTGCCCGGTAAATTCTTTTTTCATAAGACGAGGGCCCGGTCCCAACAAATTTACTCGCAAAAAACTTTCCATTTTTTTAAGTTCATACATTGAACTAACATAAGCATTAATAATTAATTATAGCATAATCATAAAGAGTATTAGTACACTTATGTATACGGTGTGGCATGTTGACAAATATAAAATTACATTTAAATTAGTTATCGATCACTGGACTAATGAAATCTTGTAGAATATTGTAGTTTCCTCAGTCCAACATCTGGGTCTGAGTTTTTCGACACATTCACGAATATTTTTCTCCTCAGAATATTTCCACTGTAAAACATTTATCCATGAAAATTTTTTAGAAAACTAAAATGACAAATTCCACGAGAACCTCTCGCGTTTCGGTATAATTGATGCCAGGGCCCGGTACCGGGCCGCTGCCCGGCAGTTGAGGAACACTGGCCTACAGTGTGTTCCGAATATTAGCATTCATTGACTGCTATGATCAACATCCAATATCAGAAATTTGATTAAAAACCGACCACGGAGGAATTACCCCCGAATGTCCACAGAAAAGGAGCTCAGGCGGGTGTGAGAGTTGGTGAGGGTGCCGTGGAAAAGACATAAATTGTCTTGCTGGAAACGAAACACGATTCCCGTTTTCCCACTCTTTCTGCAGAAAAGACAGGAATAAACATTCAGATTCTTTCGCAACTCTTGTAAATCTTAGCAAGAGGAGATTAAATTCGTTGAATGTTCGATACAGTTCAGCTCAAAAGTACTGGACAACCCGCAAACAGTCTGTCTAAAAACTTAATATACTGACACATACTTACACACTAAATTAACTGCATTACATATAATTACAATTGATAACCAACAAGATGCAACAGTTAGGATTTATTTACTCCTGATCAGCTGTACATGTTTCGGGCGAAAACTTCGCCCGAAACATGTACAGCTGATTAGAAGTAAATAAATCCTAACATTTATCTCAGTATTTAACCAACTTGATGCACAAAATTTGTTTCACAATAAGCACATATGCTCGAAACATGTAGAGGCATGAAATGAAACTTATTGTGAAACAAGTTTTGTGCATCAAGTTGGTTAATTACTGAGATAAATATACTGAGATGCACGGTCAGCAAAACGTCAATATCCTAACAGTTTCATCTTGTTGGTTATCAATTGTAATTATACTAGCGATGCACGGAAACATAAACGTTAAATTAACTGAATTACACTTGTGTATGAGAGTCGAAAATGTTGTATCATACGGGTGGAAAAATAGACATGAATGGCGTTATGGGAGTTGTCGGTTTTCTGAGAATAAAATTTGTATAGAAAGGAGGAAGAATAAGATGCATGTAGAAAACTGCATAATGAGGTTCAAATTTATACTGTTCAAAAAGATCTATTAGAATAGTGAAATGAAGGTGAATGAGAGTGGCCTATTGCCTCGGAGACTCGAAAAGCGCATACCTATAAGGGAAATACTTCAACCTCTCATTTAGGTAGGAGGATAATATTCTAAAGCTTCTTTTAGAAACAGCGCTAGATAATGTGGCCCAGTCAACTGGCTCAGTGAAGAAGCAACGGTAGTTTCCTGAGAAAACATTCTTTATGGTCCAAGGAAATGCGAGGAAGTTCTTGACTAACCGAGCGCCTGCTAGTGTGTCAAGAAGAATTCTGCTGTGTGAAGTTACATCAGTGAAACAGCAACACACGCGGTATGTGGGACGGCAGAAAGGGTGCTGACTTGCTTGGGTTATGTCTTTCGTGTGCAGCGTTCATCTTGCAAGTTCGAAAGACAGTTTTATAATTTTCGCCGCATTTTGTCCGAAATTTGAGTGACGGCACTGATTGCCCAATTTACTTCACGCTGAACACAACACGGTCTAGCAAGGTATGCGAGAATCGGGAAAAAGGAACCAGCAAACCTGATGTCTGTCACGATCAGAACCGAAACCCTGCAACGCAATGCATCATTCTGTTTTGCTTCTGCTATTCTCTGCTTGCCTTGTACAAAATCTGTCATATAAAAAAATATGTGGATTGGGGTTACTGGTGATAGTTGAACCACAACCATTCAACACTGGCGTCATTTGTGTTAGAAACCGCAGCAGACAATCGTGAATGTGGTCAAAGGAAGTCGACTGCTTCTGACTAGTGACCAGGCGCATGACATTACTATGCCGACAGAAGGATGTAAGGGCACGAGGTTGTGGGCGGTTGGCAAGTGGACAGGTGTGGGCAACGCAGCTACCGCGTTCACCCCCTACCCAATACATGGGGCCGTAAATCTCAGACGATGACCTGCCGAGCGACAAGTTTCCCTGAGGGCTTTCCCAATTTCTTAGGAGTTAAGTGTTTCATTATTGGAGGCGCATATACCGACAGATTACAATCTTCTGCAGTTAGCCTTCGTCAGGAGCTGTCTGATTCCGAGCAGTACGTAAAGTTCATCCTATAACAGTCCACGAAGGCCCAGAGGTGGAGTAGAGGTTTAGCTCTACTCTTTCCATAACCTCGGTGTTAGATGGGGTGTGTGGTCAACGCCACGCTCCGGCCGCTTTACCCCCGAGAAAGACCCAGGGCCGGTCTGGTGGGTGCGGAAAATCTAGCCGCCGCCGGGATTCGATCCCCGGACCTTCCAGCCCGTAGCCAATCACTATTTTCAATACAAACGCACATACACCACTTCTATCTTCAGGGTTGAAAAATCGGGTCCTATTTGACATGGAATTTGCTGGATATTCTCTTTGCTTGGCAGTGGGTTTCTTCGACACTTTGGTGTTCATGCACTTCATCATGTACAACGCAGCCAAATCATCGGCTGGCCCCTACGCTTGTTATCGGAACGTGAGCTTCTCAGTTTTAATGCATCATGTACAGTCTTGCTTTCGTATAACGCATAACGAAAATAAAGTTCCTGAAAGAAATGTCGTCGTAAGCTTAGGAGAAGTTTACAAATACCGGTATATTTGAATGTTTCCGGTAACAGATATCAATCTTGGCAAGAAGAGAACACGCAGAAGACACTTGTAAACGGAGGAAAAACTAGACGAAATTGGTGCTAGAATACATACTTGTGCGGTAAAGGAGCATATCTACATTATCAGCACAAGACATGCCAAAACTGTAGCATTTACTTCCACGTACGATAAACGTGGTTTAGAGGCTCAGGGACAAGACTGAATTTTGTCAGCTGGTATCGACATGAGGGTCTATGCTGGAGATATAGGCCCCACACACTTTATGTTTAGCAGCGAAGATTAGTGTCACCTGAGGAAATACGTGAACTTTCACAGTAACAGGTGCCGGTCCGCAGACAATGTCCACGAAGTGATATAACTCGACATTCAGCGATGATGTGTGGTGTGCTATGAATCTACGTAGGTGTGCTGGGCATGATAAAAAAAAAGATTTTATTTTGCACAAAATAAGGTCAAATAACTACCTAACAAACTAACAAACTAACTACCTCCATGCAGCAGAGTCCTTTTCGAGAAGCTAATAGTTCGTTAGCGAGTCAAGAAACATCCCGTATTGCATGGAACAGACCGTCCTTCTTTTCTACACTGAGTTATTTAAACGCAGTACACACTCTCCCGTTTTTTATTTAAGATCTATTTTAATATTATCTCCAATCAATGCCTAGGGTCTTCCATGTGGTGCCCTCCCTTCAAGTTTCCCCACCAAAACCCTGTAAGCTTTTCTATCCCTCCTCAAAAGTGCCACGTGCCCCGCCCACCCGAATGAAGTTTGGTGACAAGAAATATCATACAGCACTTCAATATGTAATTTTTTCCATGCTCTTGTTCTTCCTACCATTCAGTCCCTTAGCACCATATTCTCGAAAACCTTCAGCCAGAGAACACGCTTCGCACCGATTTACAGTTATGAGTAAAATTACAGTTCTGAATATTTTAACCGGCCTAATCTCTTAGTCGGAGACCACGATCTCCACTCACAGGAATAATACGTACGGTAACCACAGGACACGTAAGTGTATGTCTGCTGACAAGGTTTTATATATACACATACACACACACACACACACACACATATATATATAATAATAATAATAATATGTAATAATAACACAGCCTATTCGTGTTCTTCTAAATACGTGGTTTATCTGCTCACAGCAGTTCAACAGTCAACCCTGCAATGCTCTGTAACATTTATCACCACGACTTCTTAATGACCTTACAGCTTCTTGTGTGACTTGTCTGGCCTAAACAGACTCCAAGAACGGAGTCAACTGTCCCCTGTTTGGGTTAGCATCAAGGCTTCTACCTTTCTAACTTGATCATCAGATGTTTCGCCATATTCCGTGCTATATCCTGTAACGTTTATTTGTTAGCATCACAGGACTTAGAAAGGCAACGCCACTAACCCTTGGCTAAAGGTAGGTTCGCGACAATAGGCTTGAGGTCCAAACCCACTGTGAGATCGCTGCCTGAGAAGGTGACGATCGAGTTTAATTAATTCAAAAATCTTGATTCAATGCGCCAATATATTTTGTGCGCACCTACACACTGTTTAGCTTGCAGCTGTAAGAAATTCTGAAGTAAATTAGGTAAACACTAATTTACCGGCTGCCTGTCGAACATGCCTCTGATTTGGCCTCGAACCACGGATCACCCGTAAGAGTATATTATAATCTTTATGTTTTTATATATAATTTGACATAGTTAATATTGCGTATACGTCTATATATATTATATATATATATATAATTTTGTGGGCCGGGTAGCGTAGTCGGTATAGCGACTGACTACGGGCTGGACAGTCCGGGGATCGAATCCCGGTGGGGGCAAGTTTTTCCGAACCTGTCCAGACCGGTCCTGGGGCCCACCCAGCCTCCTGTACAATGGGTACCGGGTCTTTCCCGGGGGTAAAGAGCGGCCGGGATGTGACGCTGACCCCTCACCCCATTCTAGTGCCGTGGTCAAGAAAGAGTACAGCTAAACCTCTACTCCCCCTATGGGCCGTACGACCTGTAGAGAGCCTCAGTGCCTGTACAAGGGAGGACTTTACCTTTTTGTATATATAATTTAGAATAGTTAAGCCTTTTAATGCAGCTTCTTAACGGCGAAAGACCCAGAGGTAACGCTATGTACTGCCTACTGCAAACAAGACAGACGATGTGCTTGTAATGCAGCACCGAGATGCGTGTAACCACTGCTGCAGGGGAAAAAAATTGAGTATTAAATATTATGAGCGTGCATTGTCACTGTTGCCTTAGTTGCCCGGCATGCATGTCTCATATTTTCTGCGCTTTGTTTATTGCTAGCTGTGGCCTGTTCGGCTGTACAGTATTTTTCCAACTTGTCTCATAAATGGCACGTAAATTATGGTTTTGATTTTCTCTAAAATATTTGTCTGAAACATTTTTCATTGCAAGAAGAACTGAGCGAGATATTATCATAAGTCATTGTTAAAAAAAATCCAACCAGATGCAACAGTATGCAGATATTTATTTATTGCAAAGTCACTCTACATGTTTCGGGTGTCACAGCACCCAACATCAGGATTACTAAAAAATGTAACCGCAACCTTCGGTACAGGTCATAATACTGGTTGGAGGGAAGTAGCTGTACCAGTATTATGACCTGTACCGGAGGTTGCGGTTAGAGTTTTTAGTACTCCTGATGATGTGTGCTGTGACACCCGAAACATGTACAGTTACTTTGCAGTAAATAAATATCCGCATACTGTTGCATCTGGTTGGATTTTTATTAAAATTGAATTAAGATGCATGGAACCATAAGTTTAAAATTATCATAAGTGTGCACAGGTCTTCATGTAAAATATCCCTTATACTTGTCACGTTTTAATAAGACATCGATTTTCTACATAAATTTTCGAAAATTCTGCAAATATCAAGTTTCATTAAATTCTGTCCAATTGTTCCATGTGGACAAGCAGAGAGACATGACGTAACTAATAGAAGCTTTCGCAATTTTGTAAACGTCTGTAAAAATTGTACGTGGTCCATACGATTTTCATATCAACTGCAACTACTTTCCTATGCATTACTAACGGACTGTCGTTTCTAGTGAAATAACATTGTTGCCTGTGAGGTGCAAACTGAACTGCTATATAAAATGTAGATTTGTATTAGTACTGAAAGGTTTGACATACAAGGACGTGACGGTTTGAGACACTTGTGTGAGCGAATACAACGATGTTTAAGAAAAAGCAAAATGTATTTGCGTGCATTGATATAAATATGGCCAAACAAAAAGTGTGTGTAAGAATGTAAACTCTTAAGAAAAGACAGAGAAAGTAAATAGATATTAAGGAATGACTTTTCGTGCATTCTTATGAAACTTCTGGTCGTGCAGACTTCGTAAAAGTTTCTTCTCGTTGTGTTTTTAATAATAATAATAATAATAATAATAATTTACTTCAATTTGGTTGTCACCCGGAGGCAGTGGTTATTTTATATTTATACAAATTATGAATTTGGTTACTACTAAATTTAAGTCGGGAGGTCTACATGAGAAGCATGTAGTGGCAACTTGGTTACGTGGGAACCATCTCAGCATTTGCTTTTAGACACAAGGAAACCAAGAAAAACCTGTGTCGAGGTGGCCGGTCGCAGGAACTTCCGAATACTGACTTCTAGCCAGCAGTCCGGCATCTAAGGTAAAAAACAGCAATGCACACATAGTAACAGCAATGCACACATAGTAACAGCAATACACACATAGTAACAACAATACACACATAGTAACAGCAATGCACACATAGTAACAGCAATGCACACATAGTAACAACAATGCACACATAGTAACAGCAATGCACACATAGTAACAGCAATGCACA
>Ga0123352_10012221_pt1 | contig 13568 bp, 10 predicted proteins | sample TergutLab28metaG_FD_89700 | JGI IMG/M metagenome (GOLD analysis project Ga0123352, IMG submission 89700) | Labiotermes labralis P1 segment gut microbial communities from Petit-Saut dam, French Guiana - Lab288 P1 | ecosystem: Host-associated > Arthropoda: Insects > Digestive system > Gut ...
GCGCTGAGGCTCTGTACAGGCTGTATGGCCAATAGGGGGAGTAGAGGTATAGCTGTACTGTACAGGCACTGAGGCTCTGTACAGGCTGTATGGCCAATAGGGGGAGTAGAGTTATAGCTCTACTCTTTTTTGACCAGGCCACTAGAAGAGGGTGAGGGGTCAGTGTCATGCCCTGGCCACACTTTACACCAGGGAAAGACTCCGTACCCATTGTACAGGAGGCTGGGTGGGCCCCAGGGCCAGTCTGGACCGGTGCGAAAAATCTCGCCTCCACCAGGATTCGATCCCTGGAATGTCCAGCCCATAGCCAGTGGCTATACCGACTACACTACCCGACCCACATGTATTGTATTTGGTTGTTACCAAATCACAGTGGTATGTCACCACTGAAGATTGTGGGAGACTTTTGTTGACTTTATTTATAGGAATCTTTAACTTCTTGGAACACGGAACCTTAAATGTCCTGGTACTGTGGTTTTAGTGGCCAGATTTTTAATGCAGAGGTAACAGTTTATCTACGGAGAGTTAGGTGTTTTGAATCTTTGAGTATTTTGGTGTTGGTAACAAGATTTTAATTTGGCTGTAATGGTTGGCAGCCAGATTTTAATATGGGTATAACAGTTTTATCAGCAGTATGGGATTTTATATCTTCTGGTAGTATAGATATGGTAACCATATTGTAACGTGTGTAGTGATGTTGGTACTTGCAGTTATTGGCAAGCTGGGCTGGTCCGTGCACGTGCACGTGCACCGTTACAGTAATTGTGTGCACGGCATATAAGGGCTGAAGGATCAGACTGTTCATTACATTCCAAGCTCACTTAAAAGCCACAGCCACCTTTCTTCACAGGAGAGGGAATTTTGTGGGTCCATAGTGTCGAGCAGTCCCACTGGTCCATTAGGCATGGTTTGTTATGGCTTTATTTTTCATTTATAAATCTCCAAATCTTGATGCATACATTTCGTACATGTGTGTGAAGAGAGGTACAGGATCAAAAACAGGTACAACAACAAAGAAAACAGAAACAGTTTGTGGTTGACAGGGATGTGCTGCAGTTCTGCTGCTGCTGCTGCTGTAGGAAGCAAGTTTCTCCAAAACATTGGTGCCTATAAACTAAACTGTATGGTATCATGTATCAAGTACATCACACCACATCCCGTAAGAGGGTAATCTGAATGTTTGTTATAATGAGGACCCCAAATCTCGACAGAATACTGCCTCGACCTTAATGCTGTATACTGTGTAATTTTAAATTAAAGTAGATTTATGGGGTGTTAGATGAAATGAATCGTAAAAATTAATTTTCCACCGTGATGTGTCGGTAACAGACCACTGCGAGATGACCGCAGCGGTGAGGAGAAACCGACTGGAACTGTCGCATCACGTTCTCGTACCAGCAAATGGCGGGAATCTCAGGAGGAACGTAGACGCCAGCAGGTACAGACCAAACTGCAAGTGCTGCTGTTTCGACACAAGGAACTCCTCAAGAAAGATATGATCAAGAAGCGAGCGTTGTTGGAGAAGGAGCTTCAAATAGAGATTCAGGTTAGGAGAATCTAACATCAGGTAACATGTTTCTTACACCACAGCTCAGTTGAGGATACACAGCTACAGCGAAACTTCAATCCATTGTTGCTGAGGGAAATGTGAAGAGAGAACTGTAAGCTTGAAAAATTCACAGTTGTGTGAAAAATACGTAGGTGGGCTGATAAGTTTTGCCTCCACTGTAATATTTTTATTTGCATTAGACATATCTGGATAAAACGGGTTCTTTGTAGTTGCATGGTATCTCTCTTCCATCATACTTCACCTTGAACACACAGTCCTCACCCAGTGCACATCGAAATGGAAGAGTTTTCAAACGTTAGGTTCAAATAGCTTGCTGTTATTGAATTCTTAACTGTGGAAAAAGTTCCTCCAATTGAAATTCACAGATGAATGCAAGCTGTTTATGGTGATCAGTGTGTTGATGTGAGTACAGTAAGATGCTGGGTAAGGTGAGGTCTGCAGTGAGGAAATGGTTTCAAAAACAAAACACCAATTTTTTTAAGGACAGATTTCAAAAACTAGTGCAGCGTTGGTGGAAGTGTATTGAAGTGCAGGTGATTTTGTAGAAAAATTATTATGCAGCTTTGAAAATAAATGATGTAGGCATATTTCTTTTTTTATTTCATTAAAATATCTTTTCCCATTCATTTTCTATTTAAGTGGAGGTAAAACTTATCAGCCCGCCCTTGTATTAAATGTAAAAAAAAATGAAAAATTTTACATTTTACATTTAGGTCTAGAAGAGTAATAAACAGACAAAAGTACCTGCATGCAAATAACCTTTTTGTCCAAATAAATCAGTATTTGACAACTGTTTAGCTCAAAACCTTACGTTTCAGATGAAACGTCAGTATTTGACAACTGTTTAGCTCAAAACCTTACGTTTCAGATGAAACGTCACCAGTTACATGTTCTAAACGCTCCTGTTCTCTCACCTACACCTGGGTCTCCCAAGTGGTATCTTTCCCGCAGGTTTCCCAACAAACCCTGTATACGCCTATCCTCTACCCCCTACGTGTTACATGCTACATACGTTCTCATTCTTTTCAATTTTATCACCCAGGTAATATTTGGTGAGCAGTACAGATCCTTAAGCTCCTCAGTGTGTAAACTCCATTCACTTGCTACCTCGTCCCTCATAAGCCCAAATATTCTCAACACCCTATTCTCAAACACCCTCATTGTATGTTTCTCCTGCAATATGATTGACCATGTTCCACACCCATATAAAACAGCAGGCAAAATTATAGTTCTGTATATCTTAATCTTTATATTTTTGAAAGCAGACTGGAAGACAATGGATTTTGCACCAAATGATAGCAAGAATTCCCTGACTTCAATCTGCTCTTAATTTCTTAATGAATAGAATTTTGGTCCATTAAGGTTGTTCCAAAATATTTGAACTGTTGCACCCTTTCAAAGGAACTGTTATCATTCTTTTTGTTCTGAATCTGTCCAGCCTTCTGATCTTGAGACATGACCATGTACTTATATCAGCATTTACTTCTGGTCCAATCGCCTTACTAGCCACTACCAAAGCTTCTGCAGTTTCCTTTATAGTATGTATGCTTCCTCCCAGTATATTAACATCATCGGCATAAACCAGAAGCTTATGTGTGCCATTTAATTTCAAGCCATACTGGTTTACTTGAACCCATCTAATGGCATAGTCTATAACAAAGTTGAAAAGCAGTGGCGATAGAGCATCTCCTTGTTTCAAACGATTCCTAATAAGAAACATGTCACACAAATTCTTGCCTTACCAGTTTCGTGAGGATTCCAAACTCAATGAGAATATTATACAAGACCTCCCTCCTAACTAATCATAAGCTTTTTTTGAGGTTTATAAAGAACTGATGCACCGCTTCATTGTATTCCCATTTTTTCTCAAGTATATGACAAATGCAGACCAGTTGTGTCAAAATCCACATTGATGATCCCCAGTAATTTCCTGTGCTTGTGGAGTTAACCTTGACAGCAGGATGTTGGATAAAATTTTGTATGTAGTTGGCAGAAGTGATATGCCCATATAATTACTACAATCTGTTTTATTGCCCTTACAGATAGGTACAATAATTGACTCCTTCCACTCCTCAGGCATTTCCTCCTTATTCCAAATAGGAATGATAAGTTTATGGATCTCATAGCAAATTGTTCTACCCCCTGTCTTAATCAGTTCTGCTGGGATTTTATCAGTACCTGATGATTTGTGACTTTTTAGCTTTTTAATAGCCAACTCAACCTCAAAAGGCACTTGGCTCAGGCACTTGTGGTTTTACTGTGTGTATTTCTGTCTGTCTAACATCAGTATCCCCATGTACATTCAGTAGCTGGGAGAAATAATTCCTCCACCCAGCCAAAATACTGTGGGAGTCTGCATCCAAATCACCCTTCTCATCCTTCACTGTATTAGTTCTAGGCTGGTAACCCTTCTTAAAGTCATTGATGCCCCTATACAAGTCCCTAATATTTTTGATCTTACTATTAGTTTCAAGTTCTTCAATTGTAGCTTTCAGATAATCCTTCGTTTTGTTCCTGAAATGTCTTCTAGCTTCACGTCTTACATTGTTTAGATTATCTTTATTGCTTTGGCTTGGATCCTGTACCCGCTGTATTTTAGCCTGCTTCGTTTGTTCTAAAAAAACCTAAACGTTCTTCAACAAACCATGGCGTATGCTGCTTCAATTCATGCAGACCGAGACTCTCTTTAGCTGAGGTTTTGATATTCTCTTTAATGTTCTCCCAAGCCCTATTATTTATGTACTTGCCATCACTTTAGTTCTGCAAAGCCGCAAACCTGTTTGTAATCTCAATCTGATACTTTTTCCTAACCTGCATATCATTTAGCTTCCTGAGCTAAATTCTTTACCCCTTCAACTGATGTGCTGCTTGTTTACTTACCGCCAGTCTGTCCCTAACTTTTACAACCACCAGATGGTGATCAGTATTACAGTCAGCTCCCCTTAAACTTTGTATATCCAGTATACTCGATTGCCATCTCCTATATATCAATATGTGATCAATCAGGAGAGGTTTTGGCACAGGAACATCATGGTCTTAACTAGATTTTTTGATGTGTCAAAGTTTCCATTTCTAGCACCATCATCATTATTATCCTCATTCCTAATTGTCAGTTTGAAAATATTCTCTCTCCCCACTTTTGCATTAAAATCTCCTAATGGAATTTTTGTATGATACTTAGGAACTTGGGAAAATGATCAAAAACCTGCTCTAATTCCTCACAAAGACTGTTGTTGGAATCATCACCTTTCTCCTCACTTGGTGCATGAACATTTAGAACGATGATTATACCAGCGACCTTTCAGAACTATATATGACACCCTATCGCTAACAAACTCTACTCTCTTAATTGCTGATACTTTTCTGTATTGTACAAAAAATTCTGTTCCCAATGGATGATTTTCGTTTCGTCTTTCATAAAAAAAAATATAATCCCCTGCTCTTTCTGCACCCCCTTTGTCCCACCTAACCTCCTGTACACCCACTAAATCTAATTTATATATATAATTTATTATATATTATATAATTTATATTTATATAATTTTTATATTTCCTGGCTGCTACTGCTGTTATGTTAATGTGTCTGTGTCACACAATTGCAGAAAGATCTGTCCACTGAGCTAGCGGCTCGGACAAAAGCAGAACGAAATAAGCAGGATGAAGTAAGGACGGGAAGTGGCAAGCGGAAATCTGCACCGGTGTCAGCAGCTACCATCAGTCCCCCCTCGGCTTCCCGAGGTGGCGGGCGACCCAGGAAGCAACAGCGATCTGTTCCAGGCTCACCAGGCAGTGGGGGCGCTGCACCAGGAGGGGGTGGAGGGGGTGGTGGTGGGAGGAAGAAGGAGAAGCTGTACTGTTTATGTAGGACTCCATATGATGAGACAAAGTGAGTATTAATATGTCGTAAGGTAAGGTATTTTGAGTATGGGAAGATGTTCGATGGTCTTAGTGCAAAAAATTCAATAGTACTATCATTCTTGTGTTTCATGGGTATGCGGTATGGTCTGTCACACTAAGGCAGGTGTATCCAACCATTTTTGGTAGAGGCCCACAACCAGTATTGTTGATTCATAGGCCACAAGTTTGTAAATCATGATAAGTGATGTACCTAACTGCCTAAATTGAAAATTTATACACATTAATGGGTTTTATTGTTATGGTACATTAAAATGCAATTATATTGTGTTGCATTAAAGTTTTTTTTTTTTCACATCCATGTCATCGTTTAAAGTAAATCTGTCCAGCTTCTTTCCGTGAGACTTGTCAGTGGTTAAAATTTCCCCTGAATGGGCTGCGGGCCCAGAGCAGGGTAAGTCTAGTGGTAGGATTGCTACCTTTAGCCTCTGGACCGGCATGTTTAGGGATGGCCTTTCCTCCATTCCTGGTGAAACAGTTATACTGCTGTGACTTGATCATCATTTCCTAGTTTGTGAGAACGGCATATCATGAGAAGGTGAGGATGACTGTTGAGTAGGATAGGCTATAGGCTGTAGTATAACGCATCACTACCCTTTATACCGGTTTTTTTTTTTACACTTGGACAGATTACAAAACAAATGCACAAATTACAAAGGAATTAAAAATAACACAAATTTTGGACAAATTACTGGAATGGAAGAGAAACTGGATACAACATGTAAATAGAATGCCTCGAAATAGATTACTCAGAGTAACGAAACACTACTCCCCAACTGGCCAAAGGAATCATGGTAGACCTTTGAAGAGACTTCTGGATACGTGAGACCGGAACGGGTCAACAAGTGGCCCAACTCCATGACAGATATATGATGATGATTAAAGTTTTTGTAATGAGAGAAAATATTATCCTGATTATCAGAAACACCGAACTCTGTGTTATGCATAGCACCAAAGTGTTAATGGGGAGACTTGGCACTGCTTGTCACGAACAAGGCTCTGAAGATCAGGCACAGTGGATGGAGTAAAAACATAAAGTGAATCTCCATACATCTGTTTTGACAAACATGTGTAAATTCTTAACACTAGGGGGTTGTAAGTTTATGATGAAATGTTTCTGTTTGAAGTACGTCTTTCTGCTTTATTAGATGGTCTTAAAATGTGATCTGAAAGGGATTTTACTGTCTTGACATTATTAACTTTAATTATTAATTAACCAGTACAACTTTTGGGATGATGACGATGACGATGATGATGGTAATTGGTGGTGGTGGTCGTGGTCGTTGTGGCTCTCAGATGTTACATTGATGAATGTACAATTGCATGTTTTACCACAGTAATTAGACATCATATCGCTCATTTGCGACAAGAGTGTCACAACTTAAAATTTGGCATTTTTTAGTTATCGGTGTAGAAAGAAACGTTTGCAGATGCACTTTTAACAGGTATAGTGTCATAACGCAGTTTACAAAACTGGCCGCTGGAGAGCGGTTGTGTTGTTGTTGCACTCATAGAAAGTAGAGCACTTCAAAACTTTTAAAAGTTTCTCCTGAAAAGTCACACATTTTGAGTTGTGACACTGTTGTGGCAAATGAGCGATATCATTCCTTATTTAGGCTGGGCATTTGTGGGAACTGACAGATTACAGTTGTTATTGTTTCTGTAAGCCTTTGGTTCTCATGTTTTTTGTAGAACACGTGAGCTCTGCATTACAGAGTAACAGTGTTTGAAGCTGGGTACGGATATTTGAAAAGGAAGTTCCGAAAGTTTAGATGTCACTTGGAATGAGTTGTGTAAATAAATAGCCTCAGAACAGAGAGACTGTGTGCAATTGCGATCCTCATTACCAGTAAACTATGCATGCTGGAGTTTTTTCCTGAGGTGTGCAGTGTATTTGAGAAAGTCTGGCAATTTAGTAGGAGTTTTGATCACATCTCTTAATGCGGTTTCCTATTGCAGGCCGCCTGAATTAAGAGAGTGCATTGATAAGTTTTTTGAATGTAATGTTGTATTTGTGATTGGTTATGTATGTCATAGGTTTTACGTGGGTTGCGACCTGTGTAACAATTGGTTCCATGGGGAGTGCGTTGGTATTACAGAGGAGATGAGCAAGTCTCTCACCGAGTTTGTTTGCACAGAATGCCGGCATGCGAGGGACACCCAAGAATTATACTGCCTCTGCAAGCAGCCATACGATGAATCTCAGTAAGTACCAGTGCAGTTCATACATGTCTCTGAATTATAAACTGCTTTATTTCGGATTTGGTGGTGTAGACATTTTTTTACACATGTGAGATTCTTTCTGGGAAGTATTAAGCTTGTTGTGATCTGTAATGTTATGCCATGTATATGGTTATGGTGTTTTGGAGGAACTTGCTGTCTCCATCTTCAGGGTGGAAGTGAAGGATAAGACAATAAAGTCTTCCACAATATATAATTACTTACCAGACATTTATGCCTTTCTCCTCAGGGTAGAAGTGAAGGTGAAGCATCACATTTCTCCAAAATATTTGTAATTACTAACCATACTACATGGCGTGTCATCCTGTCATCTGAGCACTGTGACAACCTCAAATTATGTTTAACCCTTTGGTTCTGAATGACAGGTCAGCTGGCTTACGGTATGGTAACTGCAAACACCAAATGCCAGCTTAAACCAATGATAATAATTTGTCTATCATGTGATGTTCATGGGCAGGCCTGTGGTATATCTAAACTCCTGTGGCTGGTCTGCTGTGTCCACCAAGAGTTAAAACAAAGTTTGTTTAGTCATATTCTTATAAGAAAACCAACTTCTTCTTCTTAGTAAGGCTCTACAACTCTTAGTGCAGAGTTTTGGCCTTTCCAATCGCTTCCTTCCATCTTCCTCTCTCCTGGACAAGAGTCTTCCAATTTGGCACTTTTAACCTCTGTATATCTTTTTTAACATCATCCTCCCAGCGTATCTTTGGTCTCCCCATTGGCCGCTTTGAAATGGGTTTCCAGGCGTGTATTGCTACCCTATCACCCCCCTGTTTTTAGACGTTGCCACTTCCACCTCCAGGTGCCTCCGTGCCCGCAACGACACGAGAGATCCTAGCAGTGAAAGGTGAAACTTAGTGGGTGGGAAAGTTCTGGTAATTTTGCTGAAATGACGACATGCATGCCATTTAGGAATATATTACACGCCGCAAATCTACGACATGGGACTGACAGCTTTACTTCCCCTCTGAAGGGAGGCGTGCTGTGGATTTTTTCGCCCTGAAAAATCCTGACGGCTTCAGCCGGGTTTGAACCCGGGAACTTGGGTACTTGAGGCAGCACGCTACCCCTAGACCACCGAAGCCGCTTTAATTTAGGTTAATTTTTGTCTTTAAATGGTTAACAGCCTCTGAGAAGAGACTGCTGACAAATCGCAGAAGTAACATACTGATAGCTTGCTCCATGAATGTTGATTGTAGGTGGAAAGAGGGAGGTCTTGTGTCCCATCATCCTCTACATCCAAGGAACTTCTTTCTGTGGCATCTGTCCATATAGTGTATGCCAGTGTGTAATCTGCATCGTTCTTTTGTAGATTCTACATCTGCTGCGATCGCTGTCAGGATTGGTTTCATGGGCGCTGTGTCGGAATTCTTCAGTCAGAAGCGGACAACATTGATGAATATATCTGTCCAAATTGTCAGCGTAATTCCAACATTAATTTTGCCAACATGAAAAATCTCAATTCCAAGGATTTTGAAGGTCTAAGAAAACTTATTAAACAATTACAGGTATTGTATATATGTCATTAGGCTACATGTCGATTGATGTTAACTTCACTTTTGATATTTGCTCTGAACACGTGTGATTTGTTTCAGACCCATAAAAGTGCTTGGCCGTTTATGGAACCTGTGGATCCAAATGAAGCTCCAGACTACTACAAAGTTATTAAGGAACCAATGGGTATGTGATGGCTTTTATGTTTGTAGTATTTGCTAGAAATGAAAATGAAGTTTAATGGACCAAAGTTCCACTCTATGACATTATAACATAGATGGTGTGATGTGGTAAGGTTATAGTTTTTTGGGATTTGGCACCATGCAGTTGGGCAGGCAGTTTACCACTGTTTGTAGAGACATTTGCTGAATGTGGCTACCTGTTTACTGAACTGTGTGATGTGACCCCTGACAAGCCTGTGACCATGATATTTATTGCTGTGAGAATCCTAAAAGATTGTGCAGCGAAATATCATTCCATCACTTCGGAAGGGACTGTGGGGAGCAAATTATAAATGCAGGAATAGCGTTAAATGTCTGGGAAATCAGAGAAAACGAAGAAATACAATTTTTACATTTTGCACTTGGGACTGCTGAAGTAATAGACTAATTACAAGACATGTTAATAGCTGCGCGCAGGTAACAGGTTTTTGAAATAAGTGTGTAATGGGCAACTGTTCATTTTGAAATATGTGCTTCAGATGAAACCGTAAAAGTTCACTCTATATCAGGCCACAAAGGCCCAGAGGTGGAGTAGAGGTATAGCTCTACTCTTTCTTTAACCTCAGCGCTAGATGGAGGTGGGTGGTCAACGCCACGCCCAGGCCGCTTTACCCCTGGGAAAGACCCTGTACCCCTCGTATAGGAGGCTGGGTGGGCCCCAGAGCCAGTCTGGATGGGAGCGGAAAATCTCGGTCCCACCAGGATTCGCTACCCGGACTGTCCAGCCCGTAGCAAGTCGAGACGAAACAGTGCCAGTTCCAAATTCAAAATATTGTTTGTCATGCCAGCCAGTGGTGTGCTATAAAACAGTTATTTAACAGTCATGAGCTTTGGCAAAGACCTGTCACTGGTTCAGGGCCACATGTCTTACCATCTTTTTCCAATTTGCTGTACCAGCCCTTCTGATCATCACACAACTCCTGTATGTGTGGCAAGCTCATTGTGTGCAGGTGCCTAATAACTGTAATTGGTATCGTCTCATCTTCCTGGTGTTTTCCCGGCATCGTGTTTGTGAAGTTTTGGTGGATAGCGGACAGAATATTACATTCCTTAGAAGCAGTGTGTCTTGTGGATGGGTGGCATGGTTGTCCACAAACAACAAAATGCTTATGCCATCCACACCAGTTAAAAGCATCCATTACCCTTAAAAGAAAACTGTGAAAATGGCTGTGGTCTTTACAGCTTTCCTGTTTGGTGGTTCATGTTTACACAGCACTGTGGTTTTTTTTTTTTATTTTCCAAATGTGATTGGCCCATAAGAGGAATAATAACACTAAATCACACACTTGTTATTGTAAGATTCATAAAGAAGCAGAAGTGGTTCAAAGTAGTAGTATACTGATCAATGTAGAACATTAACAAGTGTGCTGGCTTTACCATTACCCCCCAGCTGCTCAACCATCATTCAACACCTGGTGACAATTACTACAATATATAAATTTATAGTCTAACACAACTTTATTACATTGTATATGTATATGTAGTTAATTAGCTGCAGTGTTTCAGCTTTCATGAAGCCATCTTCAGACTATAACTTAAAATGGCTGTAATATACAATTTGCAGTGCCTTAAAATTACAAGATATCGTTTACGTTTCTTGATTGATATATTATATTAATCTTGTAATTTTAAGGCGTTGCCAATTGTATATTACTGCCCTTTTTTAATTACAGCCAGAAGATTGCTTCATGAAAGTCGTAACATCGTAGCTGCTGTGTTCTTTCAGTTAATTATATTCTATGTAATAAAATTGTATTAGACTATAAATTTATTATTTTATTAATTATTGAAAACAAAACGGGGATGCCTTACCTGAAAACCTGGTGACATCTCGTAAGTTATGTTAATTATCATTACCGTGTGTTTGAAAAACATCATTACATTTTTTCTCAGAAGTGATCGTTGTGAGAATATTGTGAGTCGGACCAAGAAATCTGAAACGACTGACATGGGAACGTGATAGTTCAAAGAACATAATTATGTATCGTCCATATGGGTGATTTTTCAGGAGCAGAAGAAATGAGTGATACTTGAGAGCAAAAACAATGCATTCAGAAATGATGGATGGAGGTTTTACTGTATAATGTGATATGTGTAATCATTTTGTTACGTGATTGTGTGAAAATGATAATAATCAGTGGGCTTCTGTGTTTTCTGCTTTTATTTTGCTTTCAATTATTATTATTATTATTATATTAATATTTAAATTTTTTGAATAGACTCGTGTAAAATATTTACTGTCTGTAATTAAGTATGATTCTCAGTACAGCATGCTTTACATGTACGCGCACACGCATGCGCGCGCACATGCACATGCTCATGCACACACACACACGTATTCTGTTTTGGTTTCTGATGCGTGGTTTGATAACTCAACCCTCTGTCAGTGGACTAAATCTGTAGCATTCTTCATAAGACCAGTTAAATAGGGGCTGCATAAGAGCAGATGTAATTATACAAATAACATTTGGCATTTTTAGCATAGCAACGTTCTGCACCAAAACGTTAAAAAAATACATATTCTTCTTGTCGTATGAATGAGAAAGCTTTGACATATTTTAAATTACTTATGCGAAAGAGATGACAAGTGCAGTCAGGATGGAAGTTTTTAAAAAGCGGGGCTCAAACAGTTCGTACATTATGGGTGACTGATAGCCATCTGCCGTACCGGACAGCATCGCATCACAAAAAGCCGCTTCCAAGAGAACAGGAGATTTGTCTTTAGTTTCTTAGTCACATGCATGAGAAAATCTCATGATAAGGCATTTCTCTCCAAATTGGTTGGTGTAGCAGTTACGCTGTTGGCTTATATTCAGGAGATGCCTGGTTGTGATCCTAATTGGGTTGTCTGGTGTCCTGGCAGGCTTTCATGGCTAGGCAAATGCTGGTATAGTCCATCACTTAGGCTTCAACTTTTTCCTTTCAGTGTCTTCCCAGTTTATTATTCATGAATTGTGCTACAAATGATGCTATGTAGTAGCAGGGGTATACAAATTTTCCAAAAATCTAGGAGCAGCTGCAGAATTACGGGTATTAGATGGGTGAAAAATAGCAAGTTCCACTCTGAGGACCCACACATATGCGCCTTGGTATGAAATTTAGTCATGCAGGTGACTTGTGCACCCCTGCTGTGTAGTTTGAGTCACTGATGACATTGCAAAGTAACCCACAAAAGAAGAGCAAAGACCACAGTTCTGCGGCAGCTTGCCATGCCAAGTTGGTAAGTACAGTAGAATCGTGATGGAAGCCAAAAGCCTATTATCAATATTTTATAATTTTACTCCATTTAAGATTTTGATTTCAAGTTTCTCTTGCGCTTAAGACATGAAAATTTGGTCGGTACCCCATTTTGGGGCCTCATTTCATGCTTCATGTTTACTATGTTGAGTTTGGGTTCAATAAATAACACCTTGTTTATGCTGTGTGGAAGTGAAGTGATGTCAGAATCAGTTATTAACTGCTGCAGCAGCATACTGCTGATTTTTGAGAGTTACCATGAATGTGATCGGTTAAAGAGCCTCATAGTAGGCGCCATTTACATAAAAGCATGTCTCAGACTCATCAGCATTTATGTTACAATAATGTGGCATGGATATAACTGGCTTTGTGTGTGGTCATACACCGCAGACCTACCAACGGCCCCATTGTGCTGTCTAGCGTTACTCTGTTTCAGTATCCGCTGACAGAGAACGGACTCGTCTCTGTGGCGAACCAGAAATTTTAATTTATTTTTCAGGCTTTTTCTTTTGTGTCCCATGATATATATGTGCAAGTAAGAACATGGAAGGGTGGAAGGAAAACGTAAGGTTGAAATTAAGAGTGAATATAATGTTTTTTTAACCCCCACAGGTATTTTCTGTTTTTGTTTTTCCCCGTGCCCCCCCCCCCCCCTCCCCCAAAAGATATTTTGTAAATGTAGAGTATAAAATGCTCATCTCCTAGGTAAGTGTTAAGTGGGGTGTTCTGCCCGTAATTATGACGTTGCCTTCAAAATTTGGTTAATTGTTCACCAATCTTGCAAAGACACCCCCCCCCCCCCCCCCCATAAAAAAAACCAAAAAAGAAATTTTGTATTTTAATTATCTACACTTATTTGATGTTCCAAAACCACCACAAAAACAACAAAC
>Ga0123352_10012225_pt1 | contig 13567 bp, 9 predicted proteins | sample TergutLab28metaG_FD_89700 | JGI IMG/M metagenome (GOLD analysis project Ga0123352, IMG submission 89700) | Labiotermes labralis P1 segment gut microbial communities from Petit-Saut dam, French Guiana - Lab288 P1 | ecosystem: Host-associated > Arthropoda: Insects > Digestive system > Gut ...
AAAAACCTGTCCGCAATATTATTCAATAGATTAATAATGAAATTGGTATATATTTTCCAGTTCCCCCACATACAAATCTATATATATATATATATATATATATAACGCTGACTTTGTACTTACTAAATTAGCAAAGCAAAATACTTTTTTCAGTTGAAGCCAAGGTTTCCGCTCACGAACCTGCCCGTCCTCACAGTGCATGAAATGAGCGGTTCCCTTATTTTTCCAGAAATACGAAAGTGTTTACAACCATACAAGCACCATCACATCGACTATACTAGATGATATGTGGTATCTACAGATCTAGCAAAAAAAGAATGACGCGTGTAAATTATATCTTAACGTACGAGCCTTACTGCACGGCGCGAACTTCGGCTGCGATTTCATGGACACCATGCAGGATCCAGGTTGCCTAGCCAACACGGGTAATAACTCCAGAATATGAGCCAATTGCAAAAATAAGTATGCTATCCATTCAGCTAAAACATACTTCATAGCTGTTATGTGGGAGAAGAAAACCAAACAGAAAGTTTTGGTATGAAAACCTAAATGCAACTGCTACTTGGGAGGCATAGGCAGAGATGGGAGGATAATATTAAATTGATCTTAAACAAAAGGTGCAGTGGCAGTGTCCTGAATTCATCTGGCTCAGGATAGGGACAAACGGCTGGTTCTTGTAAACGTGATAATGAACCTGCCATGAACTGCAGAGAATTTCTGGACACACATATAGAAACATTTAGAACCAATAATATACCTCATTATCCACTGATGACTGGTTATAAAGAAAAATTAAGAAATGGGGTAACATAAAATTTATTGATATACATTTTAATAAACACTGTAATTTAAGTCAATTCCCACATAGAGCGCTGCATGTTATGCAATGATGATATTTCAAATTAGTAATGTAAACACTTTTTTGGATAATTTACTTTGCATACTTTCACTCAGTAATAAAATATGGGATAGTTTTGGGGTGAAATTCTAGATACAGAAAGGGTATTCATATTATATAAAAGGATAACAGATTTAACATCTTTTTTGCAATAGTAATTGAGGATCTCTTATCCCAAAACAACTGCCACTGTCTTTAAGTAAAATTTACAATTCCAGATAAAAAAAGGCATTTTCCCAGATATGATGATAACGGCAAAAATAAGACCTCTTTTAAGAAAGGGGATAGATAAGACATGCAGAATTATAGACAGATATCCATCTTATCAGTATTTCATAAAAATTAATGTATAACAGACTACTCTCATTTTTAAAAAACATAATGTATTAACCAATGTGCCATATGGGTTTATGGATAACAAATCAACTGAGACTGCCAGTCACTCATTCACAGAGTGTCCAGGAAGCTTTGGACAGATATCTGCAAGCAGTAGGCATTTTTGTTGACCTTCCTAAAGTGTATGGCATAATAAATCATAACATCTTACTTGATAAATTAGATTCTTATGGAGTTAGAGGCTCATCAAATATGTGGTTTAAATCATATTTGACAAATAGAACACAATTCGTTGAAATATCTCAAACTGATTTTAGAAATCACACCCAATGTAGATACCAATCTTCACTAAGGGTGACTGCACATGGAGTGCTGCAGAGCTCAATTTTAGGGATCCTCTTATTCTTAGTGCATATGAATGACTTACCATTGTATACTCAGGAAGCAAAATTGGTTCTGTACGCAGACGACCCAAAATGTATTGGTCGCTGATAAAAAGAAGAAGATCTAAAAGCCAGATTATCTTCAGTTATGAAACAATTAGAAGTTTGATTTCTTAAAAATGACCTTATCATAAACATTACTACAACGGTTGCTATGTCATACCATCTTTGTCAATTGAAACCTCTCTAAAAACCACGTATTTTACTACTAAATACTGAAATTGTTTATACGCCCAAGTAAAATTTTTAGGAATGTATATCATGGTAAATCTAAGTTGGCAAACTCGTGTCTGTTCTCTGTGTCATATAGTTTGAGTAAAACTTATTATAACATCAAACCTTTAAAGAACATTCTAAGTAACTGTATGTTTTGGAATATTTACTTTGGCTATTTTCAGTTCTGACTGACATATGGCATTATACTTTGGGGAGGAACAAATGGAAGTATAAAAGTACTGCATATTCAAAAAAAGGTGATTAGATTCAACACAGGTATAAAAAAATATTAATCATGTAGACATTAATTTAAAGAAAATATAATTCTTATGGTGACTTTACTGTATGTTTCAGAAGTTTTGTGTTTCATACAGAAGTATAAGGGGAATCTGAAGCACAACTTTGTGATCCATGAATATAACATGAGAAGTAAATACAACTTGCATACACAATTTTGTAATACAACTTTGTTTCAGAAAAGTGTGCTAAACATGGGTTTTAAGTTGTACAACTTCTTACCTTCGAAGATTAAAAAATTAGATGATTTTAATCGTTTTAGAAAAGAAGTGAAATCAGCTTTGTTGAATAATTCATTTTATATGACTGAAGAGTTTCTACAGTCTAAGTCAGTGTAACTAATTTACTGTAATTGTTTTTCTATAATCTCCTGAGTGCTGTTAACAGTTATTTACAATTTGTGATATTTGTATTTCCTTTTTTTGACAAGTCCCAACTTACATTGTAACAGACTGGATGTTAAAAAATAAGTTAAAATAAATTAAAAATCATTCAACTTATGGCTGGCATGAGATCTAGTAGTGCATATAGAAGGCAATTCAAGAGATTAGATATCTTACCTATCCTATGTCAATACTTATTTTCATTGATGATATCTGTTGTGGATAACCTGTAAACATCTCAGACTAACTCAACAGTACATGGTGTACATACAAGAAACAAAATTTAACTACATAGACCTCTAGCAATTTCTCATGTTTCCAGGAGGGGTGTTTCCTATGCAACTGTAATGTTTCCCAACAATCTACCTTCTGCTACCTTGGAGCATATGAAAACACCTTATTGCACATTCTTTATTCACTTGATGAAATTCAGGCTTAAAGAAAGGAAACAGTTTATCATTATGAATTACAACTTAAACTTTTTATTTATAAATTATAAAATATTACAAATGTATGAAACTATATTACAATTCAGTGTGACTTTGTAGAAATGTGATCTTGTACTGCGTTACACTGGTTAATTGTGTGTGTTGTGATTTGTACTATTCTTGTGCATTGTAATATTATGACTTGCTTCATTTCCCACTGTTTTGTGACTCTTTTTTTGAGAGATATTAAATGTACATGCATGTATGTAAATATGTTCATTTCAAGATGGACTCTGAACCATGGGGTTAGTCACTTTCTAGCTCTTATTATTGTTCATAAAATCAACTATAAAAATATACAAATGTTGCATATACATTTGATGGTGGTTTGTAGGAATGGGCATAATCATGGACAGAATGAATCAACTTCAGACATTAGTACTGTTCCTAGTCTCCACTATCACAAAGTTAAGTTCAATGGGCAGTAACAGCCAAAATTATGATTTGAAGCTTGTTTATATTCAGTTTCCATCACTAAGACACACTGGAATGGAAGCATTAAGTGTCAAACCAATAGGTGGTTTTTGATAGTTTCTTTTTATTCATATATAGTTTTAATGCCCATTGCTTATGACACAGATTAAAATGGAGCTGAGAAAATAATATTTGCGGCTAATTTAAGCTGCCCGAAAGCAAAGGGGGCCCGGGAGTAGTTTCGGAGGTCATGAAGATTTGATGGGATACGAAAGGCCCACTCCTCTATCACAGCATTAGAAGAAACATATGTCCAGTAACAGGACAGAGCAGTCTTGTGAGATCATACCCGTTAACACCTACCAGTCTACTTCCTTTAATATTGCTGTAATCAGACAGGCGTTCTCGACGCAAGGTTTGACAACTCGTATTACTTGTTACTTCCTAACGTACTGCCTTCTGTACTTCGTATTCCGGTACGTAGTCTGTGTTGCAGGAATGATAATTGTTACGGTTTTAAATTTCCCTCTCTATCGCGTAATTCAATGCTACCAAGGGCCCAAGCAGATTTTAACACTACTTAATTTCAAAAGTGTGACCAGAATAGCCTACGCCATTGGCTCTCAGATACACATTTGAACGAAATTAAGAAGGCTATATGTGATTCCTTAAATAAGGGACCTGTTAACAGCGAATATTTTATTAACGTTTTCGGCAGTCTTTAACAATGCGAGATTCGACGTCTACGTGTTGTTGACGACGCAAGTCTTCACGGATGTGAAGCAGTATAACTACTTACCAATTTAAACGATGTAACTTTCCAGAATACTTGAGTGTAAAATAGTCAACATTCAGACGACCCGGTGCTATAGTGAAAAATAAAACAGAAATTTAGACTAATATTCATGAATTTCACGAAACATGGATTAACATAATATTTCTGTCACTCCCTAAAATTTCCCAATACGATTTACCTAACGAGACAGTAGCAAACAAAAGAACACAGACTAGCAATCGGACGTAGTTTTTCACTTGTTCTTCATGTCAGTAGGTCCCGGACGTTGAGTACTTCCGGTGATTCAAAACAGCTAAACATAGGTGGGATTATATAGTGTTTGCACTACAAATAATTTATAAACTAGCGCTATAGGTGGGATATCGATGGATGGTAAGTATCAAATTTGTTGTAGGTATTGGTACTCTTTCTGTGATTAATGATAAGTAGCAGGGATTATGTACTGAAAGTGTGTCTGTAGGTGGGAAAATTAGGTCTACAATCCTTAGGCCTAACGTATAGGTTAGAATCTCATTAAAACACTTCTATAGTGAGTTAGTGGCCATAAATTTCGCACAGTGTGTGTCTTTGCTGCATTATGTGATAAGTTTGCTTTATATTAATTACATTATTATTTTTCGGACATATGTTTAATTTTTGCTGACCTGTTATTTAATATAGAGTGCAGTGTAACATAGCAGGGACTTGAAGGTTTTGCCAGTGAGTTAAAATATTGTAACTTGTGCACCTAAAATCAACTTCGTTAGCCTATGAAATTTACAAATACGTTTTAATTTTTCATCTCATGCTTATTTAATGTTTATCAGTTTACTTTGGAATATCTTGTGGATCATGAAATGTAAATGTGTAAGATATTAGGTATGCCTACTGCTGAGAAGTTAATATTGTTTTTTAAAAATACGCCGCACCTGTGTAAATGTCATGGTTACATTGGCACATGTGAACAAGTAGAACTTTTTGTTTGTTACAGATATACAGTCATGGTGGGAAGTACCAAGTATTGCTCATTTCTGTTCATTGTTTCGAGCAGCATTCAATCTCTTGGACTTTGATATTGAGGTCAGAAAAATAAATCTATGTATCTCATTTTATATATGTGACAAGTTAGTAAATGGTTGATTTTATTTCGTTGCTGATTGTTTAGTGATATTCCTTTGTCAGGGCTTGTGATATATACTTCTCCACTCATTGCAGGCATGTTTATGAAAGCAAGCATATTTATAACTTTAATTGTGTGTTGTGTTATTTTAAAAATGTTTATTTGGTTGAAGCTGTTCACTGTGGATGGATGGATAGACTGTATTAAGCTGCTAATAGGTCCTAGTTGCATGTCTTGAGTCCGTATTTATTAAGTTCCTGGTAGAATGTTTCTTCCAAATACCATACGTACTAATTAGTGTCACTAATTTTTAGCTGTTTATGCATTGCATAACCCTTTTTGTATATCAAAGAACTCCTTGGTAATTTAATTTTCTTATTGCACATTATTGTGTATAATGCAGATATGTTCAGTTTGTCTTTGTAATAATATGTCCAAATTATTGTGTGATAGTCATACAAAAATTCCCAAGTGCATCATCAGTTTGTATTATTCTCAACTGTGTTGTTTTAGGAGCTGGAAGAGGCCCTTCTGACGGATGGAGCAGAAGATTCTGGAAGTTCCCTTCTGCAAGAACTGATTGTGAGACTTCTGTGTGGATGCCTTGGAAATAATGACATTTCAACTTTTAATTACCAGATGTTTCTGCGCCGTTTATTTAGGCAGAAGTGTCAGGTGACCATGACTTTACGTACAGTACTTCTTGTTGGTTTTCACTCAAGGTGGATGATATGCTGGTACTATTCATGGAAAAGGAAGTGACTTTCTTGTCAGTATTTTATGCTGAGCACACAGTCTGTTGTTTTCTGAGATGTGTGTTTTGCATAATTTGTAACCATCTCAATCTGCAGTATGTATGTTGTCTTTATGTTGTTTTTACACAAGATATCGAAAATCAAAATGTGATATGACTCTCAGCAGGGCTTGATAAATCTGGAGTCATTATGGCACCTAGAAATTTTCTCCTGGAATCTAGTATTTTCCAGAGCAATTCTTCTAGTGATCGATTTTTCTTTCTTGAAAATCCTCACTTGACTGTTATTTTGCCACAGAACTGCATGACTCTGGCCACTGACGGTCTGAACACCAAAACTGTTATTTAATGGCCATTCATGGTCAGTTGAATTGTGATGAATAGGATATCAGTTTGCATTGCTGTTACATAGTGTGAAATTGCCTTTGTGTGCTGAATAGCATGTCCAAACCAGTCAGTACAAATGACTTCCTAACACTGCAAGAAAGTTCTTTGGCACCTACTCTAATGAAGTTATCTTATCATTTCAGAAATTAAAATACATATATTATGATGGAAAAAGAAAGTGTGCTATAGATGGGATGTATGTTTTTGTGAGTATGGTTATGGATGTCTTTTTTCTAGTATTTTAAATTACTAATTAAGCAGCAACTGCACACTTTGGATGTTGATATGTATTCTCAATGTCCTATAAAATGTTTCACAAATCTGCCGTAATCTTGACTGACAATTTGCATTACTGCAGTATAATTTAAGAATATTATAATAATTCATATTATTCATACAGGAGATATTCCCCTAATTGTTGGTAATATATTCTGGTAGTGGCTTATGTTTTGGACTTTTTGATGCACAGAACCAAAAAGAAAGAGAAACAGAAGTGTCATGTAAGCTAAGGGAACATGCAGGGTCCCTGGCTGTGAGAAAGACATGTATAATAACAGGATTTCTAAGCTCTGCTTGTAGAGAGGCAATGTATGACAGTGGACACAAAATAAATAATGCAAATAAATTATCATTCTCATGTACTAACACATATTCATTGCTGCTGTATTGATGTTACTCAGCTTTTACTTGGAAATTTCTTATTCCATGCTACGGATATCTAGTTCTTGCAAGTGAAGGGCAACTTCATATTTTTGCAAGGTAATATGCATGGCAAAATAATGTCCCATCAATCTCCAGATCTCAACCTGTTTAATTACTGCTGTGTATAATATATTCCTGATCTGCTTATGGAATATATGAACAACATGAATATAGAAATGTCCATAAGAAACTACTGCATAAAAAAAAGGTACCAAATGAGATCCAGCCAAAGGAAGCCAACTGAAAAGAAACTCAAAACTAAGACAAAAATCAGACCCAAATCAATAAATGAATCAGATTAGAATCAAACCACTCTAATATAAGCCAGCACAACTTACAGTTGGTGTTGAAGCAGACCTTCTCCTTAGTGAATACTGATTGTCTGCCATGTAAAAGAAATGTATAAAAGCAACACCTATTTAAAGCAGGCATCCTTGAATACCCCTATGATCTCCAACAAGGTTGCATAGTATGTGGGGAAAAGGAAATTATATCTTGCTGACCACTTGATCTGAGATGAACAGGAATAGAGTAAAAGAGAAACACAGACAAATTGACTGACTATGCTAGAGTTTAAGTGTGAATTTTATTGTTCACCTTTAGCTGGTAAAGGAGGCCAGGGTTCTACACGGACTGTAGAGCCAGTGGAAAAGATAATGCTGAGGTTAAGAATGTGTCAAACTATACCTGCATTCCACTTTACCATATGTCATGCAATGGTGCTTAGTCAAGCACAGGAACAAATTTACTACGTATATCTTGCTTGTAGTGTATTCTCCATTGTGAAGAACCTTGTATTATGATTTATTGATTTTTGGGAGGAAAATACTAATCTTTTAATGATTTCAAATTATATTGATGCAATGTTTCTCATATAAGCATGTTAATGTCAGTAATGACCCATAAATATCTCAGAAAAAGAAATTTAAGTTAATATAATTATCTGATAGGACCAATTAAAATTTATTAATAAAGTTTGTTCTATAGCCTTTGGTGTTTTAGCAAATTTTGCCATAATCAGTGGCATCTAAATGTGTAGGTATGTAAAAGTGTTACATTTTTTAATACAGTTTACAAAAGCACAAGAAATTTTTATGTTCCTTTTTATAGTTTCCAGTTATGCTTTTCTGTTAGCCATATTTAGTTCTGTTGCAAGCAGAAAGAACTTCTTGTATTATGTGATGTCCTTTCTGTTGTGTTCTCTTTTAACAGCTGTCCTGAATACATTGAATTATTCTTTCTATACTCTCAGACGGTTTTATTAACCTTAACTTGTGAATGAAAGTTGTGGAGTTCCTTCTATTTACACTTCTCATTTTCTAAGTTTCACTTTATGAAAATCTGACTAGTTTCTAATAAATCCACTTAAAAGCTTGCATACATCGTTTTATTATGAAGGAGTTGAACAGAAGAATCTGAATATGTGTGTTTGGGGCTTCTGTAATATAATGCTTCCAGAGCATTGATGACTCACAAATGACACTTTTTCAGGAGTATGGGCGAGAAAATCCTTTCAACACAGACATTGACTTCCAGTTCCTTCCTTTACGTACGAAGGTGGAGATCCTGCATGCACTGTGTGATTTCAGGCTGGATGCAGAGGATGTACAGGATTTACTCAAGGTATTTTGTAGTAAGGGGGCTAGTCTATAAATAAATGCAGATAAAATTAAATATATGTTCAAGTCACCTCCAGAATGCAGGAAGCAATCAGACTACAGGATTAGGTCCTATATTATAAAGGAGAGTTTGTTTGTGTGTGTGTGTGTGTGCGTATGGGTGGTTGGGTGGGTAGGTAGGTTGCAATCATAACTCCTCAGGAAATAGAGATAGGAGCTTCAAATTTTGACGGCAGTTTTAGGATGATTATGTGATGTGGTGTGCACAATATCAAAATTTGACCACATGGTCAGTGGAATATACCCCATTACATTATACCCTATGTAGCATGCTTTCCAGGTTAGAAGAGAAACAGTTGAGCATTGAGTGCTGTGGAGGAAAAAATTGTGATTGTAAGTAAAGTGCACCCTTGTACAGGCACTGAGGCTCTGTACAGGCCGTATGACCCATAGGGGGTGTAGAGGTATAGCTCTACTCTTTCTTGACCACAGTACTAGAAGGGGGTGAGGGTTCAGCGTCATGCCCCGTCAGCTCTTTACCCCTGGGAAAGACCTGGTACCCATTGTACAGGAGGCTGGATGGGCCCCAGAGCTGGTTTGAACAGGTGCAGAAAATCTCACCTCCACTGGGATTTGATCCCCGGACTGTCCAGCCCATAGCCAGTCGCTATACCAACTATGCTACCCGGCCTACACATTGTGATAGTAATTGACAGTAACTGACATTAAGTGACAATGAATGACTATTGATCAGTTGTAATAGCTCAGCCAGGGAGTAGCAGATGATGCTAATAATCTACAGTAATTGCTTTATTTCCTTACATATTTGTTACAATTATAGTTGTATTGCTAACCTAGGTAAAGACTGGGCACATTTCTAGTACATAATAAATCCTTGAAAATGTGGCAAACACTGTAATGACAGTAAGAAATAGAATGATATTTAGAATGAGATATGTGAGATGCTTGTGAGCATTCATTTCATGAAGTTTTCTACCCTCCCATGTCAACCAAACATGATTGTAATTTTACATGTTTTTTTGTTCTGTGTAAGTTTGTGTTATCCCAAAGGAAGTGTATACCCAATATAATTGGGTAGTGTCCCCTCTTCTGTGTTTTGAAGGATATATACAGTTTTCTTTATTACATTATGTCCTTTTTGTGCCTGTGTGATGGTGCATGGTGTTGAGATTTCATCATTAACTGTGCAAGCTCTAATGTCAAGTCTGACCCTTCAGTTACAGTTCCTTTCTTCACTGCACTAGTATTTAATTTTTTATGTATCATAATCCTGCCAATGGATGAACAACTACTCCTTATGTGCAGATAGGAGGTATTGGTAGGAAAAATACTGTGATAGTCACTGCCTCAAGCTACTGTTTTTAGGGGAAATACTGTGGTAATCACTGCCTCATGCCACTGATTTCAGGGGAAGTACTGTGATGGTCACTGCATCATGCCACTGTTTTCAGGGAAAGAACTGTGATAGTCACTGCCTCATACCACTGTTTTAGGCGAAGTACTGTGATTGCCACTGCCCCATGCCACTATTCCAGATGGGGGATTACTGTGACTTCCTTGTCTTTTGTGTGGAGGCTTCAGTGGCAGATTACTTTAAGAATTACTGCATGTGATTTTCAGCACTGATACATGATATATGCAGGGGTTTTAAAGTAGTAAAGGTATGGCATGTCAAGATAACTGAATTATTAAAGCAACAGTTGCAGAAGGTCTGTATAAAAGGGGGAGAAAAGGATAGCATATACATGTATGTGTAATAGTTAAATGAATGTGGTAATGTTTTTTGTACAGTACCAGTAAGCTGTGTAAAAAATAGCTTGTTTAAGTACCCCACCTACTTTGATTGTTAACAATAACAGAAAACAATGCAATGTACAGGATTTTCCAAAGCATTCCTTATTTTCACAATGTCATATACCTTCACAGTACACATGTAAATGCAGTGTTATTTATTTATTTATTTATGTCTATTAGAACAGTCTGGCCTTCTCTGCCCTGATTTCTATGAAACTCACAAATGTTCAGAAGCATTGTGTGCATATCTGATGATGTAAACTGTACCCATGCAGGCCAGCAAATGGGGAACATACAGATAGAAATTAGTGTACAATCCTAAGTAAAGTGAACCTTCCATTGCACTGATTTTCACTCATTAAATTTGTGTGGACATCTTGTGTGCTGATTTTATCAAAACTGAATGAAGAAATATAGAAAGTAGAGGTAAAATTTCATGTTCTCCCTTAAGTAAAGAATGACTTTCACTGCACCAGTTTTCACAAAACTGACAATGTCCAACATTATGTTTTGATCTTCTGTACCAAATTCTGTGTGCATCGGACAAATAGTGTCAAAATACAGGCATGATATTTATGAAAGTCACAATAGCTCAATGTGGTATTATGTGGAGATCTTCTATGCTGACTGTCCTCCAGATTTGTCAAAAAATGTGGAAATTACAGGTGGGTATTCCTTTGTGGCCATAATGAAAGTGTTACTGTTAATTAGCTGATTTTCAAGAAGTGCTTCCCCAGCAACTTTTACGTTACTAAATTTGATAAATTTCTGACAGATGGTTTAGTTGCCAGTACTGGTTCATGGATGGATATGGGCTCCATTTAAGCATATTTGTTTTAATTCTCAAAGAACTCATGGAAATGCAGATGTCATATGGATGTACTGTAGAATGACAGTGTTTGAGAGCAAATACAGAGGAGAACCATATATACTCTGGGACAAGGAAATTCAGGAGGATGGAGACAGTGAAGAACTTCAAGGCATAGTCATTTGTTCATTTTGGCCAGAGAAGGACCTGGCACAGCTGGTGGGCAGGCCTCCTCTGTAACTGTGGTGGCAAGTATAGGGTATTTGTTTTATATCGTCTGTTGATTTCCTATTCCTGCCTTTGTACATGTGGCTTGCTTCAAACTTTCCACTTGAAATTTTACTGACCAAGAAATCACACATGACCAGTACTGTTAGGTTAATTAATTCAAGGAGGATGAGATTGGAGGAGCATGTCAGTTGCATGGAGAAGTTGAGAAATGAGACCATATTAGAAAATTTGTAAACAAGAGGTCATTTGTTATACTGATTCATAAATATGGAGGAGCTCAGAAATGAGACAAGGTTTGAGAAAACCTTAAAGAACTTATTTGAGAGACTTATTCATAAATGTGGAAATTATATTAATAGAGACAAAGAAATAGGATGTGAGGGTGTAAAATGGATTTGTCTGGCTCAAGGAAGGGTCCATTGGTAATAGATACTTGAGCCTTTGGATTATTATGTGCTTGTTTGTTTTAGATTTTGGAATTGGATAGTCTGTGTGTTGCATATTTGTTTCAGAACCTGGAGTCTGATAGCTTGCGAGTTGAGCCTCTGGGACACGATGAGAATCGCTCAGCCTATTGGTATTTCTACGGCACACGGTTGTATAGAGAGGATTATCCAAAAGCTGTAAGTTTGTACATATGTGCGCATGCACACACACTCTGACTCTGGCCTAATAATTTCTTCATTTTACCTCATTTCACTATAAGTTTGTTGTAAAATGTCGGACAATATTCTCAGTTGTTAAAATTGTCTCATTGTGCAAATAATGTTTATAAGACATTCAGTATGCAACTCAGTAAATTCCACATTTTTGGTGAATATGTAATGAAATTCCTATAAAGTAATGTGTACATTTTATATTTATTTATCGTTTGTTTGTTTACTGATTCAGTAATATGGACTTTATGATGTTTAATGATCAGATAGTGAATAATGAACTGGCAAGGATGGCTGGAGAGACTGAGGAATGTGACGTAAAGCTAGAGTTGTCCCTTTACATGCAGTGAAGGCATACAGGCTGAGTAGAATTATGGCTCCACTAATTCTTAACCTGAGCTGTGGATGAAGGTGTGTTTTCAGCTTAACACCCTGGCTACATTACCTCTAAGAAAAGAACCACTGGTAACCATTGCATAAGTCACGTGATGACTAAGTCTGATTATTTCTGCAGAGAGGTATAGAGTGCTGTTTGTATGTTCTGCATTGACTGCATTCTGGAGTAAGGATGAAATGACAATCTGCTGGATTCAGTCAAATTGGCACTGAAATTTGAAATACTCCTGATTGGTCATTATACAAGAGAGTTAGTGGTGATTGTGATCCATGAGACAGTGCAACAACCATTAAGTTCAGTGTTCCTTATATTTGCATATTCATTACTGTGCTGTTTCAACTGACTGGGGTTCAAGAGGGTTCTAGCTAAAATTACAAGCATGACTTTCTGGTTCTCTCACTTCTCCAAGTGCACCATAAGGTGAAGCAGGTCATTACCATTTTCAGTTCCTTTAAATTGCCATTTGAGCATCCTCACATGTTGAGATTTGACATTTACGCAGTGTTGAAATTGAGGATTCTGATCTTCTGGGATGTTACACTGTGTACCAGGTAATTTAACATATCTTTACATGTCAAAGGAATGTAATCCCTTCATCTTCCAGGTTTGGTAGGCCTTGAAGTTGAGTGAGCTAAGTTCATAATTATTACATTCTATTCCAGAAAAAGAAAGTGAAAGAGAAACATCATAGAGGGAAGGAAGAGAAACGTCGCAAGAAACGAGGCAAATCTTCACCACCAGATTCTGAATCAGATGAGAAAGGGGTGGGTATCTGGCAAGTGGTGTGCTACACTGAGCAAGACTGGGACAAGATCACCGAAAGTTTCA
>Ga0123352_10012227_pt1 | contig 13566 bp, 10 predicted proteins | sample TergutLab28metaG_FD_89700 | JGI IMG/M metagenome (GOLD analysis project Ga0123352, IMG submission 89700) | Labiotermes labralis P1 segment gut microbial communities from Petit-Saut dam, French Guiana - Lab288 P1 | ecosystem: Host-associated > Arthropoda: Insects > Digestive system > Gut ...
ATCGCACTATGGCCCTGGGGTCGACTCAGCCTCTAACAGAAATGAGTACAAGGAGCATTTCCTGGGGGTAAAGGTGGCCGGTGTGTAAGGCTGACAACATTACCACCATCCTGTGCCGTTGCCATGAAATCTGGGAACTTCAACTCCGTGGAACCCTCTGGGCCACTCCAGGCCTGTAACGGGACTGCTTTACCTTTTACAGGTAAGAATAACTGGGGTTGTAAACCATTTAGAGTGGGAATGGTAGTGACATTCAATGGGCAGACCTCTAATGGAAGTGGTAGGAAGGACAAGCAACAGTGATCCACAGCCCAGTGTGCAGACAACCAGTTGACATGATATTTCAGAAGGCCTGAATCTTCATCACCACCAATGTAGAAACATCATGTAACACAAAACTGGCATAAATATAAGTAAGACCAAAAACCACAAATCTAAGTTCAACATTCAGGTGTTCACACAGTCCTCTCACCTTAATTAGATCTATCCTGTGTTCCGCAATTACTGCCAACTTTTCTAAAATGTTTCTCAGCCTCTCCTGGGCAGCGTGGGATATCAATGCAGCTACTTCTGATGAAGGTTCTTCCAACCCATGGTGGGCAACTGAAAACCGAAGAAAACATGCAGAGTCTGGCCAACAAAAACACACAGTATCTTTTTTAACGCCACCCAGAGCACAAAATACTGGCACCTCCATTTCCACTAGCAAGTCATAGCAGTCATGAAATTGTGAAGATATGACCTCTGGAAACGTGTTCATCTGTCTGCTCATTAGAATTTATGAATAAACTGATGAACTTCCATGAAATTTAGTATGAACATCACTCCACTACAGACCACAATGTCCGTGTTTTTAAAAATCCTACGTCCATATCAACATGGTAACCATACAGAATTTATGGTAGAAGCAACATTATTGTCTCACACAACAGGGTACCTTAACTTCCCTCCCGTAAAAATCTGAAGCTTCTCCACTGCCTTTGCCGAATATAAAATTTTTACTTACATGTGCAAGTGAACTGCTGCTAGTTCTGAGAGCAAGAATATTGCAACAGCTGAAGCAGCTGTTTGTGAACACACGAGTTAAATGAGGAAGTTTAGTAGCATGAATCTGAGGTACTTTAGTACCGTTCACTCACTGACCACACATGGCTTGCCTTCATAAAGCAGAACTTGTGGTGCATGTGGTTTTAGTTATTAACAATACAGACAATGTACGTATAACATAACAGTGCAGCATGTTCACGTAACCACTATTGCTGTGGAAAAGCAATAAGTCTTACATATTCTGAGTGTGTGTCCATATTCTTGCCTTAGTTATGAGGTATGCAAACCACTTCCCTCAGCACCGCATTATACTGTCATCAGTAGCCTGCTTGACTATACCATAATTTTCCACATTATCTCATAAACAGCACACTTTTTGAGAAAAATTTATTCAACATAAAATATCTGTTCTGATTCTCTCTACAACTTCTGCCTGAAACATTTCTTGTTCCAACAATTCACTGATATATTATCATAAATGTATAAAGATCATCATGTAAAGCACCCATTATTGTCAAATCTTAATCAAACCTGACTTTTCTCAACAGATTTTTTAAAAATCCACATGTACCAAATTTCATGAAAAAACACCTACTGGGAGATGAGTTGTTGCACCAGGCCAGAGACAGACAGACAGGCAGACAGACATTTGAATGAACATATCAATTACATGAACACTTAAATGAACACATCAGACAGGATACACATTTCAGCAAAGATAATTAGCAGTAATTTTTAATTTAGTTGCAGTTTATTTAATGACACTGGAACATGCAGTAACAAACCAATGGACGATAGTAAATAACAAATTTGAAAAGGTGTAGAAATTTAAGGCAGGTCTAATATCCCTGGAATTTGCTGGAGGGAATGAGGACAAGCATGAAGGACCTCAACACAGTCAGTGTCCCATCCAAGACTTAAACCAGGAACCTCCCAAATAAGTTACTAACATTAGAACTCTGGCATACTTACATGGTATGACATCTCGCTGATTCACACCCACACAATGCATTAAATATACAAACTAATAGTCTATTCCACACACACAGAAGGTACCTTTACAGTTCATTAACACACAATATATGCAGTCCAATACAACAAACTGATTTTGAAGGTGGTATATATTGCTACAATCAGTCAAAGCAGTGCTAAACGCCTCTCCTACTGAAGGACAACCAAGTTCTAGTTAGGTGGTCTTTGTAATGCGTGCGCCTGTTGTCCCAAAGCTCCTGTCATGCCTGATACATAAACATGTTAAATTTGTCATTCCTTCCTTTGACCTTATTATCTTAGTCACCATTTATACAGCTGCTCACAAGCCACTCACAGCTATACCCATTTTTCTAGTCTAGTTGAGAGTACTACTTTACACCATGACAGAAGAGCTGTCATGCAAACTTTCCATGAGGTTACCAAGACCTTCAAGACTCAGCTCGTGAAGGAAGTGCCTCTCAAATGTACCTGAGAGAGACTCTCAAAGAGTTTTAGCCTCACAAGTAACCTCACCTCAACACAGAACACCCTAAGATATAATAAAATTTACATCAATCTCTTGTTGGTATGTAAAGCAGCTACGGCAGTCAAAGACAAAGGAATGTGGTAGTTTTCTAATGGAATAAAAATCCTCATTCCCATGTTTGAGAAAAATTTAATTTCTTAACCTGACTGTTATTCCACACTGCATGTTCCAGCTTCTATATACTGTGATACTGACAAAGAAAGCAATCAAATTCCAGGCAAAAAACAAGTACTTTACTTAATGCAGATATGGTTCAGTTCTAGCTAGTCTTCCCATACCTCAGAAAGGTGATAATATGCTATACTGTTGCTGGATATGCAGTGTTCATGTAATGGCTAGGGACTTCATTAAATAGACAGTAACCTGTCCACATGCTGGTTAGCAATATTTCCTCGTATAAGTTGCACAAGTAAGCACCGGCCATTGATTGTTGATGGTCTCCTGCTGAGTGCTACTGTGACAGACTTCCCCAGCAAATTTGACTGCAAATGTCAAGATGGTGTATTGTCATGAAATTTTAAGAGGCACTACAGGAGTAATTCCATTTCCTGTTCCCTCTGTACATCCAGAGATCCTTGCTGGTGCAATACATCATTCTTGATAAATCGATGCCTCATATTGTGTTGACTAGTGGCTTGTCAGAATACAGTTCAGTGAAATATTATCCAAAGCACTGCCCTGGCACAGTTGTATACAAAATTGTGTGGAGTATATACAAAGCATTTCTGAGCAGTCTGTGAATAACATGAAAAGAAGTATGCCACTGAATGCTAAGAATGATGCCATATATTCAATGGGCAAGAGTGAATGGTGGGTTCTTTCCATGATAGTGGCTAAAAACAGTGAGGACAGTAAATGGGAATTTGTATTATAAACATTTGAATTACTTCATTACAGATCTGAAGCATATATGCTGCAGATTGGACAGCTTTAAATGAACAACAGGATGATGATTACACATGGCAAGTGAAATTACACAATCAGTGGGTACTAATTGGCATAATTTCTTACCAGTCTTCTGAATGGACTGAGAAAAGCAGCAACAAACTAAGGATGATAGGATAATGGCAGTACTACAGACTTATGTTCGGGAAGTACCCAGTTTGAATCTTCAATTGCTGGCTCATCATGGAATTCTTCCGTCTTTCCAGGTATATTCCAGGCACAGTACAATCACGATCTGACATTTTTGTGGGGATCTACTAAAATGGCATAAAATTCGGGAAAACACAAAACCCAGCAAACATCGTTCGTACAGGCATGTGGCCAGTACCATATAAAAAAAATATGTGAAATCGTGGAAAACGCAAAATACGGAAATGTAAAATTACGGTTTTACTGTAGCACCCTTCAACAGGGCACCAATGCATCCTTTCAAATCCATACCTATTTACCACTCATTATCGACTCTCATTCAATGCTATGAATAACAATTTGTCAAACTGCAGTCAGGTTCGGTCAGTATCTCCAACAGTCTGTACAGTCATATTCACTGTGACCTTTTGCATTTACCACAGTTTCCAGCCCTTCCAAGCTCTCACCATGGTCCTACAAGTAAGTTCCTGCTTTATTCAGGCAAACAATGCCTAACCACAGACTTCTCAGGATATGGGTTGGATTGTGGGAGGCCAACAATAATGTAGGGAGTCAAAGTGAGAGCACACATAAAAGAGCAAGAAAGGGTAAGACAGACATATGTGTAAAAGATCAGAGAAGGATGAAGAAGGGAATTTCACAAGACAACCAAACCTGGTGGGAATGACACACATACTGCATCAGAGGATTTGTTATCAGTGTGACATTCACAGGCTGAAGCACAAGTGGACATACTAATTTGCCTGAACTTACCAATTTGCCTAATTTTATGTTGTAGAGGCACAGCATGAAGGAAAATTTCATCTTTACAGGACCGTATCTGTGTCCCAACAAATTCTGTGGAGCCCAATATCCTCTGGGTCTCCTCAGCCAGGTTCACACCACCCATGGCAGCCACATCATTGATGTCATCATCCCCTCTGTAACAACCACACAACTTAAAAGTAACCGAGATAAACAAGGACTGGTATGGCTTACAAAACTCAAAAATCAAATAATATTCAAAATGTTAGAAGAAAAATAAAATATAAGTCTGGGTTCAAAAAATTCCAAGCACTGGAACCAAATGCAACGCAAAATTCTCATTCTGGTGCCTATTTTCTTCTGCAATATCATTTTAATATGTCCCTGTATTTATCACAATACCTCAAATCTCACCAAACACAAGTCTGGTTAAAAAGCAAGCACACAGTTGTAATCATGTGATGCTAAGAAATACAAATAAACCAGTACTGACACAATTTTGTTCTTTGAAGGACATGGACCATTAGTACTGTGATCACCTACACGATACTAAGGAAGTAACTGAGGGAATTATTTCAGCATCTTGTTTGTCACAAGGGAAAATTTCTGGGAAAATAATGAGAGTTTCATAATCACTGACTTAATATAATGTGCCTTTAGTATTTCCCTTGTTTTATATCCTGGTTTTTAATTTATAATGTGGTGCAAACTTGTTACAGAAAGATTTTACAGAAATGCATCACCTCTACTCACTTTGAATGCAATAGCATTTACTATATAGGTATACCCCCATAGCATGCTAAAATTTGTTCACAAACACGCGTAGTCTACACTATAATTTTACAAATTTCTACAAGGAGCAGTCAAAATGTAAATTTTCAGGACATGTACCTTTAAGTGGTGCAGTGAATGAATACAGGTATCACATCACTGAACATTTCATAAACAATTTTTTTGTACAGTGTCCACGAAGACTGAAATGCCACAAGGCAGCATAAATTTCTCCATCTCCTATTCACAAATATCAATGTCCTGTTTCTCCAATATCATTTCACCACTGTTTTTTTCCTGCATCAGCATCATCATCACATTTAAATTCAACATCTTCCCCTTATTGTCTCATCTGTTTCTAACACTGAACCAACAACTGGAGAAACTAATGTTGGTATGAACACAGCAGTGATATTACGGCTACAAGAGGACAGAAATTTCTATGCACAGTGAGTGGAAAAAATCATCCTACTGTCTCAGCATTCATGACAAGCATGTACAAAAATAATCGACTGAGAATGCAATAAAGTTCTTCAAATTTACTTTCTGATTGCACCTTGGGTGCATTCTTAATCCTTTGGAGATGACAATTTTTGGTGCATATGATTCCTTACAATCAACACCAGTAAAGGGCATATGCGGAAAGTATTCGTCAGTGCTTCACTGTGCGGCTACAGCCACCTCACTTCCTCACGTCTGTAAGAATGAAGAGAGAGAGAAAAATTGCTAAAGGCTAAAAGTCTGCATCATGAAGTTACTACAAACGGACCATTCACAGGCCAACTGAGATTGAGCTCCAACCCAACAATGAATAGGCAGGACTGTCGTTGCTTGTCAAGGTCAACGAAACCTTCCACTCTCTGAAGGAACACAAATGCCCCCTCTGTGGAATGAAGACGTAGTTCTCCATCATTGCAATGACCAATATATTGTCCCTTTCACAAGACAAACAACTATCCTTTGAAGTGCCGAGTTTCTGTTGCTATTTCCCATTTCCTTCTTCACTTGCATTATATTTTTAATTTTTCACCCTTCCACACAACTATGCATTTCAGGCCAACACAATTTCCCCTCCTACTGCTTGACTAATCTCTGGTGTTCATGCCCTAATCCATTTTCATTTTATTTTACACTTTTTTGCTTGATTTTTGTTTTGTTTGCATACATATATATTTTTACAGGTTTCATCAGTATTCCTCCACTGACAGTCCTTTTCAGATCCACAAGATTTACTGGATCTCATAATTCAATGCAATTCCCCCCCATCCTATTTCACTGGCCAGTGCCCTACCATGGCCTACTGCATCAATCGTATCCCTTTTGCTTACAGCTTATACATCTTATGGAAACAGCAGGTTCCTCAGAACTGTACATACATTTTTCAACCAGAGAACATGGTGTCACATCCCCAAAAAACAGTTGCATTTATGATCCCTGTTACCTTCATGAATCCACACTAGTGAAAATAATTCTGTATACCTGTCTGGTACTTGTTTACATGAGCAGATAACATCCTGGACCATGCAACCTACTTGTAACCATTAAATTCAAAATCATGCAATATTAATCAAAGTATGCATGTTTCTGACCAGGACAGTGTTTATATTAATGGGTTATTAATCATTTAATAAGAAGTATAATCAATCACGATTCATAAATATGCTGCATAAAGTGAAATGTTAAAGTAAAAAAGAAATTGTTGATTACAAATACTGATCAATTAATAACCCTAATTCTTAAAGTTGGCAACAAACTTAGCATTCTACATCTGCCCCAACCATCATGTGATGTGCACAGTCTTGCTCATTTTTCAGCCATAAGCACTTTAAGCTCCATCTGACAGATCAAAAGTTCTAAAAACTGAAATCTAACACCTGTCAGTTAACAGAACTTTTACCACATGCACACTGATCATGCTTAATGCCATTACGGTCACACTCACTATGTCAATTGTCAGTATCTCAGGTACACTGCTGATAAAAAATAGCAAAATTTGCCACAGCCATAAAGGAATGATGAATTATCAATTTTGTCTATCATATGTTTCATTTGTGACCTTAAACAACAGCACATGCTTAGTGCAGAGTCATAGTTCAACAAAAAATGGACATTTTGCACAATGAAGGCACCAAGCTGCAAATGTATTTTTGATTAAAAACCCTCCCACACAGCAAAAGAGCTCAGTGTGAAAAAGGACTCTGTTCCAAACCAGACAGCAGGGCCCACCTTGATATTCAAATTCAAATTTGCTGTGTCTTATCCAGTGTTAAGAAAGGGTTACTCATGTACAACAGACTTAAAACTTGTAGTGCAATGAATGGTAAAAACCTATACTTTCTGTTTATTCTTTAACATATATGGCTGTAACTTTGTCACGCTTCTTCTATAAGATAGTTCTGACAGCAACTCACAGTTTACTGGTTTTAATGAAAGCTCTCAGTTTTGCTTTAGTAGTAACAAATCAAGAGCAAGTGAAACTCATGATGCTACATGTTGTCTGTGAGCTTCGGTTAGTAAATGAAGGAGTGGGGTCTACAATTAACTGTACAGGTTACATGTATTTCAGTTTCTTCATACAAATACAAATCCAACTACTCAGGTTAAACAAACTACACAGTCCTTCTTCAAAATGTATGTCCTGGCCACACAAATTATTTATATTATGCATTACACCGAGTGGCCTATGGCCTACACTCTTCCACCATGCAATGCAACACTTTTCTAAACACTGGATAAGCAACAAACAACAGTTTGATCAAGTCATTCTAAGACAGCAATCCATATCAAACAAATGTTTTCCAATAAAACATCAAAATGACCTACGTGTATCCTGCAGATGAGAATGACTTTTTCTCTTTCTCTTTTGCAGTGGGCTTTGTTAGAAGAGATGGTGCAGGTGGTTTTGTCACTGCAGATGTCTTGACAGCTGCTGTTTTCACATGGACTGGTGTTGCCATAGGTTTGACCTGGACTGTGGTTGGTGCTTTTGTTGTTTGTGTCACAGGCGTTTGTGGCTGCTGTTGCTGTTGTAGCTGTGGCCGTACATGAAGTGGTGGGGTGGGTAGCGATTGAGTTGTTACTTTCACAGGTTGTGGTGATGGAGATGGAAGGGTGGGTGCTGCCGTTGAAATTGGAGAGTGAGGTCGCAATGGTGTTGCTGTCACCATTCTAGCTGCTGGCGTCGGTGTTCTCACAGGCTGCAAGAACATCAACACCATCACTACTGTGTCTGCACTTATTCATATTTTCATGAATGCAACCCCCTACAGGAAATTCACTGACAGAAATAAAGAAGGGCTTTAGAACAAAAACCCAACAACTTGGCTGAGTCTTCTATGATCAAGAGGCATTACACAATGCTCAGCTAAGAGAGATATCATATACATCAGACTGTCACAGCTCATATGGCCTAACTCCCTAAAACATATGTTCCACTATGTTAGTCTTAGGTAAATACACACATCTGCCAATTTTTTTCAACCCCATTTCAAAGATATAAGTGTTTACTTTTCGGAAAAAATCTTCACCACAGTGCCCCTGAAGCTGCATAAACTAGAAGGCTCTGCATGAGCATGAAAGGTACAATCAGTGCCACAAACAATTACTATAAATTGCACAGTCTGTGATCTCATTGGTTTCATACATTGCAAGTGCATACCTTAACCAGGAAGAATGTGGTACTTCCATTTTCTGAAGTTAACCTTCAGCAACTGAAAATGTGCTATTTGAGATTACAACTTTTTGATTTGTATATTTTTTTTTTATTCATGAATCATAACTTCTCAGCTGATTCACGCATCTAATGGACATACAAAATGGAAGCAAGGACCATGCACCCAACATGTCTTAAATTTTCTGTCATAACTGATTTCCAAAAAATTCACATCTTTTGCAAACACATCATTTTATGTACTGTAATAACAACACAGTCGGAAATCCACACTTTCTTTCAGTCTGGCAGCAATAACACAGCCATCCACAACATTTCCCAAAATCCATGAAACATCACAGAATTCAAAGCACCACCATACATACTATACTAGGCGCCTGGGTTACCCAGGAACCAGGATTTATGTACCCCTGAACTAAGAAATTTCTGCTGTGAAATAAACCATAGAAAATCTCTTGCAGAAAGTACATGAACTATAAGAAAGCTTACTTTTGTGTTTGCAATCCTCTGAACAACAATATCGTGGCTGAGATAAAGATCAGAACAAATACATGTTCTACAATAATTAATATGATGTTGTAAGATACACATACAGAATGTGGTACCAGGAATCTAACATGGGACAATAACCCAAAGCAAATGGCCATACGTTTCCTGAGTAGCATCACCTTTACAACTTCTAAAGCCCTTCCATACATGTCCAGATAAACACGCTATTTTATATATATATATACATATATACACACACACACACACACATATATATATATATATCTCACACTACTACTTCTGCTCAATCTGGAAACAAGAGTAACTCACCATTAATAGATGGGAAGAGTGATGAGCATGCACAGTCAACTTCCTACCAAAAACATTTATAAAAATTACAACTTTCAGGCAATACAAGATTGAAGATAATTTACTTACTAATATTTTTAAAATACCCTATTGAAAATTAAATTATATATTCTTATTCTTTGGTTTTCAGGCCTGCGCCTAAAATGTAACATTTGTTTTCAGGGTTTAGCTAGGGCAAAGCTAAACCAAGAAGCAAGCAGTCACAAATTAAATCATACGTTTCAGCAAAGTTTATAACAAAAGATAAAAAATATTTTTTATAGAAGCAGCAAGTTCAAAAGAGTATGCATTTTGAGTTAATAATACTATTATATCAAATAAAAGTATACTTCACAGTTCTGGCAATTTGTCATATCTGTTTTTTATCTGAACTATAAAAAAGCCATCTTGACATTAATTTTGGCCATCACACGAGGTGACAAGACATAGGGAGAGGTTTACTGTGTAAATAACACAGAGGTCTTGAAATTGTATTGAGAATTTCATCTGAATTTTTAAATGAATCGACATGTCTTTTCATATTCCACACCTGGATTTCATCTACAGTGGATGGATGAGCTCTTAGTTTGGATCAAACATGAACTTGTCCAGTAATATTATATACATATTGCCAGTAACACAGTTCGCAGTTCTTATAAGTGAAATAAAGTAACTATACCAAGTAACAAAATCATGATAAAATTTCTCATTTCAGAGAAGTTTTCATTTAACCAACTTTTCAAAACACAGTAAGGAACAAATAAACAGAACATAAACATTCAAGCATGCTCCCTTCTGTTCAACATCTGCCCCCTCTTCTATGTTAAACTGTTTCTATTAAAAGTTCTTTTACATTAGTTTTCACACTGTTGGGATCACAGCAGTATCTTGATAAAAGAACAGGTCCAGATTACATTCTCTTATGTACAGCAGGCAGTGGTTTATTGTACTTTTCTCCGCCACATTAAGTTTGTGACAAGTTTCTCATTCCAACTGCTGTTCCTTTTCTCTCATCGAAACATAATTCACTAACAGATACAGAATTTTTAAACATTAAAATTGTTACCCAAACGCTTTCAAGAATCAAGTATTATTATTGTTGTTGTTGTTGTTGTTGTTATTATTATTATTATTATTACTATAATTATTTAGAAGCAGCAAGCAAAACACTCATGCAAATGTCCCCTTCCATGGAGTTCAAGCACAAAGCCAATGCAGAACAGTAATAAGTAAAACAACCTTGACTTCACTGTGTATGCAGCCCATTACTACAATTAAGTGTAATACTGTAATTACACATGCTCATTTGTACAGTCATTGTACAGACCTTTCTTGTATTGTCACACTAAGCACAACAGTTTTATCACATTGACAGCCTGCATCTGCTGGGACAAGCCATGACAGCTTTAGTGCTCAGAATAGCAGTCAAAGCAACCATTGCGCTTCCCCATGAAGCAGGTCAAATCTTACATTATTAAATATCTCTATATCAAACACAAAAATTACATAGCAGCAAATGAGTTGAGAAGGTGATCACAGATTATGAAGTTGGGTAGACAAGAATTTGGAAGAAGGAAAGCATGGCTTCTCCAACAGTACTATCCTAATATTCAAATACTGCTGGCTCAGAATTCAGACCAAAAGAAATTATTTTGCAAACAGAAAGAAGACAATACCAAAAGGTCAACAGCATTACTGTGAAAGTTTGTAATGCAGCACCTGTAAATAATAGGACAGGTGTACATCAATTTTCCAGAACTGAGTCATGCACTCCACCACATCACATGCACAAGACTGCCCATCCCATCAAACTTGTACATGTCCAGCATGCCAGACACCATTCCGATTCTCTGTCCAGCAGATCACAGGACAGATCACAAAGCAAAACTCTTATCTGTAAACTGTCAGCATTAAATAAAAGGTACAAATGTGGATCACCACAAATTGGAGACTGCTTGTCCTGTAAACTGGTACAAACACTGTGCTGATGTCTTAACTTCTCAGATAACTACCCAAAGCTGAGAGAGGCCACTTCTAAGACAAGAGAATGGCTTATGAAAGGAAAACAGATTAAGGTACAAGGGCAACCCATTCTGGAATGTTATAACAGATAAGGTGGGATAAAAAAAAAAGGACTTGTCAGCATACAGGCCAATGACTATACAGCAGGGAGGAGTTTGAGACTGGAAGCCAAGAGTGGCAAGTTCTTAAATGTTGAAACCAAATCACTAAATAGTAATCCAAAATGCAGTATGCTGGTTACTATAAATTAAAAAGACTTAATGTATGCTTGGAATAAAACTGTGAGCAGTGTTTTCTGCAGTCAAAATTGATCATCTCTTCACTTCAACCACAGCACAAAATCTACAGCAAACAATTCCCACTACTGCTGACCCTCTTTTCATTTTAGCCCATCCAAACCATGTTTCACAATGACAGTGTAGCTTCTGAATTAATTTAATTATTATCTTATTTTGGCAATAGGAAGAAACAAGGTACATTGTAAGAAAAATCCAGATACTGGAAGAGACAATTTTTGGAATGAAACTTTGAACCAAACAGCAAAACACACACACACACTAATGGTGTATGTTTAAATGCAGTAACCACCTCTCTCATTCTGGGCAAACGTTTCTGGCAAACAAGCATTAATGTCAAATATGGTCACAATTCAGAAATCTCAATATTTACTGTCTGATCACATAATCGAAATATCTTTCAAGCATATCCCCATATAGTAGCAGACTTTTTATGTGAATTCATAGCACCTTATTTTAGTCTTGTCTTGTGCTAAAGTCCCCACAAGTGGCTGTACCAAACCAACTTAACTCATAAAATTTTTCAACGTTGCGCATCACAGAAAAAATTTCAGAACTTTAAAAAACCTCTCAAGCAGTAATCCCACACTTCAGTAATATTTCAACATTGCTAGATATGCACTCAGTGACTAAGGGAGTCCTGATTGGTCCGTGATGAAGACCCCGACTAAGAAGCAATCCAATCGGTCTTCCAGGATTGCTGGGGGTTGGACGTAAGGCTGACAACCTGCTCCGAAAAAAAATATTGTTACGAAATCCAAAGAAGCAATGGCCGGACTGTCAGAAATACGACAACCTATGAAGCTATTTAAGGACCTGAGAATTGGTTCATGGAATGTTTTATCCCTATACAGATCAAAATCATTACAGATGTTATTGGACCAACTTAAAAAGTATTATGTGGATATAACCTGTGTACAAGAGATGAGATGGATAGGGTCGGGAACAATAGAAAAGAAAAATTGGATTATTTTCTACAGTTGTGATAAGAAGGAACATAAATTAGGAACAGGATTTGTGGTACACAAGAAGGTGAAACACCTCATTATGGACTTTCAACCCAAATCTCCCAGAATGTGCTGGTTAAGGATTAGGGGAAAATTTTTTAATTACAGTATAATTAACGCTCATGCACCAACGGAGGACAAATCTGACACCGAAAAAGACGCCTTTTATGATGGGTTAAGGAATCTGTATGATGCTTGCCCCAAACGTGATGTAAAACTGATAATAGGAGACTTGAATGCACAGATTGGCAAGGAAGCAATATATTACCCTACAATAGGAAAGGAGGCCTACCACCAGGAAAGTAATGAAAATGGGATAAGACTAATCCATTTGGCAGCATCCAGAAACATGGTTATTGGTACCACACTGTTCCCACATAAGGATATACACAAGATAACTTGGAGATCTCCAGATGTACAGCATTTTAGTCAAACAGACCATCTTCTTATAGATTCTCGACATGTTTCTCATTTAATGGATGCTAGAACACATAGATGTGCTAATGTTGACTCAGATCATTTCCTCCTTGTGTCGCGAATTCAGGCTAGAATTTCTAA
>Ga0123352_10012234_pt1 | contig 13561 bp, 7 predicted proteins | sample TergutLab28metaG_FD_89700 | JGI IMG/M metagenome (GOLD analysis project Ga0123352, IMG submission 89700) | Labiotermes labralis P1 segment gut microbial communities from Petit-Saut dam, French Guiana - Lab288 P1 | ecosystem: Host-associated > Arthropoda: Insects > Digestive system > Gut ...
CCTGAGGATGATCCCATAGAGGGATTGAAACATGTAGGAGATATTTTAAATCCATTTTAATCCAATAATGTGCTTTTAAATGGTTTGACAAGTATGTGCAATTAGTTGGTTTTAATAAATATTGTTATCACATTGCACGGTAATAAAATGAAAATAGGTTACGCGCTCTCTCTCTCTCTCTCTCTCTACATACATATATATATATATATATCTTTTGTGTCTGTTAACATTTCTAATATTATTAAAGTAATTTTTTTTTAATTTGTCCATCGTCTTTCAGTCCAGTACGAGGTGTCGGAAGACGTCGTACTACCTTGAAACTTAGACGAAGGAAAAAGTTCAAAGAAAGATCACTTCAGTAAGCCCTTCACCTTCGTAGAGTCGAATCTCTAATGTTGCATATTATCATACATTGCCGTTGTCTTAAACGATTAAGATGAAAGGACTGCAACTTCCTTTGCAAATTTGGTCCTTCTTAACAACGCCGATATATAGCAGATATATTGAAGGAGTTTCCTGTTTCTATAAATTGACGGTGTCAGTTTGTGAAATATATTTTATAATTGCTTTATCGGCGTTTCCAAAATTTAATTTGACTTAACGTACTTCACTTCTGTGAAAGTAACAAACAGTAGTGCTACATACGTGAAAGATTGGATACGGGGGTGGGGGGGGGGGCGGGCGGAGTAACTACGTGCAAGCAGCAAAAACCAGAATGACAACTCGTTAAAGGCCAAAATGTACATAATTCCAAATCTATAGTCTGCAGTACGATGTTTTCATTTTTTTTCGTAAGAACTTTATACTTGAAATTCTGAAAGAAGTTAATCTGTAAAAAGAAAGTAATGGTTTCAGATTTGTCGCCGAAAGAATAAAGCTCTGTCGAAGACTAGGCAAAATCTACAACAAGAAGCCTAGTCCTAGTGTTTAAAGACATTTAAAGGCTTTCGCTCTTGTATGAAACACAGTTTTGCTCGTAGGCCACCTTTCATATCCATACATGACAACGGAACCGACTATAGTTTTTAACTGTAATTTTAGATTTTCATGTAGGGAAGTGGAATAAAAGTATTTTTGGACTGACAGCAAACATTTCCCGAATTTGAACTGGTCTTAATATCTTCGTGATTTGATTTCTTTGTGGCATTTCATCTCCAAAACAATAATGCAGTTCTAATACCGTTAGTAGTCTTAGGGATATGTGCGTTTGCGTGTATGTGTGTTGGTGTATGTATGTTTGTATATATGTTTACATATACATATGTATGTAGGTATATGTATTTGTGTACTTATGTATGTGTGTATTATGTATGTATGTTTGTATTTGTGTATTACTTACATATGTGTGTATGTATGCATGTATGTATTTATGTATGTGTGTATTATGTATACATATTCATATGTCTGTAGATATATGTATGTATATATATATGCATGTGTGTACGTATGTATGTGTGTACTATATATATGTATGTATTATATATATATACATACTACATCTATACATATATATATATATATGTGTGTGTGTATGCGTGCATGTAGGCCCGATGTATGTATATGTGAAATAAACTTTTCCCTTTAGCTTTCGAGTGTCGTATATCAAGAGGAACCTCAACAGCAATGCAGTTATAGTACAAAACGCAGTAATATTTTCTCGAGCAACTACTGACAGAATGTAACCCCGTAGGCTGCTTATATAGAACTACGAAACACACAGTCGTTAGAGCTGGACACTGAAGGACTCATACAACACACATATGACACCCTACAGTATCAACACACCAGTTTCGTCATTGTTGACTCGTACTTCACATTTTAAGTTTGAAGAGTTTGGATGCTGTTGCAGTCGGGGACTTCGTCGCATTCGGAACCTGAGTCTCAGGGAGACTCCTTTCTGCTTCCAAGCTATCCAAATGTTATTGTAAATATTAATTGTGTGGCTTTTTATTTCCATTTCATACCTATTGATTTCTGAATATTAGTATCCACATGTCGGCTTTGTCTGTTGTAATTACGTTACATGTATATTAGCAGTAAACACCTTTGCACTGACAGTTGGTTGTGGCTTATTAAATGTGGTAAATGAAAACAGTGATTTTTTTAAAATTTCAATTACTGTTAATGGCATATTCGCACCTCCAGTGTGTTTAGCGTTTATGCTTTGAGTTGTGAGGTATGTAATCATGTTAAAGCGCGAGTGTTTAAACGTGTAGTGTAGGAAGGCGTGGGTGTGTAAATGCATAGTGAGTGTATGAATGAGCGAGTGTATAAAGTTAGATGTCACCAAATTCTGAAGCTGGACTTGGGTCTCTTTAGCTGTTGCTACGTTACCTTTGATGTCATTATTTGATTTTCTTTTTTATGTTTTGCTGACCGTGCATCTCAGTATAATCTTAGTAATTAACCAACTTAATGCACAAATTATTGTTTTATAATTAAGTTTATTATATGCCTCTACATGTTTCGGGCGCAATGTGCTCATCATCAGGAGAACAAAATTGTATTATACAGCGTCTGGTATCATCACACCTGTAGGTGGCCGTCAGGTGCACCGGACGGCCACCTACAGGTGTGATGATGTCAGATGCCATATAATACAATTTTGGCCTCCTAATGATGAGCACAACAGTGCTGGAAACATGTAGAGGAATATAATAAACTTATTATAAAACAAGAATTTATGCATTTAGTTGGTTAATTACTAAGACTAAGGTCATTGTTTGAACTTTTCATTCCCACCTAAAACTAGGGCTCCAAGTTCTTTGCTTAGGCTTACGTCCTCCATATCAGTTAAGTCTCCGCTTGACTCCGTGTGGCACTCACATCTTAATTAACGGGCTTGGTAATTGGAGCAGCGTAGAAACTCATGCAATGATTTTCAAATGTTCCTTACTGATATGGCTTCAAGTTTCTAATCAGATATGCATACTGATTGGTTTAAAGCCTACCCGCTGAAAACTTGATAGCTCATTCAAAGTTAAGAACACAATGAGAGTGTCTGAAAATTAAGTTCCGTGGACAGCATGTGGATTTACCAGAGAGGAAACGAAGGTGGATGAGCAAAATGACATGGATGAGTTGCGTCAGTTGAAATCTTCGGGAAATATTATTACCAAGATCGAATTAAGGCGGTTTATTTTGGAGGTACAGTACATGTAGCGCACACAGGACAGAAAAGAAACCGATACGGCATTTCAACTTGAAAATCTGGAAGGAAGGGACTGTTCTGGAGAACTAGACTTAGATTGGAAAGTAATGTAGTGGATGTTAAAGTGATGTACAGTAGGGTTAATCCAATGTTATAGCGGAATGTTAACGACAAGCACATTGAGGTTATGGATTGGGTTTTTCTGCCTTCAGGTTAAGTTGCGGGGCTAAAATATGTGAATGCGGTAAAGAATTTTGGGTTTGCTAAAAATGGGGACTTTCTTGGACAGTTGATGTAGTAGTAGCTTTCATGAAGTGTTCTGCTGTCTGAAATGAACATGATAATTTACAATGAAAATGGAGGCATTGCAAAAGTCACTGAAACTGAACACGTATGTTACCATATGTTTAGGTATTAGTTCAGATCAATAAGATTACGTGTATTAAAAGTCTCCGAATATTAACTTATGCAAATCAGTTGCTTATAATGGAAACGAAGAGGTTATGTATTCAAATGAAAGCAGAATGAGAGAAATGTACGTTTCCTTAAGTCACTTTATTATGCTCATGCACATTCGCGCGGTCTTATATCCTATGCATTGCGGTTGCTGTGTTCAGGCTGTGAAGTGCACAAACCCACGTTTATGGTCAATCAGGAGGAAAATCTGTTTTTTTTTAAAGGAAGATTTTCAAACTTACCCTGCGTCTGTGCGTGCCTCATTGTTCTCCATGACCTTTTACAAAAGGCGTGTGGAGTACTGCAGCTTGTGCATTTAACAACTTATTGCTTTAGATCTGCGTCCTTCTGGAATTTTATGCAGCGTGGAATGGCAGTTTGTTACAGATGCTTCGCAACAAACAATCGGTCCCTTCTTCGTGGGTCAAGAAGCTTTCTTGGACTGCTTGACCCTTAAAGATGGAACCCGATAGGATTTCCGAAAAGTCTGTACAAAACTACCATTCTACGCTGCGTAAAGTCCCAGAAGAGCGCATGTCTCGTTTATACGGCGGTGGAAGCCTGAAATCACGCACAATATTACTTAATTTTTATAACTCTCTGTAAATTGAATTCATCTTCCGGAAGAGTCCCTAATAACGCTCATAGAAAATGTACGCGGCTCGCTTCTAAGTTCCAAGCTGCCCAAATCAATCATTTCTCAGAATTTAGAAGATAGACCGATGCTTCCCATTGGGTAAGGACAAGTTTCCGTCTCGAAAACCTGATTGAAGAAGATGCTGTAGACGTACTACGTGCAACAGTCTTGATAAAAGGGTTTCGTCCCTTTCTAAATTTACGTCCCTGAATGCCTTAACTTAAGATATAATATGGCAGATTTTATGTACGTAAAAAGAAATTTACTGAATTATTAACCATGATGTACGTGTGAGGAAATAACTTTGTCAGTAATAAACTGATGGAGATCCAGAGAGTCCCGCAACTAAAGGAAATAGAAGTGGGATTTGTGGCAAAACTGGAAGACGAATTAGTTCAGTGCCTTCATACTGTTAAGTTAAGTCATGCTAATTTCATTTCTGTATTTATCAGTATGTGCTGTTTTCAGAAGTTTTTATTACGTAACATGTGCTCGCTCTTGTGACAAAATCAGTGAATTTCATCCGTGAACACATATTTAAAGAACAAGAGTTTGTTTCCTGACTGGTCTTGGCACTGGCTGTACACGCTTAATATACTGTAAGATGATCATTGGATTTCTTACCACAAAACTTTGAGGAAGTTTTGGGACCTAATCCAAGAAATTATTAAGTTTTTGGGAATGAAAGAGAGTCGGTGTGAGAAATTAATGGAGAACAGTGGGTACAGAATTTGGCTTTATTAGGTGACATTACCACATATTTAAATGAAATGAATATTAAGTTCCAAGGAGAGTAAATTTGTTACTTCAGTGTATGATAGCCAAAAAGCTCTCAAAACCAAAATCTCTCTCGTGACGGCCCAGAAAAGAAGAAAATGTGGCTCATTTCCTTACTCGCTAGGAATTCAGAGGCACTCATGGGGGTTCGAGTTGAATTTCCAAGACATCAGATCCTCTGTAGAAAACCTTTGTTTGTACGTATAGAATTAATTTTTTTACGTCAAAAGCCTGCTCTACACTTTCAAATGGAACGCACTAAAGCTGAATGGAAACCTGTTATGAAAGAAAAGAAGAGTTAACTAGGTCTTTCCTCGTTTTTAGCTATATACTTGCCCGTCATTGGGTCCAGATGCCTAACTTTATATCCAAAATATTTTCTATGTTTCATTGTATATTCTTTTGCCAACAAGTATTTTCGGTCATGAAGGCTGACAGAAGATCTAAAATATGAATTTCAGATGGTCAAAATCAGTCATGAATACTGAAAATTCTATCAGCCCTTAATTGGAACACAAACACCATGGAAATTTTATAATGCGAGCGATCTATAAAAAATGTACAGTTTTAGAATGTGACTCGTGTTCTTAAATCTGAATATTTCATCACAAGTTCTTTAAAATATTCGTAAATTCTAATTCCATTGTTTTGAAAACATTGAAATAGACTTTCGAATGCGTTTAAAAAACCCACATGTATATTGCCTTTTAAAATGATCACATTACTTAAATAAAACTAAGTAAAGTGGAAATGTTTTTGTTTGATTTGAAATTTATATGTATGTGCTTCTAAGAACAAAGAATATATATTAAGCTTAAACATTCTTTGAATTATTTAAAGCAGTCGGTTGCGATTTTTCCCACCTATGTGATTGTTCCAAAAAGCAGCCACTTTTTATTAAGCGGTTCTTAGTTCAGAGTTGGAAGTGCCTCCTCCTGCCTGATAGGTTCTACATAAAAGTTAGTACTTGTAGACTGTGAGAAACAAACGCTCAGTTACTCTTGCTGATCAATAAGTTTACGTTCCAAGGAGACAAGTTTGCCATTGTTTACCGACCTTGTACCTTCTACCAAATAGATCGCTGTGTGGATTGAACCACAGGCCTATATATTTGTCTAGCGACGGAAGAGCCATGGACATATTTCGATGCGCGCGTTGTAAATTATATGGTCTCATATCAGCTACCAACCAGATAGGGCGGAGTGAAACTGGGAGACAGAAGAATGTTATATGGTCTCCAATGTGGGTACCACGAACAGCACACTGCTTAGTCATTTTTCAGTGATAAGTTGAATGTGCGCCATACCTAAACGGGATATAAGAATTTGGATTTAACAGTAACCGGTTTGACCCCATCCTGATTACTTACCACCTAAAATGAGACTAGAATGTCTAAATAAAACCAACGTGATTGTGGTTAAAGGAATTGTGTTTATTGTCTACAGTTAGGTATAGTTGACTACAAAGCGAGTAGTTTTATTATTTCAAGCACATTTCATTGCTCTATGTACAGACATACAGTTTTCCGTCCTTCTGCCTTATATACTTCATATGGAAAGCCGTTTGAAGGGTGATATTTTTATTAGCGGGTGGGTGAGAATAACAATGAAGGGTATTTGAAGAATGTAGGTTGAGGGAATGCTATGGATTGAACTGGTTACGATTCTCCGCTGTTTGCAGGCTGACACTGTTGTATTATCCGGTACGTTATGCGAGTTGAGAAATGCCTACGAAATTTTGGTTGGGAAACAATGAGGAAAAAGGGACCGTCTAAGACCCAGATGTTATATGGGGTCATATTAAAGCGACTTTTAAATCAGCAGGCTGGGATTATATGGACTGTATTTATTTTGATCAGGATAATGACCATTGGCCGGCAGTTGTGTACAAGAAAATGAATCTTCAAAGTGTGTAAAACCTAGGGTTGGAATGATAGCGACTTAAGAAGGTCTGTGGTACATGGGGTTATTTTCCCTGCAGTAATATTTTAATTACATATCACTTACCACCTTTTTTTTCCCTGCGTAACTGTGGTTCCCAAACTTGAATTCACACTTTACATAGACAGCATAATGCTCTCTGCAAAACACCACGAAGATACACGCATATTGTTTTATGCCTTCATTCGAATTAGAAAAGGTTTACTATCTGGAAACAAGATATCATATTTTACCACGGACCGGGTGGATGACTTTGTATTACATTGTCAGAAAATGTAAAGTCGAGAATATTTTACCTTAATTTTTTATGACTTACGAAAAATCCGCCATTATTCGAGTTCGATAGCGGAAAACATTGGTCCAGAGGTGTAGAGAAACTAGGGATTTATGTGATGTTGAGTCGAAAAACAAATCAGTTCCACTCTTCTTTCTTCCTGCTACCATCAGTGGGCAGTTTAACAAAATTAAGATGACAGAGTATTTGAGCACCGAGCGAGGAGTTTGAAGGTTGCCATGAAAACTTCTCACGACCGGCGACGACGAATGGAAATCATTGTTCTCTCTGCACGCGCATCTCACTCTAACTGGTCATCAGGCTCACCTTGTTTATTGGCTGTATTCGGCAACAAGCAAATAACGAAGTATCGTCTTTTTTTTCAGTACTGGGCGCTTTATTAAGAGTAAAGGAATCAGTCTTCGTCGAAACTATGTAAAATTCATTAATTATATTTCTTGACTAAAAATTCTGCTATTCAAATAATATACGGTTACAGGTTATGCTTATATAGTTCCCAGTTTCTTATGTGTGGGGCGCAGAGCCATGGATAACATAATGAGTATTTTGGAGGGAAATTGAATTTTGGACCAAGTGAAGTTTCAGCTAAGAAAACTACAGGGCAGTTTACATAGTAAGAACTTACTGCAAGCTTGCCACAACAATTAATATTGCTTTGAGGGTTGTTTGACCATGCATCTTCCTCATGAAATAAAGTGAAATGCCAACTTGATGCAACTAGGTAATTTTATTGATGTATTCTTAGCTCGTAATGCTTCGGGTACATACGCCCATCACCGGGAGAATTACATGTTGAGTTGCAGCATATAATTTTCTGCACCGAGTTTTGTTTACGTTGCGGATGGTGCCGTGCGACGGCACCATCCGCACCGTACACACGACCTACGCAACGGCTCTCAAGACCACCACCCATCCAAAAACTTGGTGCAGAAAAACATATGCTGCAACTCAACATCTAATGCTCCTGGTGATGGGCGTATGTACCCAAAACATGTCGAGCTAAGAATACATCAATAAAATTACCTTGTTGCGTCAAGTTGGCATTTCAATTTATTTCATAATATTGCTTTCTTTTTACTCCTCCTCCTCCTCATCCCCATAGTAATAGTAATAGCAATAGTAATAGTAATAATCGGCATCATCATCATAATAATAATTATGTCTTTTACTCCTTGTCCTCCTCAGTACTTGCCCGTAATGTGTCTCTTCGCTCTTGTGAACCACATACTTTATAGGTCTGTTCTTATTATTGTTATTTATTTCTTCCTTACTCTGTGATATTTTTATCATTTTATGTGATTACGTGTAATTATTTTAATGCAGGTTTTCTCCTTTCCTGTATTTTGCTACTCAGGTGTAAAATATTCAGAGTAAAATTAGGCATTGAGATTTTTGAAATAATTGTATAGGCAAACAAAGAAATGCATATGTGATTAGTTATGTTTCTGACTACAGCACCTATAAAACTGAAAATAATTTTTAAGAGATGGCACAGGGATTTTAGTAAATCAAAAGGAGCGCGAGGTGGAAAGCGTCTCGCAGCTCTGAACTATTTTCCCGATTGCTTGCAGATATACCAGTCCTCTTGCCGCTTGTATGGGGTTAATTTATCACACTTCTTGAATGTTCAGCTTAAGGACGTTGACGGAATTTCTGAGAGTAGTCCCGTTGCTAAACTATATACAAGAGTACATTCAGATTTTCTTAAGGGGAACGGCAAACGGCACACACCGCTCTTCTTTTTCTACCTGTGGGTTTAAACAACAACGTAGATCAGTGCACTTTGATATTTTATGCGATTTACATAAAACACTATTAAAGGCTAAGGGTATACACAGCTTCCAGTAGTGCGATGGTTAGTGAATAACGAACTGGTAAGAATAGAGAATGGAGCTATCGTGGCCTAATTTTATTTATTATCTCGGAATTTTCTTTGAGAAACCAAGAGAAACCACAAAAATTCTCAATTGATATAATAATCTTCTAGCAGAAACTGGAACGACTCGGAGCTGAGCTGGTCAATAATGACCTGCCTTTTACAATACCGGGGGATTTATTCACAAAAATCCCCTACTGGACCTTATTCCAAACGAACAGAATCCGGTCTGAACTTTCATGACTTATTTGATTGTTTTCCACTTTTATGTAAATCTTCATCTCTTAACTTTAATTGTCTTGATTAAGACTTTGTTTGGATTCAGCACATCCTCTGCGTTCTACAGGCCTCCTTCATCTCATTGTGATTATTATTTATCTCCACCCTCTCCAAAATTCGGTGTCGTTAGCACTGGGAGAGAGATCACGCTTCACACTGTTACAGAGCAATAAACTGTTTTGGAGCAAAAATATTTTTACCAGAAATTCGGGTAGCTGTAAGTGATTATTTATTACTACTGCTACTACTACTACTACTACTCTTACTACTACTACTACTACTAATAGTAATAATAATACTGCTGTCAGTATTACTACTATCGTACGATATTTATTCTTTCTTTCACTGCATAATGCAGGGAATATTGTCATGAACCCTGGTAAAATTATGTCTTTAAGAATAATAATATCATTATGCAATATAAACCAACAAAAATCACCTTTTCTAAACTAGTACTATAATTTTAACTTTTTGATGTCTTCTACATGTTTCGAACCCGAGTGTTCATCTTCTGAAAGACTGTTGTATATACAGGTATGGTATAGTGTGTTGTACTTGCATCAGTATAAACAGCCTTGTAGGTTGAAACCTCCGGCTCGAGACATGTAGAAAACTTCAAAAAATTAAAAATTAAAATACTAATTTAGAAACGGTGCATTTTGTTGGTTTATATTGCATAATTGTATTAAAAAATACGGTGCAAAAACATAATATTATCACAATTATCGTTAATATCTTCATAATTGTAGCTACTGTTTTCGTTATCGTTACTTTGACATACTCCATGAATCATTCTGCATGTTAGTGTGGTACTCTGTTAACTACTGAATACCCACATCATGGTATTACTATTTGCTTACAAATGTGTTCTGTTTTTTTCTTGCTTTCTTTATATAACCTGGAATTTTAATTACATGAACAGTAACGCTTTGTTTCTAAGTTTGTCATCGCTTTTGTCTTGTCTTCAATTGTTTTTGCCGTATCCTTACTCTGGTGCTGTTTTCGTAAGTGGCCACTAGTCTCATCAGTTAGCATGTATCACATTTATTATTATTATTATTATTATTTATCATTAACATCATCATCATCATCTTCATCATCATTCATTTAAGCTTGTCACATAAAGGGATATGTAATAATCTTACGCTCAGTACTTATATTAACTAAAGAAACTATAAAAAGTTAATTTGCCAGTTTCGTTTAATTTAATTTTTACATCAGAGTTAGGTTAATCTTAATACGAACAACCCGCTGACTTTAATAAACTTATATAGAAAATGGAGAAATGTCAACCCAATCGCTCTTTAATGATGATGATGGTTTAAAAACCGAGACGTACATTTACATTTATAAAACAAGTTTGTTTTATTGATAAATACTCGTGTTTGACTACTATTCAATGTCTCAATACAGAAACGTTAGCCATTTTATTTCTTACTAAAGCATACTCACAGACACACATTCCCCAAGACAGATTTTAAAACACGAAGCCTGAAAATTTATATACGAGTGTCGGATTCTTTATTTTAAACTTCGAAGAGAAACATTCATATTCACTGAAATGTTATCGCACTGCTGTTCTGCAGCTGGGGATTTCGTACGAGATCTTTTCCTCTTGGATCTGACGTTGTAGTGTTACAGCTGTTTCCACCTTGCAAAAATCTTTAAATTGGTGGCTACCGTGATTCTGATTTAGCCATAGAAACAGATGATAATCGCTCGGGGCCAAGTTCTGATGTGATCACGATCAGTGTATGTTCTCGAGTCACCAGATAATACGCTATTTAAATCTCTTTCTGACCGACCCTCCTATTGTGTGCTGTTGTGGCTGTCGGGCTCAAGAAACTCTGGAATATAGATACTTCTGATGGATCCACAGTGAATGAAAATCGAATGTTACATATTTTCTAGGCGAATCCGTCAAATTGCGAAAAGCGACTACTAGCTTCATCATCTCTGTCCATCTGTCTGTCTACATGGAACAGTTCGGCTCTCACTGGAGGATTTTCGTGAAATTTTATATTTGAGTGTTTTTCGAAAATCTGTCGAAGAATTTCAGGCTTCATTAAAATCGGAAAAGAGTAATGGATACTGCACGTGAAGACCAATACACGTTTTTGATCATATCTCTCTCAGTTCTTAGAATGAGAAATGTTTCAGACAAAACATTTAGATAAAATCAAAACACACATTTTATGTCCAGTAACTGTGCCGTTTATGACATAATGTGTAAAAATGTTGTAGACCTGGAGAGGCTACAGTTGACAATATGGTGCATATGCATTTAACGCTGGGTACCTAAGGTTACAAACGCGAACACACACACTCAGAATATGTAATGTTTATTGCATTTCCGCGACAACAATGGTTACGTGAACGCACCTCAATGTTACGTTTATATGTACGTTCCCTCTCTTGGCTGTCATGTCTAAGTTCTGCTCTTCGTTAAAGCTGCTGATATGAAGCAGTGTAGACAACCTTTTATTGCACACGGGTCGTTTAAAGATCTGCAAACCCTGTGCGGAACCCAAACCAATGCTTTGCAGTAACAGTCTTATTTATTCAGAGAATATTTATGTTATACTAAACAAGCGACAGATCGAAATTACTACTAATATAAATTACTTAATTACTTATTGCATGGAGTAGATTCCTTCTTGAGAAGCTAACCGTTTCTCAGCTAGTCAAGAAATTCCCCGCAATTCATAGTACCCAAAGGTTCATTACCGAGTTTACAACAACCCACCAGCTGTCCCTGTCCTCAGCCAGATCAATCCAGTCCATATCCCCCACACACTTCCTGAAGACCCATCTTAATATTATCCTCCCATCTACGCCTGGGTCTTCCAAGTTATCTATTTACCTCAGGTTTCCCAACCAAAACCCTGTATTCACCTATCCTCTCCCCCATACGTGGCACATGCCCCGCCCATTTAATTTTTCTCAGTTGGATCACCCAAATAATATTTGGTGATGTGCGCAAATCAGTAAGCTCCTCGTTGTGTAGTTTTCTCTACTCCCTATTATCTAGTCCCTCTTAGGCCCACATATTCTCCTCAGCACCCTATTCTCAAACACGCTTAGCCTAGGTTTCTCCCACAATGTGACCGGCCAAATTTCACACCCATGCAAAACTACAGGCAAAATTATAGTTCTGTATATTTTAATCTTTATGTTATTGGATAGCACACTGGAAGACAAAAGATTCTGTACCGAGTAATAGTAAGCATTTCCTGTCTTCAGTCTGCTCTTAATTTCTTCGTGATTGTAATTTTTATTAACTTGGATTTTTCCCAAATATTTGAACTGTTCCACCTTCTCAAATGAAATATTATGAGTCTGTATGTTGTGAATTCTTTCTGCATTCTGAACTTGAGGCATGGCCATGTACTTAGCTTTATAAGTAGTTACTTCCAACCCACTCTCCTTACTAGCAACTAATAAAGCTTCTGTGTTTTTCTTTGTAGTATATACGCTACCGCCCAACATATTAAAATCATCAGCGTAAACTAGAGACTGATATGTGCCATTTAATTTCAAGCCATCCTGGTTTACCTGAATCCTCCTAACTGCATAATCTAAAGCAAGGTTGAAAAGCAAAGGCAATAAAACATCTCTTTTTTTCAAACCATTCTTAATAGGAAACATATCAGACAACTAGTTGCCTAGCCGGTCTGTGTTATAGGTTTCATTCAGACACATTTTTATTAGTGTTAGTAGTTTAATGGGATACCAAACTCAGTGAGAATATTATACAAGACCTCCCTTCTAACTGAATTATAGGTGTCGTTGAAATCTAGAAATACCTGATGTACTGCTTCATTGTATTCCCATTTTTTTTCGAGTATTTGAGGAATGCAGAATGTATGATTAGTAGCTGACTTGTTGCGTCGAAATTCACACTGATGATTTCTGATAATTTCCTCTACATATAAAGTTAACCTTGACAGCAGAATTCTGGATAAAATTCTGTACGTAGTTACTTACTTACTCCATGGTGCAGGGTCCTTCTTGAGAAGCTAACTGGTTTGCTGCTAGTCAAGAAATTCCCCGCATTTCATGGAACCCGAAGGTTCATTACCGTACTCACAAGCGTCCGCCACCTGTCCCTATCCTGGGCCAACCCAATCCAGTCCACATACCCACATCC
>Ga0123352_10012235_pt1 | contig 13560 bp, 7 predicted proteins | sample TergutLab28metaG_FD_89700 | JGI IMG/M metagenome (GOLD analysis project Ga0123352, IMG submission 89700) | Labiotermes labralis P1 segment gut microbial communities from Petit-Saut dam, French Guiana - Lab288 P1 | ecosystem: Host-associated > Arthropoda: Insects > Digestive system > Gut ...
CATCATCAGGAGCATTAGATGTTGAGTTGCAGCATATGGTTTTCTGCACCGAGTTTTTGGATGGGTGGTGGTCTTGAGAGCCGCTGCGTGGGTCGTGTGTACGGTGCGGATGGTGCCGTGCACCCATCCAAAAACTCGGTGCAGAAAACCATATGCTGCAACTCAACATATAATGCTCCTCATGATGGGCGTATGTACCTGAAACATGTCGAGCTAAGAATACATCAATAAAATTACCTCGTTGCATCAAGTTGGCATTTCACTTTATTTCATGAGGAAAATGCACGGTCAAACATCCCTCAAGTTTCAGATAACCTTCTCAGCAAGCTGTACTCAAACGCCGACAATCCGTCTCTTCCTCATGTAGTCGCTAGAGTTTCATTTTGTGTTAAGCAATTAAAATTGCTGTACTTTATTTATCGTAACATTCTCTTGTCCTGGTATCAGATAAAGGAATGCTGTTCCTCTGCACATCATGAAGTTATCCTGGGGATTCAAGTAAACATCCACTCATTTTTAACGTTTGCATTTGATAAAGGTGAGTGGTTAGATTCACGCTCCCACCGCTTTTTCCCTGTGAACGAATATCTAGAACTCATTAAATAGGAGGCTGCGTGGGAGAAAAGAGCCGATTTACAAGCTTCATACAAGGTAAGAAACTCTTACCTCTGATAGAAAAGAAAATATTTCCTAGCCATTTTCCTCCATAGTCCAGTCACAACGTCGATTGGGATATCCCGGTTCATAGTTGAATATAAGACGAAAGTTATTTTCTGTAGAATAAATTGTAACAAATACTTTATGAATTTACTCTACTCTGAATTCTTTGGGAATGTCTTTAGTTACGATTCACTACCGTATTTCTCAAATAAAGGGGCGAAGCATAATTTTCGAAAAAAGGACCCTCTCCTTAGAAGAGAGATTTTTTCCAAAATAAATTTTATAGAAATTCTTCAAAATTATCATATGTCAATAATTTGAAGTTACAGTTACGGAATGCCATCTTAGAAACTTCCTCGACGACAAGAATTTAACTTATACCAACAAAGAAACGAGCAGTATTCAGTGTAAGTTCCAACACTTCTTTTTTGTTGCTCTATTACTTGCCTACTGGCATTGTTGCTTAAACCACATGCAACACAAAAGAAGAGACACAGAATTTACTCTCTGGCAAGACTTTAGGTTTTTCTCTCCCCCACTACAATACCCAAAACGGATCTGGAACCAAATCAGTACATACAAGTAACATAGGTACTGCCTCTGTGAAAGTGGGCATTTATATATTTCCAGCATAAAATAGAGCCTTGATGAAGTCACTTTTCTATTATTCCCTCATAATAAAGCCTCGTCGTTGTATAAAAACAACAATCTCTCACGTCCTATGCAAGACTTCTAAGTCCATTATTATGGTGTAACCAGCATGGGTCTTGTTTGATTGCTTGGAATTTGAAGCTAAACATCGGAAGCTCCTCCAAAACTTCAGTAAATATTTACCGATCGATGTCGTGTCATACCAGAAGACTTGAATTTTTTTTCAACACATCTGGGAGAAATTCCTTCGATATTGCATCTCAGTGCTTGTTTTGCTTGTTTTGTTCTGATATCTGGTTAACATTCTGTACGAAATTTCCACGCTGCCTGGTGTATTTAATCTCTGTTTGTTTAAGCATTCCTTTTATTCTCCTTTCTTTCATGACACATTTTTCTGTAAGCAAGTACGAATCCTGCGTTATTTATTCAGGTCACCTTGCTCACGTGAAAGTTATTTGTTAATTATGACCCCCGAAAAAAAAAGCAGGAGTTGGCAAATTACAAAAAAGATTCAAAACAATTATATTAAATAAGCGACCTCTCAGAACTATATATGACCCTCTATCGCTAACTAACATTACTCTCTTAACTGATGATTCTACTCTGTTGTGTACAAAATATCCTGTTTCCTTCTGATGATTTTCGTTTCTTTTTCCATAGCCAATATTATAATCCCCTGCTTTTACCGTGCCCTCTTTGTCCCCACCTAACTGCCTGCACACCCACTAAATCTAATTTATATCTTGCTAATTCCTTGCCTGCTGCTGTAAATGAACCTGCCCTAAACAGGCTCCTAACATTCCACGTACCAAATCTCATGTCCCTTGTTTCGTTGCATACGTCGAGCCAAAGTAGCAGTCCTTGCCCGAGGCTTACTGTATGAATGTTTCGTAATAGGATACTTTTTACGGTGAAGAGTTGTAAGCACTTCGTCCAACCCCCCAAGCTGGAGGACCATCCCTTATCTGTTCTCCGCGACTGCTTATTCAATACATTCGCAGGTACCCTCTATATTGGAGTCCAGTCTTCCATCCGCAACCTGAGGACGTGCCATGCCGTAGTGACAGGGACCCACCTATCACGGGGAAGATCCAACACACCATCATTGAATGTTGTCGGACACTATCAACTTAAAAAAAAAACTTGTTTGTAATATTACGTTCTGATTTTAAACTGCTTGTGACGATATTCTGTAAATTCAAACATGACCTCCCTATATACACAGCTTCTCTTCTAGTTGTTGTTGGTATGGATTTCACGACTTGCAACTTCCTTCTTGAAAGTCATGTTTAACGGAAAATGTATGTTTGTTTCATACATACAATTTATGCCAACAGATGTCACCAGTTGATACATGATTTTACTTCATATAATAAAACCAGAGCACTAAAGGCAAATGTTCCGAAGAAAACTTCACATCTCCTTGGCTGTGATACGTCAGTGACCCCAGGTGTCGGAAAGAGCCTGGCATCCCTGCAACTACAGTTTCCACCCTGGAGATTGCTTCGTGCAACGTGATATCTCCGGTTGCAGTTAACTTCACGGACAACCGGGAAAATGGAGGATCAATAAACACCTTCAAATTACTACCTTCAATTTCACGTTGCGATATACAACACTGTCTTGCAAACGAATGTCCGAGTCAGTAACTATTTAACAACGTGTTTAACCTATAGACCTTATAAGGTAAGTCTAAATATTGCTGGTGATTTGTGATCAATGCGAGTTCTTTCTAAAGGACTCAGCGTTTTAGAATAATTTCTGCCTTTGATCTCGTGACGGAAAATAACGCCGTCCGCTAAATATTATGCTTGAAAGTAGTAATAGCAATGGCCATTTTTTACAAAAATAATCACTTTTATTACACAGAATGCATAAGATAGAATCAAGTTAAAGTTGTTCCTGTGCATGGCATGATGGCATGCAGTACAGTGAACCTCTAGCTTTACGTATTCTAAATCTCAACTTTAGATGGGGAAAATGTAAATATTCAAGACCCTCTCCTTTGACCCTCAGTAAAAAAAGCTCCCGTATTCATTTTGTGGGAGTTCGTGTGAGACCCAGAGCCAATCTGGGTGTTGTGGAGAAGACAGAGTGTCTTTTCCCTGCCTGAAACCGAAACACAACTCCTCGGAAGTCCAGCCTTTAACCTAGTCACTGTACAGACGTAGCGTCAAGAAACATGTTCAAAGATTCAAGAGGATTGAATAGGTAAAGAGAGGAAAGTGCTGAATTGTGTTGAGTTTTAACCGTTTCAGAACAGTACATACTGCTCTCCTTAACACTCAAATATATTTTGCTCAATAAATTTTATATTTGTGGTTCCGTGCAACGTAATTCTAGGTTGAAGAAATCCAACAAGATGCAACAGTATGCACATATATATTTACTGCTAAATTACTCTACAAATTTCGGGTTTACATCGCACCCATCATCAGGAGTACATAAAACTCTAGTTGCAGCCTCTGGTTCAGATCGTACTATATGAGGAGCAAGCTTCTTCAAACGAGACCAAATGGTCACGTTTGAAGAAGTTTGCTCCCCATATAGTACGATCTGAACCAGAGGCTGCAACTGCAGTTTTATGTACTCCTGATGATGGGTGCGATGGAAACCCGAAACTTGTAGAGTAATTTAGCAGTAAATATATATCTGCATACTGTTGCATCTTGTTGGATTTCATCAACCTATATTTTGCTCGATTATTATATTTGTATGTTCGGCAAGAATCTCAAAATAAATACTGCTTATTTCCTTAATCACCATTAACTGACTGGCCTTTGTATTGCGCTATAAGAACTCAATATTCTAGTACTTAATATTTAAGTACTCAAATCTTGGCTGTTTTGCAATTTTTCACAACGTACAATGGTAGGTCCTTACCGAAGTTTTGGAGCTACCTATCGGTCCATCTTCCACGGCCAAGTTATCCATGAGGAGTTTTTTCTTGGACTGGTTGTTTTGACCTTTCAAGATGCGACCGATACTTTGACCCGAAATGTTTGTAAGAAAGTCCCATTCTACGCTGCGTAAAATCCCAAAAGATCACCGATCTCATTTACACAGCGGATCAAGCCTGAAATCTCTCACGTTAAGTCATATTTACATGCATTACGTGCATTCTGAACACATGAGCACTGCTCGGGAACCTTCAGACCTGTTACATATTCTCGTTATCTTGTTGGTTGCAGTGCGAAAACTAACCCCTCCCCTCACAAAACGAATTTTTTTTCCGTGCTTAATATTTTTAGGCTATATTCTGCTATTTGCCACCGCAGACTCAGAAAAACACGAAAGGGCTTAAACACAATAATGGTAGATTCAAAAGAGATTAGAGCTTGAAACAATCCGTTAGTGTTCCGTCAAACACAGCCAAGTTTTATTCAAATATGACTGCATGTTTCAGTCTATCAAGACCATCAACAGGCCAATATTTCAACAACTTTTCAAATAAGGTACAATATAGCGCAGTTATACGTGTATTTGTTATATGGGATATCTTATGACTTACAAAGGTTGTTACAATGCAGAATTTGTAAAACTTTTTTGATGCAGATTAGAGCTGGTTACAAGCCGGGTGGATACACACAGCACTGCTGCGCAGTTTGTCGGAGCATGTCAAGTTGATACGTCGGAGTCTGAACTACCTATTGTAGGTAAGTGTTAGACAGGATTTTTTCAAGTACGAACAATTTATAATGCAGTATACATGCTGATAATTATAGAAAAATTTTCCTTTAACTGCAATGGATAAACAAAAATATGTGTTAGGTCAGGACTGACCGATTTCTACAGCCGTTATTTAACAGTAGGATTTACAACACAGGGTCCAACACGATACAATACAATACAATACAGTACAAATAAGAAATAACAAATTTTTATTTTCGTGTAACATCTAGATAACATTCAATGCAATTCCAAATCGTGGGTTTTCCATCCCGTTGTGTGTACGTATAATGGAATATTTTATTGGACCGTCTTTACACAACAATATGGTGCAATGTTTTTATTATGCAAATAACAACTGAGCTACATGTTTCGACCCTACAGGGCCATCATCAGGCTATAAAATAATGGTGTTACCTCATGTGCCTTGGTTAACACCATTATTTTATAGCCTGATGGCCCTGGAGGGTCGAAACATGTAGCTCAGTTGTTAGTTGTATAATAAAAACATTGCACCATACTGTTGCATAACGACGATCCGATAAAATATTCCATTACAATGTAATTCCGCTAGCTTATTCACAAACGTGTAACAAAAGCGGTACACAAACCTGAAGTTCACCTTATGGACAAAATTCCGTCTTTAATATTTGTTAGTAGCTCGACCGTTCAAGAAGCTTCTGGCTTTTACAGAGCAGGAGACTTATTGCAACGTTAACATGAGACCGTTAGTGGACTGTCCCTGACACAGTCGAACTCAGGCCACAGATTCTAAGACGCACGCTAATATTATGGTCTGCTCCAACGTAAGCATTTTCCTCAACAGTATTCTGAACTTTCGAGGTTGTCTGATTATTCATATAACCTTTAAGCACGCGTCTTACGTGCCTCTTCCAGGTGTGTAAATGTGACTGTTGACGGCTGCAAACTGCATATAGATTTGATTTCCATCGCTGCAGAATTGTGTGTACGTGTATCAGTTTCATACGGAAGAACTGAATCACAACAGGACTGACAATATATACAATGTAACATTAATGCGCGTTCGCGTAACCATTGTTGCAGTGAAAAGCAGTAAGTATTACATAGTCTGAGTATGTGTCTGTAGCCTTAGGCATTCATCATACAAAGCGCATGCGTCATACTCTATTGTTGTCTGTGGCTGTCTGGCTGTATAATATTTTTCGATATTATCTCATACAGACCATTATTTTCGAGAAAAGTTTATCGAATATCAAATGTGTGTTTTGGTTTTCTTTACAACTTCTTCAAGAAAGTCTCATTCTAAGGATAATTCAGCGATATATTATTATAAATGTACATAGGTCTTCATGTACGGTGTCCTTTATTCTAGTCACATTTTAATGAAACATGAATTTTCTCGACAGGTTTCGGAAAAATTCTCACACATCAGATTTAATGAAAATCCGTCAATTGGGAGCCGAGTTGTTCCATGCGGACGGACAGACAGGCGGACGGACATGACGAAGTTTTAGTCGCTTTTATTAATTCTTCGATCTCGTCCAAAAATGATGTTAAAAAATTCAGGATTTCAAATTTTGGTTTAAAATTAGCTAATGCGTTGAAAATACTGAAAATCCAATGAAAATTAATTTTCTTTAAACTATAAATCCGTAATTAACAGGTGGTGCAGAACACATGTCATTAAAACTTGCACTACATATTATTCGAAAAACCTCTGTAAGAATGATAAATCTGGGAAAGCTAATGGTAGAAGAAAGGAAGTAAAGTACCTGGGGAAATAGGGAAATGTAAGGTGAGACTTATTTTTACAAAGAGCTTGTGAGGGTGTGTACTGAATAGTATTATCGGTTTGCGGAATTCTGCAAAAAAACCAATGAATTTTTGAAGCTGAAAGACTATAACCTTCAATAAGACTTAGTTATGTGCCATTAGCTAGATATATGGCATCAATTCGTGTGACATGCACTAATCCTGACACATTTCAGAATTTATTTTCTGGAACAGAGATTTTCTCCGTACATTTCCTTAATCAAAACTAAGATGCTAATAAGGAGCACTTAGATATTTCGAGAGTCATTTCTAGTTTACAGAACAATGAATACCACCTTCCTGTGTTGCATTATGTTTTCAGCACATAGTATCCAACCAGGACACGATGATTTGTGCTCTTTATTCGAGAGGTTCGCGTAGCCTATATATTGGTGAGTACCATCACACAGAAATTTTTTAAGTGTGAGTTTCGGACGTATATTTACAACCTTCTATATTATTAAATTTTTTGTAGCAATGGGATTATGTAAATAATAAATTTTAATCGTGTAGGTTTAGAGACAATTTCGTATCTACTGGGGTGCATTCTGTAGTTGAGCTTCCTACAGGAATAAGAAAATAAGCTATAGACAGAATTTCGAAATCAAATTCAGTAGAAAGAATTAAACACGTGCCTATATTTTTGTCAACAATTATGACTCCGCCTATATTTGTCTAATGTTTTTCAAACATATTCCATAAAGGAAGGTATTAAATGCTGTGGTACAATACGTTGATGGGACTTGTGCTGTCAATTTGATGGGGTTTGGGATATGGCGGAGGTCTACATCATCCAGCACAAGCTGAGTCTCTATATAGAACGTAACTCCAGCAAGAAAGCTATTGCCTCTCTTTAGAGCTAATTTCAAACTGCGATCTCGTTCCAGTTTCCCCGGCTTCTTTGCTTCCTTTCCTCCTGCATTTTATGTCTAGCAGCTTAGACCGAACTTCCAAACTTCTCCTCTTTCCCTTTTTACCACTTCCCGTTTCCATTTTCTCCTTTAAAAGAAAAACTTTATCTTCCCAAGGGAAGAATGTTTCCCGCTCTCCTTGGCAGTCACCACCATACGAAAAGTTTTCTGCACTACACGACTAAGAAGAGAGCAAGAAAAAAAATTTCCAGGGCTCTTACATGTCTTGTTACGCATTTCTTGTCATACAGGTCTAATCATTATGCTCTAAACATTTCAAATTTGTTGTCCTTATGTAATATTACAGGGCAATGACAAGTGTAATGAGGTGACGAATCGCTAGCCAAATCAGTAGGGTGCTTTAAATTTCTGTCAGCAAAATGAGGCTTACAGTTTGTGCAAATTAATAGTGCTACAAAATAATCAGGAAATGCCTGTCCATGTAACATTACTACTCTGATGCCATCCGAACAAATACATAATAAGACCGGCCCTATTTCTTAGGTTTTCCATTATTCTCTGCAACCTACTGCAAATACTATGGCAATGCCTTGTAAACTTGAAGCAATATTGCTCATTTAGAATTACTTATTTAATTGGAGGCAATTGCAGATCAAATAGAAAGGTAATATCTCTGAGAGGAAATATTCCTTATTTTGAAGAACAATAAGAGCACCCAATGGTAAAATATTTTATCCCGTCAGATTATGTCTATCATGAATACTGTTTCAATACACGTAGAATAATATGAAGACATAAGCTATCAACCACAACAGTAAAACGTACAATCTTAGCAACTGACCAATTTAAGGCACAAGTTCTTGTTTTATAATAAGTTTATTAAATTCCTCTACATGTTTCGAGCACTGCTGTGCTCGAAACATGTAGAGAAATGTAATAAACTTAATATAAAACAAGAATTTGTGCATTAAATTGGTCAATTTCTAAGACTGTACTGAAATGCACGGTCAGCAAAACAACAACCACGCTACAAATTCATATATATATATATATATATATATATATATATTACTCCAAAGGAATCTAATAGGTAATAAAGGGATCATTTTGTAATTGTTCGGAAATATATGCTGTATTTTATTGTACTGACAATATTAAACAAATAAATACGTCAGGAGATCACAAGATTTATTACTGTACTAAACATGCAGAGCCGGAAAAAATGAGTGAACAACCGTGTGAATTGTATAGTAAGTATGAGAGAAACAATGGAGATATGTAACACATGTTGAAAGGTGTAAGGCAGAAAATATTTGTGATAACTAAGAAAGATTAGAGGATGATAAGATAATAAATCTTCAATAAGTAGAATGTGATGATGTGGACTAGATTCATCTGGCTTAGCTGATACTGTATGTAGTTTTGAGTCAACACACCAGTGGAACTTAGATTTCCATAAAGGGGTGTACTGCTTATGGAACGCAAAGATTAAAAGTTTTTTTTAAAAAAAGGTTCTACTCCATCTGCTGAAGTTACTGTCAAGTAACTCACTCCGGCATTGCAAGGTCTAGCGTCATTTTCCAGTAGCCTAACATCAGCAGCTCCTATCTACATTTATCGTACTCTCAGTTGGCTAATATTCCTTACGTTTTTATTTTCTAATGCCTAAATTTCCTTCATCATCCGCCGATCCTTTTCTGTGGATTATCCGTTGGATTATGGTTTCGTTAGACTTTTATTTCTCATTCCTACTAGTATAACCGTCAAATTTGTACATATTCTTCAGTTACATGGCTCAACTATTTTACTTGACCTATCCCCGATATAATTTAGAGTTTCTGTCTTGTAGTTTAATTTTCTCCAGTGCGTTTCCATGAAGAAAAATCCTGCTTGTGAATTCAAAAGTCAATCGCATTCACCTTCAAGTATACAATAAACAGATAGTTATTGTATGTGGATAAAAAAGCATTCAGACGTCAGTCGGTCGATTAATATTTTAAATCCAGCAAGAGCATATAGAATATGACAGTTGGTTATACTCTAAACGTTGTAAATCTCCTACATGTTACGGATCACTTCTTGTGACCATCTTCAGGAAGGTGTTTTACGAAGGATATCTTACAAATACATCAAAGCCAATGAACAAATATAAAATAATAAGTTCTAAATTTGTGATTCACAACGGTGACCGAAGTATGTAGGGGGCTTACAGCATTTAGAATGTATAAATTCATATATCTTCTTATGCAACTGTTGAGTTTGTTTTCTTAGAGAACATCAGTGGATGGTCATGAAATAAAAGTTTTAATAAGTTTGCTGATATAATGCAGAGAAGAAATTTCTGGACATTAACATCAGCTGACTAGAATAGCCCACAAAATTCAGAACAGTTTTATGCAGTAAATATTTCGAAGTCAATAAAATGCAGGTAAAATGTGTGATCTATGTGCTGGCCTTAAAGGGGCACACTATCTGCAGTGTTAGAGAGACGTAGAGAGGTATTTAAAAACGCTCTCTAAAGCTTAGATATTATAGCGTTAATTGTAGATGAAAGAAATATGAGTCAGAAGGTTGGTGGAATGATGCCGACGGCGGACGCTTACATTCTAGGAGGAAAAAGTGTCAGTGTCAATTTGTGCTCGAGAAACGTTACATGAACTGACCAGCGTAGGCTCTCTTATTGCGAAATGTACTTTCTTGATTATGATTAACACGTATTAAATTATCACAAGTAAATCTCAAATAACTGAAATTTTTAATTACGAACGAAATGCGTAATATGAAATAGATGTATCTTTGGGGAGTTATAAATTGTTGATAATATTACTGACACCGAGCTTGAAGAAAATTCTTTCTGTAGATCGTGATTGTGTGGTAAGCTGTAATAATTTGTAGAAACATACTGGAATGTCTAAGGATCATGTTGTGTTTGTTTCCAGGATCAAGCAATCCAAGACCATCTTCTCTGGCTGTTTGTACCTGAAGATGAAGATGTTACTACCTTTCGAAACGTCAATAACTATTACCAGACGACACAGAGTGACGTAACAGGTGACTGGAATCTGCACCAGCACCGCTGTGAGAATATCAAATTTAGTAATATTCCGTCAATTAAAGTATAATTTTATCTCGTCATTTGTACGTAGTGTAAAGTTAGGAAAACTCAGTAATGACTGTTTAAACCCCAGTAGTGACTCGTTGTACAAACTTCTGTGATGTTTAGGAAATCTGCATTGTGCAACAAGGTATTTACGCATTTGTTACGGTTTTCCATTATAAAGATATATATTTTATTAGATAAACATGATTAACAGATTCGAGTTTTGTATAGAGATGCACTGTGTTCTGTGTGAGGAATGAAATGACTTTTCTTTCATAATGTAGATGAAGATCATTCTTCAAATGGTTAATGAAATACGCATAACACATGAAGCGAAGAATCAAGACTTTTTGTTTTAGAATTCGATGCTTTGTGTCCCATAAAATCGCAATAACGTACCATAGAAACCTGCCCCCACGACAGGTGTGTACCGAACACATAGATAAGCTTAAGGTTCCAATAAGATTAAATTTTAGGGGTGTTCGAAAATTACGAAAAGCTACTATTAGCATCGTTATGTCTGTCCGCCCGTCATTCCGCCGGCATGGAAAAACTCCACACTCACTGGACGGATATTCGTGAGGTGTCATTATTCAGTATTTTTTGAAAATCTGTCAAGAAAGTTCAAAGTTCATTAGATTCTGACAAGAATAACGAATATTTTACATGAAGAACTATATACGTTTATGATAATATATCTTTGAATTCTTCAGAATGAGAATTTCTTGGACGAAGCTGTAAAAAAAATCAAAACACTCATTTTATATCCAATATATTTTTTTCGAAAATCGTGCAGTTTATGAGATCATGTGGAAAAATTTGGTGCAACAGGATAGACCACAGATGACAGTATGAGTATAAAACGGAGCAAGCGCCGCGTTGCCTGTTAGATAACTAAAGCTACAAACACATACTCAGAATAAGTATAACATAACTTATCCACTGCAAAAATAGTTACACGAAACTGTCTCAACGTTACATGTATGTTGCCTATTTAATTTTTAGATTGGTTTTCCTCTTTTTATTGCGTTGTTTATAAGTACAGAATTGGAACAATTAGCGGAAGGAATGCCGGATCTTGTAACTTTAAACAGTAAATGAATATTTGTTTTCAGGGAAGTTTCAATTGCGGATCAGCGTGGGCCGTCTGCAGAAATTTTCCGAAGATGGAGACACAGATAGATACAGATGACAAATGTGTGTGATTCTGCGTTGATTACTGCTATATTCTGGTTGGTATTACTTTATCTATTTATACATTTATTATTTAATTAAAATACGTTGTCTGGAATTTGTACTCTGTGGAACTGATGACTTACTTACTTACTTACTTACTTACTCCATGGTGCAGAGTCCTTCTTGAGAAGATAACTGGTTTGCTCCTGGAGATCCAGCCTAATATTATCCACCCATCTACACCTAGGTCTCCTTAGTGTTCTCCTTCCCTCCCAGACCCTATACACCCCCATCTCCTCACCCAAACGCGCCACTGACTAGTATTAAGTAACTGCACATTATTTCGACTAACATATTAAGTACAATTAAGTGATAGTGATCCAGCTTGAAGCGAACATCCTGATATTTATGAGGAGAAACTGGGTCCATTATGCAAGATAACAACAAAAGTATTCATTGTCTCGTGCTGGCTTTTACTGTGCTGGGTACCTGTCGAAATGAAGTGTTGCCGCATGAATGCAAAGCTACGTGTCCGATGGAAAATTATCCTTGAATTTTTATTTATTATTTTGTAATTTACAATGAATAGAAACTGATCTGCTACGGGATGTTCATATGTTTAAATTCGACATAAATATAATGTTTAATTTCTGTAAAATAGGAAAACAATACACAACCTTGAACTTAGCCTTCCATAAGACGGCAGAAATATACCTTTGATAACACAATCTTCAGAATTTAGAATACGACCTAATAAGTAACAGCACTGGCTTCAACTAAGCACTTATACACGCAACCCCTGTTATACGTCCAGGTGACAAGAGATTTAGTTTAACTCACAGTGTATATATGCTAACATAAAAATTTAATATGGATTTTCTAATGTACTGATAGGGGTTTTTACATATATTTCAAAATATACATGTGCCAATAGATTTTTAACTTGAAATTTAAAATCAAATAGTTGGTAAACAATATGGGATCTCCTAATGTGAGCAATCTCTGAATGCACTATGTCTGTGTATTAAGAATTGGCCTGAACATGGTTCACTAGAACCGAAACATGTTACAAACTATGTGTTAATGATAAATAAATTACTTTCTCATATCGTATAACACAACGGAATGGCTCATATAAAAAAATAAATATAGATTAGCCCAACAGTTATTTTCAAATTTGCTTTCAAGACACCGTTTGTCATCCTATCACGGATTATCACAAAACACTTGTGTATACGCCATTATTGAAAACTCTCATGACCTACAATGTTATAAATATGTGGGCCACAAATGAAAAATGTTCATATTAAACACACTTTAGTAATGAAACGTGTCCAGGCTTTTACTGAAGTAACTGTCATTTTCGAATATCTTCAGTTTTAAGTAATTATATTAAATTCTCTTAACACGACTCTCGTCTATATCGTCCATGCACGAAGATAGTACTTATTCTAAAAATAGTTACATAAGGTCTTCAACAACGGTGTAAAACGTTTCGGTAATCATCTTTGTAGAAGATCATTACCTGGTCATTGCAAAGGTTAGGGAAAGATTAGCAGTAGGCAAGCAGGCGACTCAGAGGTTAGACAGGCACAGATTTAACCTGAGTAAGCTAAATGAGCTGGAGGTTAGAAAACA
>Ga0123352_10012238_pt1 | contig 13557 bp, 7 predicted proteins | sample TergutLab28metaG_FD_89700 | JGI IMG/M metagenome (GOLD analysis project Ga0123352, IMG submission 89700) | Labiotermes labralis P1 segment gut microbial communities from Petit-Saut dam, French Guiana - Lab288 P1 | ecosystem: Host-associated > Arthropoda: Insects > Digestive system > Gut ...
TCTTCTTCTCCTTCTTCGTCTTCTTCATCTTCGTCGTAATCTTTTTCTTCGTCTTCTTCTGCTGCTTCTTCTTTGTCTTCATCTTCTTCCCTTTCTTCTTCTTCTTCTTTGTCTTCATCTTCTTCATCTTCTACTTCTTCTTCTTCTTCTTCTTCTTCTTCTTTGTAGTCTTCTTCTTTGTCGTCGTCATCTTCTTCGTCGTCGTCTTCATCTTCTGCTGCTGCTGCTTCTTGTTCTTCGTCGTCTTCTTCTTCTTCTTCTTCTTCTTCGTCTTCTGCTTCTTCTTCTTCGTCATCGTCATCTTCTTCTTTTTCTTCTTCATCATCATCTTCTTCTTCGTCTTCTTCTTCATCGTCATCGTTTTCTTGTTCTTGTTCTTCTTCATCGTCATCTTCGTCATCATCTTCTTCTTCATCTTCTTCTTATTCGTTTTCTTCTTCATCTTCTTCCTCTTCCTCCTTGTCTTCATCTTTTTCTTCTTCATTGTCTTTTTCCTGTCCTTCTCCTTCTTCTTCGTCTTCTTCTTCTTCATTTGCTTTAGTGAATGTAGCAGGTCCTTGACCTCTGCTGTGTCATTTAAATTTGTTAACACCCTGATGTTGTGAGATCATCATAAATGGCGTATAGGGTTTTAGGTTTATACTCTGATTAATGTGTTGTTGTCTATTGGGTTTTACACCATATGTTCTGGTAGCTGGGAACCAGAATTTTGGAGCAACATACTTCCTCCATCAGGATAGAACTGACATCCTTACATGTCCTCTGTCCTTAAGATAAAGGTAGTATGTTTCACTGAAACTGTGGTATTGTTGATAGTGTTCTGTGGGGAATTTCTTTTACAGGAAATTGACTGAATGTAGAATATGAAGGAGGGATGATGGGCAGGTGTTTATTATGGTATTTCAGGTGGTACCGGGTGGAATAGCTGCGAGATCGGGGAAGTTACGAATGGGGGATCGAATTCTTAAAGTAAATGGAGAAGATGTTACTAAATCAAGTCATCGTGAGGCAGTGCTAAAGCTCTTGAGGCCTGGAGATGAAGTTGTTCTCACCATCCAGCATGATCCTTTGCCAGAGGGATATCAGGTTGGTACTTTGCTCACCTAGTATGTAAACGTTTATAATTTTGCTGTTAATTGTGCCAGTTACTGTGTGTATGAGGCAGTACTTCCTGTGTTAATAGTTTCTTGCAAGAACAATAATCTTTCTTTAAATGGCACAGAAGCTTGGCTTATCGTAGATTGAGTTTTGAGGATTGATATATATCAGTTTCTGACACATGCAGTGGAACAGTGTGTTCATTCAGTCTAAAATACTTGGGATGACATTTGGATTCAGCCTGTGTTTTGTGCTCTGCAGTGGATGTGTCAAGTGTTGTGACAAAGTATGTGATCAGTTCTTGCATAAGATACGTGCCTTTTGTGGTTATTTTTTCCAGCCCATTCTCATGTGACCAGTATACATTGAATTCTCGTTTCTATGCTCTCTCTCTCTCTCTTTTTTAAAATTCAACTTCAGTATACCGTATATGGTTGCATATAATTTATTTTGGGCTTAATTTTTTTTTTATATATTATTTGTTAGGTCCATTTGTCTTTTGCATTATCTACAAAATGAATCATTAACCCTTAATTGACAGGGCTAACAACTAAATTTGGACACACCCTTGATGTAAAAGGCGAATATTATTTGAACAGAAAAAAAATAAAAATTGTGAAATATGTGGCATTTTATGGGAAATAAAACAGCAGTTGTGTGATGGTATACAGCATGTCTTAAAGTTGCAGTGTCTATTCTTGTTGAATAAATATATACAATGACACTCTCGGAGTAAAATCCTGATTGTGTGCTAGATATAGACTAATGTTTTTTTTCATGCAAAGAACAAAATGGGATGAGATTTGATCCTGATATTCATAATGTTTAGCTGACTGTGTGGAGGAGAGTCTTAAAGTCTCACGGTCCTCTTTAGCTAGTCAAGAAAATCTCGACCTTGCATGGGACTTGCAGGAGGTGAACAAGGCCTATAAGTAATGGGAGAGATTAGAGAAGGATACATGTCAGGAAACATGAAGGGGGAAGGGCCATACCATGGCCCAGGCTGATAGTCACTGGTTTGTCACTGGGGGGGCCTGGGTTGAATCTCAGACTAGTCATGTGGAATTTGTGGTGGGCAAAAGGACACTGTGACAGGTTTCTCTCCGAGGACAGTACTTTGATTTCACCATTTCAGTATTATTCCATCAACTCGCCATATTCATCCACTCACCTGTCACTGATGCTATATAATCTAAGTGATTAACAGTGTTGATACATGACATGATTAAGAAAGGAATGCAGTGGCACCTTGAGGCACTTAGGCATATATAGGTTATTATATGTAGAGGATGTTTGATGATGTAGGGTGGGAAAATGTGAACCAGATCCACCAGTCATAGGGTGCAGACTAGTCACAAGAGCTGTGAACTTGGTAAAGCAGTTTGCTTTTGTCTTGGTAGTGGCTATGATGATTGTTGTTTTCTGGGATTCAGTTGTCATGTAGCATGATAAATTTATGAGCATTTTAGAGGAACCTGCAGACTCCATTTTTAGGGTTCAGATCTCCGCATGGAGACAGCAGATTCCTCCAGAATGTTGGTAAGTATATTAGATCAGAAGGTTTGGCATTTTAGAAGTCTGTAAAGCACAGTCATGCACCATGGAATGTGAGAAATTCCTGAACTTGCTGAATACCTGTCACTTATTCAGAAGGACCCTGCTCCTTAGAGTTCGTAAGGTACTGTGTTTAATTGAGTCTTTAATTAACTGAGAAACATAGCTTAGCATGTCTTGTCTGTTCATTTATCATATTAATATAGTCCCCTTCGCCACCCTTCCCACATGCACAGGAAAATAGTGGCAGGAAGTGAAGATGATATCCGTCACACAAACTGACACTGTGATGGGATACATTCAGTTTTATTATGTTATGCATTGGGTGTTGCTGGAAGTGTGGCATAAAAGGAGGCAAGAAGATTTCTGTGTTTGTTGTACCAATCTGAATGCTACTTTTTTTTTGTCACTTCCAATTTTATCATCTGAAGTGTCAAACATTTGCTGCTGTTATGTGAAACATAATCAGTAATCACATGTGTATTGTGGTTGTTACAAGCTGGTCGAGGTTGAATATATACCAGTCATAGTAAGTATTTACTTGTGTAATACCACTTTACAGTACAACCATTTAGGTAGTAGTTGAACAGAACAGTGTGGAGAAAGTATCCATTTGTTGAGGATTCTGTTCATGTGATGCTGCATCACTTGTTAATTTGTTCCCAGTGTTTTGAAGACAATGTATTCCTCCATAACACTGAGAATAGGATGGCTTAGAATGGAATAGTGATTGGGTTTGAGCCCTTTGGTCCCAATGCACCTAGGCCTTTCGACAGGCCCTCTGTGCCTCATAATATGATGCTAAGTTATGGTAGCCCTGTTCCTTTGCTGAAGTTCTAGATCACACCCAGATTTAGACTCCTAACATCCTCTGGATCCAAGAAAGAGGAGCCCAAATAAATATGAATGCGAGTGAAGCCAAGGCTTTGCACTTGTACAGAACATTGACTGAGGTTTCCTCCTCTGCTCCACACCATAACATTGACAACAAACTATCCAGTGATGCAGCATCATATCCCAGAAGAACATAATTCTGTACCACATGGCTGTGAGACATCATAATTCAGTAACACAGCTATCATAATCATTGCCTATCTCATCGAAATCTGATCTATCTCACCTCCTCCCCCACCTGCATTTCTAACACAGCACCACCACCTTCCTTGAGCCATCTCATCTGGCATTTAACGTAAGTGCACACAAGTTACAATTCATTTCCAGTTTACGTAGCATACAAATGAGTATTTTTTTATTTCTATTATAATATCAGTAACACTATAATATATATATGTACATACATACATACATGCACACATACATATATACATACATACAAACATACATACATACATGCATGCATACATACGTGCATACGAGCTTACAAATGTACATACATACTTCAGTGTTCAGCATGGGGAGAAATGTGTTCCGTACTTAACAGTACATATTTGTCATGGAGGCATGAGGTCCTGTATCATTATAAATTTGTATAGTCAAGTGTCATTGCTAAACCTCATGAACATAGTTATACAAGACAATGGATGACAGCCCAAGCCAATTTGGCTGCTCCCTATGCTGATATTAATACGGTTATATTTCTCACCGTGACATGTGTTCGCCTATCATAGGAGCTGAAAATAGTGAAAGCAGAAGGCGAGAAACTGGGGATGCATATCAAAGGTGGACTTAAAGCTCATCGTGGTAACCCTCTGGATCATACTGATGAAGGTGTCTTTATTTCCAAAATCAACTCTGGTGGGGCTGCCAAGCGGGATGGCAGACTCAAGGTAAGTTTCATGAGGAAAGTATTATTAAACCAGCACATTGTCTTTATGGCTGCCGCCTGAAATTTTAGTAAGCCACGAATTATAAATATGTGTACAAAGTTGTACATTGAAATCCGTTTCTTAAGAAGTGTATGGAATTGTAATGCAAGTGAAAATATTAAAAGTTTGAAGGTGAAGAGCCAAACATGAACTGAATTTTCATAATAGTTATAGAAACTCCTTGGAAAGTACATGTATTTAGAAAGAATATTGAAATTTGAAAACTGAGTGCACCTTATTAACATTAGTGTTAATTAAACTTATGCAGGTCATGAACTTTAAATGTATTTCCCTTTCCCCTCTATTTGAGTAACATATTGTATAGGTCTTGGTGCAGCTTATCATGTAATTTGTGCTTATATTGAAAGTTTCTTCCGACTTACAGCACTGTCTTCCATTCAGTGCTTAGTGAAATCCTGAACCATTTTACTTTATGTCATCACAGTGTATTTTTATAAGATCCATTTTAATATTATCACACAGTCTCCATCATCGTCATCATCATCATCTGTTTGGTTTTCTTTGACAAGATTGTGGTGGAACTTTCTCATTTAGTTTTCAGTGTTGGTGATACAAAGTCAAAATCTTGATGTTAAATTTCCACCTTTTAGTGCTTCGCTCTGCATAGTGCTTCAGTGCACTACTTAACACGGGAATCTGACTGGGAGTTTCGCTGTTTGCCGTAATTTTGTATGAATTTGCTTTCCATGTTCATCCAGTTGTAACCTGATGTCAGTAGCCAAGTAATGGGAACTTAACATATTACAAACTATCCCATCATTTACTTTTCTGAATATGCTTGTAACGAGGTTCTATGTGTTACAGGTTGGGATGAGGCTTTTAGAAGTTAATGGTGTTTCCCTGCTCGGGGCCTCACACCAAGAAGCAGTAAATGCACTTCGGAACTCAGGGAACGAGATTAAGCTGGTTGTCTGCAAGGGTAAGAGGATAGTGATGCTCATCAGTTACTAATGTCTGAATTTTATTGATGCTTTGTGCATAAATCACAAATTTGCATTGCTTTCCAGGCTATGACAAATCTGAAGTTGACAGATTATTAACAGAAGGAAAGCTAAGTAAAGAATCCAAATCCATCTCGCACAGTGTATCTAGTCTCGATCGTGATGATGAAGACACAGCTACACTGAGACAGGCAAGTAAACATCTTTGTTTCTTTGTCAAGTAATCTGACCATCTCAGACCCATAAATTTTTTGTTTTGTCCCACTGAATAAATGGGCCGAGGCAGTAATGCTTTGGTTTTTGTTGTGTCCAGTTTGAATCATGGTTGGGGCAGCAAATATTCTGAGTGAGAACATGTTTTCTGGTCAAATGCCAAGATAGCACCTTAAACTGAATTATTACGCTTCCTTCCAAATTTGTTCCAATTTGTTGTTTGCTATTATCATGTCAGTCAGTGCTGTATGCACATGAATTATGCACAGTATCATTAAATGAATAATGCATGAATAATAAGTTCTCTGCTGAATTTTTGCTATCATATGTGTGACATCGAACAGTGAAGTTCTGTGCCTGATGTTATTGCACAATTAATACTCTTGTACGGAAACCAATCATAGCCAGGTTCTGTTTGTGTTAGGGATTAGTAACAAGAAAGAAAGCTGTAGTTTGATCAGTCATCCATAGCAACCCTGCAAGTAAGTTGTGTGTTCTTTGCTGTCATGGGGGAGCCAGTAGAAATGTGGTTTTATTTCTTACTTGGGACAGCAACTACAGAAACACAAAATGCTTGAAACCGTTCGTGGTTATGGAACATTGTGCCTTATGTATATCTTTGAACAGTTTAAAACAAAGTTACTGTATATATGTATGTGAAGACCTTGAATGTGATTCTGATCTGGATAGAGTTCGGAAGTTTGAAATGTTGGCCAGAAGCTTTTGAATGACCCTAACATTTATGGAGTGTCAACTGTGCATTAACCAGAAGACAGTTCATCAGGTTTTTTTTGATTGGGAAGGAGTACGTTCTGCCCACGTGTCAGACTGGTCAAGTCATTACTGTAGACATATCTCGAGTGTTCTCAATTATAATTACAAAAGTAAATGTCGGCGCATGGAGTAGAGGACAGAAGCATCGCCGAGGCTGAAACGTTTTTGCTTGTGCAGAAGTTGATCGAAATGATGATCACTTTTATTGATAACAGGGTGTGTTCCATAAAGAATTCCTGCCCAGAGGAAAAACTGTGAAATGTGACTTCTGGATTGCTGGGAAGGTTATTGAAGTGGACTTCGCAAGGGAGGCCACAATTTTGATAGAAAGGCAGTAGTTTTATTTTGTTTGACAATGCAGCCACTCATTCTACCTTCACGGTGAAGTTGGTTGTGACAAATCACAGCATAGTGGAGACAGGTTACCCACCTTATACACTCCTGCCAGCCAACTTATTTATGTTCCCTAAAAAGTAAGTTGTTTCCAAAGCAAGAAGATTTACTGATGTAAAGAACAGCAAGAAGAATGTAACCAGCAAATAAAATTTAGTTTGTAATATGTTTTCTTTTGGGTAATTCCCCGGCGTCACAAAGCTAATAGCTAGGCTATTAGCTTTGTGACGCCGGGGAATTACCCAAAAGGAAACATATTACATACAGGACACAGCGAAAGCTTAAAATCAAGAAAATTTAGTTTCTTTGGGCACCTCTGATGACTGTGTTTTGTAGTTTTTAGGGGAATTTACTTTGAAGAAAAAACAATTTTTTTCTTCTTTACTTCTTACAGAAAGAATCCCATAACAGTATTGTTAGTCCATGTAAATCCCATTTGCTGTTTGAATGTAAATACAACCAGCTGTGAGTAGACGTTGGCTAATCATGGAAGATAAAAAAATAAAATATTGTCAGCACAACTAGAATGTCTGTATTATTTATTATTGCAGTAATAAATAATACAAACATGTTAGTTGTGTTGGTGGTATTTTATACTTTTATGTTATGTGTAACACAGTGGGATGACTGACTTAAAAAAATCATACTGGAATTGTTTAATTCTTTATTCAGGAGCAGGAAATGAAGCAGGAATTAGTAGAGTGGGAGAAGGAGGAACAAGAACGTAGAGACAAAGAATTGGCTGTCCATCAGGGACAGCAGATCTTGTCTTTAGCTGAAGTAGCCAGAGAAAAATCAACTCCAGAGAGAGTAAGTTTTGTAAAAAAAAAACCTACAGTAGAAGTTAAAGCATTTCAGTAAGCGGTGATCTATAAGATTGTATGTATTGTAACTGTTGAATTTTCGGCTTTCAGAAATCAAAAGGTCATAAAATAGTTTTGAATTAAAACCTACCCTTATGGAAAGATTGTAGAATCCTACATTTAAAGCTTAAAAATTAATCACACTCAAAAAAGTACACAAAATCCTGTGTTTAAAGCTGAGTAACATCACATGTTTTGAATTATATAATATCTCAAAGTAAAAGAGAGTTCTGTAAGTACAGTGAAATATCAGTTTATTGTTCCTGTATTAAGTGACATCCAATATTTAGTGCATATTTTTCTGGCCTTGGCTGTTACAAACAGCATGTTACTTTATTGTATTTATGGACTTTCAACTTCATAAATCATCTGCATTTATCATAAGAAGTTTTTTAGCTTCCAGAAATTATACCTTAGCTTACAGTACTGCTGGCTGAAACAACAGTTCATATATCTGAGGGTTCTTACTTCTTCTGTAGGCATTACCATGCTGAAAGTTCATGTGTGTATCATGGGTATGTGCCTACCCACTTTCTTATCACTCTGTGATCACCTTCAGGTGTTGGATGTGGTGAGGGCAGCAGAATTGTTGGTGAACAAACCTTCCAGCCCAACAGAGATGCTAGTACCAAAGTCTCCAGGTGGTCCTAAGACAGATCTGAAAACAACCACCATTGTAATGAGCAAGCACACACTGGCTCCGCAGCCCAGCACGGTGAGTACCCAGCACTTGATGTAATATTGTTTAACATGGTTGTTTATATGTACGTTTGTATTTGCAGCCCCTAGCCGGATACGTCTACAGTAGCTGAACACAACTTACATTTCTTGCTACTTTTGTGCCCATTACTGTTTATATAAATGATAATGTGAACTGTCAGTGAGAGATGGTGTAGTAAGCACAAGTGTCCTAGCAGTAATCTTCAAAACGTATAAGGGGAACTATTAGGAACTGCTAGTATACTAGAATAAATAAGAATTTTTCATGCATAGTGGTTGATAATGCAGACCTGTATTTTTTTTATTGCTTGATTTACATTTACTAATTAGAACAGCAAGGAACTTGAAAGTTTTTGTTTATTTATCTGTTTATTTTATTTTATTTTTATGTCATCTTGGCAGTTGCAACATGTTATAAGGTTACCTTGTTTATCTGAATCTAAGTCAAGGCTTTTCTGAATCACACTTGTTCAAAAGTGGGGGTCCCCTTAAAATTCTTGACTAGAACTTACACAGGATAAAAACTCTTATTAAATTTGTTAAAATTTCTTTCTGGATCTGCAGAGTTCACAGTTCTGTGTGCCACTTGAAGTTTAAATGTTTTATGTCAATCAGAAAGCAAAACTTATAGGTTGTGATGTAGTTAGAGTATGATGATTGCATGTGATGGAAAACTCACATGATCATCACATTAAGTGTGATTCAAACCAAAGATCCCAGGATTTGCTTGACCTGGGACTGTATGTGCCTTCTTCATGGCTGCTGGAATTTTCACTTGAAATATGCTGTGGGAATGTTACATTCATGAACATTCATTATATGGCCCTCTAATGCTGTACATTTTTCCTGAATTGTAAATACAGCTACACCCATTTAAGATGACCCTGCTTAGGATGTTTTACTGCCTGAGACATTAGAATGATTTAGAACCTAAAATTTTCCCATGTGATTAACATATTTGTTATCCCTTGAATATGTTTCAACTTGAAAAGATTCCACACCTAAGAAGCATGAGAAGTTCATGACACAACAGATTTTTCACCTAATTGTGATACAGTTCCTCTTAAAGTAAAAGAGGTTTTAATGTATGTATCCTGCCAGCTGTTCCATACATCGAATGATTGTAGTGCCAGACTCTGCACAGTAAACGAGGACTATTAATAGCATGAATATTGTGAAGCTGCCTCATATAGGCCTTCATGAATTTGTGGCAAGTACAATTATCAAAAATTGCCGTTTACATTGTGTGTGTACTAGTTGGTCTTTTGGCCGTGTGTGGGATGGGGAGAGTTAGATGTGTTTAGAGAATGTGTTTTTACATTCTGAAAGATAATGGTGAAAATTTAGCCATTCACCTTCATTCAGAGAATAGGCATTGCCTCTGATATACTCTATGTTAGCAAGTGTGTGTTGGCGAAGGACCAGGTTTATCTGTGGTCTGTTTTGTGTCGCACCTTATTTTGGATGAAATCTGTATTGCATTGAAAACTGCAGTCAAAAGTGATACAGAATTTCAAATATTGATTATTTGGTATTGTTGAAATTATGGTGTTGATAAAATATGAGGCATGTCACATTTAATTTGGCATTCACATTCTTTGTTTTCCTGTACTTGACACTTCAGTTTTTGCATGCTTCTCCCTTCATGTCACTAGATAAAATCATGAGATAGTAACTTGAGATTTTTTGTTTTTGCAAGTCTACTGTTAGTTTGGGCCCATGTGCTATCTGACTGGTACTGGCACACAAATGAAAACAGGAAACCCTTGTAGGATCACTGAAAATTTGACATCAGAGGACAAATCCAAGCTATGTAGAGTAATAACAAAATTCGCACATTTCATTAGAGGTTAATTGATTTTGTTAATTAGTTGTGTCGACTTAAGATCTCTGTTAGGCTGTATTGTATGTGCCACAAGTGAACATGTTTTCCATTCTTGTCACTGGAGAAAGTCACTCTGTGTGGAGTAATGCATTCGGACCCCCTCAGCTGTATTCTTCCCAACAGATGATCCAACTTACTGAAATGGATACTACTTTTTGCCACTGTGGCATTTTTCTGGAATAAAGCGATATTCTATGCAGAGTGGTGTATCTGTAGAATGTATATTTGATGATGAACAAAAGGTGTATTATAATGGGTTTTGTTCGGCAGATTTAAATGAAAATCACCAGTTTCAAGGTTTGAAACTGTGAGGTATATCAAGTGCTGGACATGGAAAGTTTTCTCTTGAAATCCTGATGGCAATGCATATGTTAAAAATGTTTCACTTTAATTCTGACTTGAATTACCCTGTACCTATGCATATCTAGTAGTTACAGTTTTTGTAAGTGTGATACATATGTGAACAATATTGTGTAGAAGTGCCTTGAATGTAACACATACTACCATTCTCCAGATAAGTTGAACTTGTTAAGGTTCTTCTTTCCGATTTGATGTTGTTGATTCCTTTGCTAGGTGTCATGATTGGTGGCGTCTTCTTTATCTCTGGTGCCATGAAGGTTTGTTTTGTTGTCTCTTTGTTTGTGGCTTGGAGTTGCATTTGTGCATGGCTAAATGCTGTTTGAAAGGACGTGGAACAGTTGCAGTGGATGTATTTTATACTTACTAATACATTGCATTTGTGGATGAGGTGTGATTATGTTAGGTTCATGCCATAATTGAAATACAACAAAGTTCCATTAATCCAACTCATATGGTACCAGACAGGTGATGGATTGTGGGATATTCCAGATTATCAGACATTACCTATACTGACTTAAGTTCTTGCAGGTAATATTTTGTTACTGTTCCTTTACTTGGATCGTACAATTGGCTGGAGGAGTGTTCCACTTGATTCATCTCCTTTGTCTGCTGGTTCAGGGTTATCAGGGTTCTATTCTGTGTTTTCTGGAGTCTTCATAGCTGAAGAAGATGATGGAGTAGGAGACAAGGTGTCAGGAGATACCACAGCATTTGATGTACAGGCCATCTTGGAGGCATTTTTGAACATGTCACTGAAATCTGCCTGTTTAATTGATGATGCATTTTTTCTGGTAAAAAGCAAACTGGACTGTCTGAATTTCCATATTGTTGGGTGTTAGATTAAAGGAATTTTGTTGTACTTGACTGGCACAGCCTCAAGTTCAGGTGTTAACCAGTTTCAGTTTTTGGTAGGTACCCTGCTGTTCTGACTGAAGTTTTTCATTATGATCCTCTCTTGTTATTGGTGAATATCATAATTCCTTAAAGCAAGGGATTGCCATGTCTCCCATATCCTGTTGATCCATAATTCAGTTATCATAACACATCTCAATCCACACAGCATAAACTCATCCTACATGATACTTATAAAATTAGAGAATATTCTGCCACTGAACTATGATTCTGTTAGTTTGTTGTTAGTTGTTGGATAAAGCATTGTGAATTCATGTAACCCCTTTCAGGTGCTGAGAAAAGTCAAACATCTTTCTGTTTAATCCTAATACTGCACTGCCATTTGCTCTTTAGTAAGCAAGGCTAACGAGATTGTTTCATAAAACTGATTAACACTTTATTATGTATATTTGAGACGATAGGAGACAGACACAGTTGAAATGTGTTGACATTTTGTATAGTGTTGTTCAAATAAATCACATAGTGATCAGTTTAGTTTATGATAGATCTCAGAGAATATTCATATTAGGATCTTCTGGTATGTGACACCATGTAGCGTTGTAGGTTCCACAGATCTCACTTGCAGAATGTGTTTTAATGTTGTGCATGCCATACTGTTCAGTAAACTTACACTATAATATATATTCATGCCAACTGCAAGCCATCTTCTTAATCTGTTAACTGCCATTGCTGATTGTTTGAATCACCTCCTTAAGTTGCGAAGGTCAGATACTTGAGTTGTTAGTTTTGTTTAATAACAAACTGTGAAAGTAGGTAGATTTTTGTATTACAGATCCAAAAGTAAATTGGTGTTTTCCATTTACCACAATAATGAACAAGAAAATCATGAGGATGCGTTTCCTGAGTGTAGCAGCTAATGATATAGTGGAGATATTTTATTTTATTTTTGGCTGAGTGACAGCCAGTTTTGTTTTGCTTCATGTGGTTGTTGTCAGTCTGTCCAGGCAAGTGCTGTGAAAGTATTTTGAAACAAGTGATGTGTGCTTCCACCCATATTCTTCTCAGCTCACTCTCTGCAATTGTCCCATTTCTCATTCAACACAATATCATCTTTGCAGGTAGTACTCATAAAAGTCAAAGCAACTATCAAGAGCACAGTGCTGTTTTAAAGAACTCTGTGAAAACTTGGGGCATTTGTCTACAAGGCAAAAGTACTATTCTTTTTCTCTCCCCCACCCCCACCCCCTGCCCATCAGTTAATGACATATCATCAGTATCAAATTTTATGATTATAATCGTTGTATCATGCCATTCGCAAACCATTGTTAATAATTAAACTTATGGGGATGTATTTAAATAACCATTGTATTTCTGTATGACCTGAGTTTTTCTGACTTAGAGTAGCATTTAAATGTCTACAAAGTAAATGCACAGAGACCAGCATATGGCTTGCTAGGCCTCTTGCCATTACGTTGTAGACACCAGGATGTGGTCTCATAGGACAGTAAAGGTTAGTAGTGGCTTATAGAAGAATGTGAAAGGAAGCTCGTATGGTCTCTTGGAATGTCTTATCCCAGGATGTTTCTGAAGTTACTATGGAGAACCAGGGAAATTGTTAGAATAAGGCCCCCTGGAGGGATTTTAAGAAGGAATTTTGTAAATATAAAGATTCCTGTACTCTGGGATATGATGCTTTGTAGGCACCAGTGCTGCCTTCTTTTTCAGGGTATGCAGCAGGTTCCTTTGAAACATTAGTACTCATGTTACCAACAGCTGTGTGATGTTACTTTTCACATGACTGTAATCGCTGAAGTCATTGCAGTCCTAAGTTCAGAGATGTCATCCTAAATAAGAACCTTGTTACTGTACTGCAGTGATCTGTTCATATTACTTTAATTGTTACAGATGTGGGGTTGTAAGTAAAATGCATGATAAATTATTGTACATTCATGAGATTTAAAACCAGATATGTGCTACAAGCAGTTATTGTGACACAGTGTGTTTAACCCAGGGTCCATGCAATGCAACATATGACACAGTGTTCCCAGGTGTGAAAA
>Ga0123352_10012241_pt1 | contig 13555 bp, 12 predicted proteins | sample TergutLab28metaG_FD_89700 | JGI IMG/M metagenome (GOLD analysis project Ga0123352, IMG submission 89700) | Labiotermes labralis P1 segment gut microbial communities from Petit-Saut dam, French Guiana - Lab288 P1 | ecosystem: Host-associated > Arthropoda: Insects > Digestive system > Gut ...
TTTTTTATCTCCCCCCCAAAACTCCCTGGGCACACCCCCACCCCCTTAAAATAAAAAATACATAAAAAAAAAAAAAGACAGAACACCACAAAACCAAAAAAAAAAAAAAAAAAAAAGACAGAAACCTGCTGCCTCTGTTCAGGATAGAACAGTAAGCCATATGGGAAGGTAGCAGACATAAAGATGGGAGGGCAGGTAGCAGGGTGAGCAGGATGTTGACGCAACACAATGGTTCTTACGAGGACTAAAAAGGAATACTGAGGGTTGAATAGCAAGGTTCCTGTGGAGTACTGGCACCTGTTTACCAGCTTTACATATTGTTATACCCCAGAAGGCCATAATCTTCCCACTGACTGCTGTGAGATCACCAGATTTTATGGAATAACTGCACACAATTTTAGCCAGTTCTACACATTCCACCATCACATAAATATAACCCCACTGCAATATTCACTTTGATCAAGGATGCAGCACGTAACGCTGAGGCAGCATCTACGGTGTACAGCTCAATCGACACTAATCAGCCAGAGTTCTGGTTAATTCCATGACAGTAACTTTTACAGCAATTCATAACCTCCCAGTGTTTCCAACAGGTATGTGCATCAGTAATGAGAGTTGCTGGGGGTAAGTAAAATTCCAATATTGACAGACACGTGATTAGGCAGCATTCCTTGTCACAAGATGCACATCATGCAATTATCTACGTCACTTGCTAATAAACAACTTCCAAAGCAAATTAGATAACATTTTTCACTTTCACATTTTCCACAGTACCAAACACACAACTTTGGTAACAAAAACGCTGTTTTCAAATAAATGAGTTTCTCAATAACAATGGTTTCCTCCAATATGCTGGTTACAGAATGTTACAGGAAACATAGCTTCGATGTTTCCGTATTTAAAATTCTTCCTTTCCATTTCCATGCAAAATAGAAGAAACTTCAGAGGGAGTATATTTATAACAATGTTACAATTTTCTACTATATCAAAAACCAACTTCAAACAAACCGTGAATAAGGGGCTTGAACTAGTTTCTTAGTATCAGCAATACTGAAAGTCCTCTATGCAGCATGCTTTATGTCTAAGCTAAAGGTCAGAGTGAAGGTAAAGGTAATTTGTTCCTGTGCTTAATTATGTATCATGCTTTATATGTACATGCGGGAGTGGAGGTACAGCTCAATGCATCTGTAACCTTGGCACTACGTGGAGGCAAGCAGTCAGTTTCATGCCCCTGTCAATTTCACCACCCTCCGAAAGAGATCCTATTAACCCACTGGATAAGAGATTTGGTGGGCACCAGGGTCAGCCTGGAGGAAAGTAAAGATATGTGCAATACAACACATCTGTGTTTAGAAGGTACCAGTACAGCTTTGAACTACATGTGCGACTATCTGCCCCCAGAACTGCAAAGAGTTACCCTGCTTAGCATGCATCCAGCAACACACAGACTTGTGACTACGTGGTGTAAGAATGAACCACTTTTCTATCAAGCATCTTACACACAGTGCAAAAATGCAACATACATGGTGTCACAGTCTGCCCACAGTGCACTGCTGTTGTGTATGGGGAACATAACCTTACACAAGAACAGTGTTAATGCTACAACTGAAGAGTCTATTTACTGACACTCTCAGTAGCGCTGCCCACAGAGCATCAAATGATAGGATGATTAGAGAATAATAAATTGGAAAGGATGTGAAAGGAAGCAATCATAGTCTAATTTGAGATGCTGCTCTGGCAATGCACTTGTTATAAATCTGAATGAACTCTGTTCCTGTCATTCTACAGCTCCACTCTGCTTCAAGTCCCTGGTTTTCATATGGTTGTGGTATAGCTTATGATTGTAGTTTACTGTTCTGATTTTTTTTTATTTTCATGCTGCCACAATACCCTACTAGTACAACAAAGTTAATTTATGACTGGTTTTAATGTGGCTTTTAAAGTGACTTTAGCAAGGCAAAGAAATACAGCTCCCTGATGATGGTCTTAGGACCAAACATGCCGGAGCAGTTTTAGTGTTTTAATGTGTAAATTTTATATAAGTGCATTATTTGGTATAATAATTGAGTTACTGTTCTGAGCTAAAACTGCTTCTAATGAAATTTACCAACTTCACATCATCAAAATATTCACACTTTGCGTTCAGTCAGCAACATCTCAACTGATTTATTTAACAGAATAAATGCTAAACAACATCCAATACAAATCCTGACCCTCAACTGTCACTACTTATAGCACTGAAATGTATGTTACCCTCTTCATACAATTATGAATATAAAACTGGCAACGAAGTAGCCAATAAACTGCAAAGCTGCCTGAACAATATAGCTGAAGCCTTCTGTTACATATGCAGTAACAAGTACCTAACACAACATAATGACAAGTACCTACCATAACACATTTTCAGCATTATGACCGACAATGAAAAAATATGTTGATGATGATTTACAAAACTTTAAGAATGAGACTGTAAACAATATGGAAATTGAAACAAAATAAGCACCCATTTTTTTTAATAAATATAAACTGCTCCAGATATAAATATTTACTGCATGGTGTCCACAAAATGTATGAGGTATTAGAGGGTGTTACCTTTTCATAACAATGATACATAAGTGAATAAAACAACCAATAAAGTAATGACATGCAACCAGAATTTGAAAAAAGTAAAGTTCCACATGTGCAGTTACTATGACATTGTGTCTCTCAGTAGCATGATGACAGTGTCTTAACATCATGATGACAATGTGCCTCTTAATATCATAACCACTGTGTGCCTCTTCATATGACGAATCAACGGGGAATTACAAAGTGGAATATTTTCTCAGTTGCTGTCTCGAACACTTCCAAAGCATAACACCACGCAGTTGCGAAAGTAAATACCTGTGCTAGCTACAACGGAACCAATTTTATTACATTGGAGGGGGGGGGGGGGGGGGAAATGTTTCAAACCATCTTTTACTTTAGTATAACTCTTTCATTACTTCCTCATGCAAATAATTCAGCCATTATGCTGTAAAGTCTCCACTAGATATGACACTGCCTCAAACTTACCAGAAACTGTGACAAGGTTAGTAGCGCTATCCTATAATGTTAAAATCACGCAGCTTGTAACAGTACTCCAGTTCATAAAATTGGATATGCAGGTGGGCAATTTGGTTTACAAAATAATTCTAGTAAAGGCAATGCAGTAAAATTACTACAAAGTACATGCCAGGCAAATTTATAATGGTACTGATGTGAATGTGAAGCCAATGTACTGAGAGCAGCACTTGATGACGTCAGGTCAGCAAGAACACAATCACGAAACTGTGAGCTGACAGATATGTAATAAAAATTGGATGGTTTTATGAGTTGCAAGAATCATTACGTGTCCAATACATATATTTTATACCTTAGCACATGCAGTGGGTGAAAAATAAGTAAGGCACAGAGTTGTGTTACGCTCTTGTTACTTCAATACAGATGACCCACAAACAAGTGAGCTATACCACACACACACACACACACACACACATGCTCTATTTCACTGTACTATTACCCGGGCAAACACACAACAGAGTGCAACCACTGGTGCACCCTGCCTTTGTCTCATCACCACATCACACATGCTGTCCTTCAATGTTTTTTTTATGGTCCAGGAACTCAAGCAAAATGCATTATGCATCCCCAAATGCCCTCAGCAGCATCTCACCCACCCACCATTCCACCTGGATCATGTACCGTGTACCTCACACTTCCATCGATCTCTAACAAGCACCTAAAAGTATTTTTCATGATCAGTCCACTGTCAAGATGCATCAGTGCCTTATTTCTACTTTTAGAAATCAATAGGCAATGTACCCCACAGAAGAATGTTTCACTTAGTCCAGCAATTATATGAAAAATAGAGGTCCATCTGTCATTTGTTGTTATTGACATCTATGCTGAAGATAAGGAATGTAACACACACTCTTGCATGACACACATTAAACAGACTACATATGAATGTTAATGCATGTTCCATGCTGTGGACAAGTTGCGAACCTCCATCACTCACTACGAATGCATTGTCCTTCAAGCAGTCAATATTGGAATTTTAACTTTTATTGTAAGTGCCAATGCCTGATACTGTGAGGCAGAAAAAGTGAAACAGTATAGCCAGGCAATCAGGCAGGATAACGTGGGATCCAGGGATGGGCAATAAGCAGGGGCATGGACCTACCTGTAAACTCGTCCTCCCATTCTAAACCAGGATTTAGATTGTACTCGTCTTCAAACACAATGGAAAAAAAAGAAATAAAATCAGCACTCGTATTATCAGCATGTAGGCTACATTAAATTATCAGCAAATAAGAATGATTATACAATTTTGTCATCATATTCAGTAAACTGAAATGATGAATATAAACAAGATTCATTAACCCTTTGAGGTCCGTTCGTTTAACCCACTTTGAATGATCACATCCAATTATTTTACCATGTGTAGTCCCACCAGGTCCAACCATTTTACTCCACGTCAACCCACAAAGTCCGACAATTTTATCCCATGCAGTCCCACCAGGTTCAATCACTTTACACAAAAATCATGCCAACAGTCTGATTCTAAAGCTGCCACAATCCACCCTGGCTTCAACCTTGTATGTGATGTCAATGGAAAATTCAGAATGGACTGCATCTGGACTTCAAAGTGTTAAAGACACCTGGCTGAAATGCACAGCAGCATTATCAACAGCAGCTGATGTTACAGCATTTACTCAACAAATATGACACAGTAGGTCAAGACGAGTACAAACATAAGTCATTCATTGCTGTTAAACATCGTAACACACACAATGCTGTAGACTTTGTTTCCAAGACTGCCCCACAAAACAATGCCATGACAAGACAAAGTGCCAGCCAGTGAAGCCTCAATTACTTTAACCAACCACACTTCCCTCGACGAGGAAACAAATGCCAATTCACAGCCTCAGAAGTGTATCTCTATTATATCATAAATGAAAGCTATTCATAAACCAGTGAATTCCAAGCATGTAAATTTGAACTAAAGTAAGAATACCCCTGTATATTTCAATATACATAAAAATGTCAGCAACGGTGTGGGAACAAACAAACCAATATGTGAAAGAATACGTACATATAATTCAGTCAAGTACCCATTTTTTACTCTGCATCTAGATTATGAATTTTAAAGCCTGAGGTGGCAATGAAGAATCAAACAGAACACCCTGTACCACCTTCTAGGACGTGACACTACGTAGTCTGGTAGCAATTTACCAACAATATTACAGACGTTCCCCTTTACCACTGGCACATTGCTACCAGACCTCATGGCAGTTCATAGGACCACCATATAAAACTCTGATGTCACTACAGAGAGTACTGTTGGGATCTGAAATATTCTGGTACAAGAATCAAGATGCCTCTAACAAAGCACCAATCAATAAATTCAAATACAAAATGTACTCTGCTGCAGTTGATTCACAAAACTTCTTGTAAAATCCATATATATGGCAACATTCTTTAAGTGACTTAAACATGTATAAATGCATTAATCCTAAGGGGTTTAATGACAGAACATTACACATGGCATTACGAGATCTCTCAACTTTGTTGCACCACATAGGCCACCTTTGGTACTTCAGAAAAACATATGAAACTGGCTGAAAACTGCATTAATGCAAGGAATTTACAGAGAATATTTTCACTTGCTCACTTATGCATCACAATAAAAAAAACTGGACACATGGATGACAACAAGTCTTTTTTTTTTATTAACTCATGGTTCCATGCATCATAATTCAATGTTAATAAAAATCCAACCAGATGCAACAGTATGCAGATATTTATTTACTGCAAAGTGCTAAAAACTGTAACCGCAGCCTCCGGTGCAGCTACTTCCCTCCAACGTGGCCTGATCAGGCCATGTTGGAGAGAAGTAGCTGTACCGGTATTATGACCTGTACCAGAGGTTGCGGTTACAGTTTTTAGTACTCCTTATTATGGGTGTTGTGACACCTGAAACATGTAGAGTGACTTTGCAGTAAATAAATATCTGCATACTGTTGCATCTGGTTGGATTTTTATTAACATTGCCAACAAGTCTGTTCTTGTAACACAAATTTCAAATTCAAATAAATTTTGATTGCAATACAAACTAATATTATGCTATTTCAGATAATTTTGTTGACAATTATCTTGTGTTTAAAAAACAACAACAATAATAATAATAATAATTAACAAGATGCCATGTTTCAGGGCAGGCATCAGATCAGTCTGTACCATTAAAAAAAAAAAAAAACCTACTCCATCAAGCCTGTTAGGCAAAGCTACTCTCAACCTCTGGGCAAGCAGATGTCAGTTGAACTGGCACTATATACATGCCTAATGCCTGATGTAACCCGCAGGAGGTAATTAAAAAATTGTCATCGACATTCTTATAATAAAACCACTAGATGCACTAATTTCTCAAATTTATTTTTAGAATAAAACTCTACATGTTTTGGACAGTTCCTCTGTCCATCATTAGGAGTTCTTCACCTTACACACAGCAACTGTATATGTCATACAGCTTGCGAGCAGGATCGGGACGGAACTGGTTCCGTCCTGATCCTGTCAGCAAACCTGTATGACATATACCACTGCTGTGTGTACAGTGAAAAAACTCCTGATGATGAACATAGGAACTGTCCGAAACATGTAGAGTTTTATTCTAAAAATAAATTTGAGAAATTAGTACATCTAGTTGGTTTTATTATAAGAATTTATCATGATGCACAGTCATCTGAACATCAAATTTGTCACTGACATATTATATTACCACTGACAAAACATAATTTGCCATGCTCTTACTGTACGTAATACTTTCCAGTTTTGTGGTTACGGAGTTTTGAAAAATATTCTGTTATCTACCTCTCCTTCCTCTTAACCAGCAACATCAATGTCATGAAAAATTTGTGTACATGACACAATGTGGCTTATACAATAAATACTTCAAATTGAGCTTGTTGTTAGTTCAATGCCCACCGCTAGCCACCTGCCTGGGCCACATGTCACAACTGCTGCATTTGACAGCATGTGGTGTCTCTTCGAATTTCATGTGAACCAAGCAGTCAAGGAACATTTATAATTTCTGCCCACATTTTAAGTTCCTGCACATGTTCTCTACATTTTGCCATGCCAAAAGAACAGCTCAGACAATCTAAAACATGGTGGCCAGGCACTGTACAAATTAAAATTGGCACTTTTAGTGTTACGAAGATGAGGCACGTACCTACTCTCCACTTACATCTGCATAACTGGCACTTTTTTCTACCAGGCATTACCAACATTACCAGCAATGAACATTTTAAAATAGACACCATGCCTCAGTACACAAAGGAAGTGCCATCTGCAAACCAGCATGCCAAAACAACATATACACCCATCACCACTACCACCATAACAAACATGCTCTTCCATTCCTTAGTAACACCGTAAATACAGTTACAATTAATGTGACTTTCAAGGTTAGTAACAGCTGTCTGATTATGGGTACAATGCAGGACAACTTTCAAGTCCTCGTTTTCTCAAATCCACTCTACAGCAGCAAGCATCCACCTGACAGTGTTCATAGTACAATTTCCCCAACAAATACGACCTAAAATCACTGTGCAACCAGTCTTCGAGTCTTCATGGCAGTTGTTGACCAAATGATGTCTTTTTCAGGGTTTGTGACATAGTGTAATGGTTACACATGCTGACATTTCAGAGGAACATACTGCCTCCATCTTCAGGGTGACTGAACTGCTTCAAATGAATGCTGAAGTGGTAAAGAGAAGCTTGTGTGTGTTTGGCCAATCACAGCTAAGGAAGGCAGCTTGTGAGGACAAGCAAATGGGAATTAAATTTAGCATTCCTTGAAATCCATTTCAGCTAATTCGGTGACCCAGACGCCACGTGCGGTGGGTTCCTCCGAAATGTCAGAACATTTGACACACTTGGCACAGAACCCCAAAACAAGACCACCACTTGATTGCAATGTTTCTACAGACAGCAAAGCAGCAACAGAACTTCACACATTTTCTACATGCTCCGTACAAAAAATAACTTCTCAAATACAAATACGGACAACCCAGCCTTCTGGTTGATGTTGTCAGAGTGCAGCTTCAATTGTATCATTTCCCTTACAAGCCACAATCCACGCACTCTGCTTTCCTGGCTAGCAAGATGCTGGTGGTATTACTAGCAACGAAAAAAATCATTCATTATCACAGTGTTCTCAACTTTACTGCCTGACGTGAGCGGTAAGTCAGCACAAAGACCTATTCCTTCTTCCCCTCCACAGTGTTGACCGGTCACATTCTTTGTATCTACCTACACAATCAAAACCACTTCCTTCCCCACATCACTTCAGTTTCCACTTGGACATAATTCTCTCACCTTAAAATTGGAGGCAACACAATCCTCCAAAATTCCAAAGTCTACCAAAGATCCAGCAGGCTACAACTTTAAAACCTGATTCAGGCCCGCCACAAAATCTACCTTTTCTGGTCCTAAAGTGTTGAACTTATACTACATTACCACCCCCACCCCACCCCCAATTTCCCGAAATGTTATTAATTCCACAGCAGAAACAATGCCTGTGGCAGCACGTCAGACTGTGCAAACATTAATGTTGTCAGAATAAGAAGAACCTCAGTTTTACTTTTATTATTGCAATAGCTACATAGGGATCATTTGTGAGTCAAGCCAAAGCACAGCATTCTCGCTGTGTGAAGACACTGCATCAGCTGCTGTGGTCAATGTGGACTTGCAGTAACTTTATACATTCAGCTGTACATATCTGCATTGCAGGATGTGCTGAAAATATTTTCCATCGAGCCAGGTATATTCTCATTAGCTTCAATACAGCTTCTGGCTCACATGCTGTAGCTGTGTAGGAACGGAATTGCTGTATGAACTGCGCCTCTTCTGGCTCACACGCTGTAGCTGTGTAGGAATAGAATCTTGTGTGTGAACTGCACCTCTTCTGGCTCACATGCTGTAGCTGTCACTGTGTGTATTCACAGTTCCACAAACACAACACCAAGTTTTGTCTCAATAAACTGCAAACTCAGGATCAATTTCTCAGTCATGAACTGATTGACACACACTGGTTACACATAAGAAGTCTGGCCACTGGAGAATCTGACTGCAGCATAATGCGCAACTTTTTTTTCAAGCCTGCTGTTGCAGTAACTATGTAGCGGTTTTTGCACTCCATTTTGACATTCCCAGTTAAGCAAGTCACTTGAAGCTTACAAGGTGTAGATTCGAGGCAAAGTTCCAGATGTGTACAACTCTTTCCATTAGTCCTTGATGTTGACCTACGGATGTCCATCTACAAGCACGCCAGTTCTTTTTATGTTACTGACAAGATTGCAACAAGTGGTTGAGTGATGACCTCAAATTTCCACTTCTTCTCCGACCCATCTCCACTCTCTCTCAAATTGTTCGCATGTTGCCACATTGCCACACTGATAACTACAAACTATACAACAGCAGCTACATTTCCACACCTGCTACTGCCATCTGCATGTAAAACTGACTACAGCCAACTGTGAGAGGATGACAGCAAATCACGGTATTGCCATGTCACAGAAGGGGAAGTGAATTTCAATTTCATGCAGTCAGATAACATTCAAATTCATATCTGCACAGGTAAGATCCGCTACAGTGACAGAATAACTTATCCAAAACACATTCATAATCTTTCCACACAATACCGTACAAATCCGAAATGCGGTACAACTCAATGCTACATCTCACTAGGTAACATTATCACCTCAAATGCAAAATACACAACTTAGGGTCACAACACTATATATGAGTGCCATATAAGCACTATGGCTTTGTATCAAGGTACAAGAACCCTCATCTGTCAACAAAACCAAACGCATGCACTACTAGAAGCAGCTGGCCAAACAAAATGTCCATCAGATGTTGATACCTGTGGTACTGCAATGGACATACGTAGGATGGAAGATACGTACTTGCGTTCAATAACAACAGCTGTCCCTTTGCAATCATTCAATCTTTTGACTTTACCTATTGTTCCCATTCAAAACAATTACCTGTGTTCCACACATAAGGTAATGGACAAAGTTCAGAGAATGAATGATTCCAAATGTGATACACCATTACCAGAATCCTACACAATGATTACCCTCAATCATCATTCCTGATGGGGTCAAGAGTAGGAACAAAGTTAAATAAATGCAACAGTATACACAAGCATCAGGTATAAACTAAAACATAAATAAAGTAATACAGATGAACAGATAAGCTCACAAATTATAACAAACTTGATCATAATAAGACTTGAACTGATACGGGATGCCAGGACTGCTGAAGGTGTGTTCAAGAAAAGAGGAAGTATGTAAAAATTCTTTCTACTCCACAAATAACTCACTTTGTAATTTACAAATGATATGAAGATCTGATGCACTAATGTACACTAACTGTTTCCTAGACCGTCTGCTCGCAGTTTCACATAATATTAATTGAGAATGTAAAATTAAATTTGTCCTAATTACAAACTACTATCAAGCCACAGATTTCAAAATAGCAAGTTACATGCTTAAAAACATTATTTACAGAAAAGTTTACATCCAGACTTCATCAAGCCATGTGATGTCACTTTTACTTCCAAATTTCCAGTTATGTACACAGAAAATTATTTTTAAAGTACTGTCACAATTAACCTTATCGACGCTTAAAATGTGCAATATGTAGCAGTGAACATTAGACTGTGACCCAACATACCAGCCACACACTACCAATGTAGATCTCCTTTCCATTAAACCACTACTACCTTATAAACAGGCGTTCATTTGAAATGTTACATCACATGAAATTCAGTTGTAACATACACAGAACAAAGAATATAGGATCTGTCTCTTCAAAACTAAATTAAAAACAACAGTGATACATTTGACACTGGCTATTGTTCTATTTTGGTTATGGCAACACATTTTGGAAACCGGCTGCCCCAAATATCAGGCAAAAGCAGAAACCTTCTCAGATGGGCCCAACTGTAGTCTTGATGCAGCACTCCATCTGACTGGGCCAACTGAACGTATCAATACTTTTTAGTGAAGAAGTAGACAGATATGTTTTGTATCTGTAGGGCCATTATTTTATCAGACAACTATCAGTTGCTACTTCCTGTCGGCTCGTTTGTCACATCAGAGTAGCCCACTCAGCAGACTGCCCACATGTGCAACACCTAATGGCGGGAAGTAACAAGTGAAAGTTGTCAGATAAAATAAGTGCTGTGTATAACAACAATCACAACACGGACAATGTCCAACGCCTACATATCGGTCAATAACACACCACCATCACAAGCATTCAAACTCAACAAGGTTAGCAGTGACAGCATCACCTGCTGAATAATTCAAGGAATAAAAATCAGCAAAAAAATCTCTGGCATCCCATGGCATAATAATAATACTAATAATAAAAATATAACAATAAATAATAGCAATACAAATGAAAAAGACTTAAACCAACAGAAATCATAACTTACCGTAATAGTCGAATGCATGAGCTGGAGTGAGGGATCATGGGGACAGAGAAAAAAACAAGTCAGCAACTTTGTTCCAGAAAAGGAAACTGATGTCACTGTGACAGCAAGTAAAACAAACAGTACAGCTGTGAAGTATCACAATACATGAGTCCTAACAAACTGTACAAGGAAATTAACATAAATAATTCAGTAATTCAGAACAGAAAACCATAATCATAAGTAATAAGGAAACTATATTTGTGGCAGAACCTTAAACTGTTCTAAAAGGAAAGTCAAACAGTGCCTAACATGTACTTTCATCATCTGTCACATCTTAAGAGTGAGTCTGTCAGTAAATGCTCACTCCTCACAGATTCAAACACAACCTCCCATTAAAACAGCAGTACTACATTTAACTGTAAACAAACAGAAAGAGCTACACATAACTACAGGACTTAACATGCTACACTTTACATACTACGCTCATCAATGTAAAACAGCTGCATGTGGAAATAAGATGGCACTTCCCCATCAAAATTTGGTGGTATATACAAAATTTGATATATGTACAAACACCACATTCATAACTGAGAAAATACGAACACAACACATTAACTATTCTACACAAATGAAGAGACTAATGTCAAATAAAGATTTAACAGAACAAATCATCACACGACACTGTGTTCAAGTGCTCAATTCCCTTTATAATTACATAGGGCTACTGGCCTGGGCCCACTTCAAATATGTAACCATTTTGGGCCCAAAATATTGTCCCACTATATATTACTGAGCTGCCTATTACTCAAGAAAATGTCTGCGCTGGAGTGGTAAAAAGAAACACGAATACTCTGTTCTAAAAGTGGCTAAATTTCTTGATTGCCCCCACATGTTCACACGGCATGAAACAAGAAGCTGCTAGTTGCAAGCTCTTTGCCCCACACATCCCACACACCGCACTCTCCCCACACAGTTTGTGTGGCAGTAATGGCTAACGCTGTGTCAGTACTGGTACCTATTCACAGGCTATGATAAGGCTGACAGCGGTGAAACTGCCGCACATCACCTGCCACTCTCTCTTTCTATCTCTTCCCTCTCCTCCCAGACCAACAAAGTCTAACAAAACAAGGATAAGACGTCGCATCAGAAATATGCAACAGAAAGAAATGCTACTCATAAAGAAACATATGTACAGCCATATATACATATGCACAAAAGTAGCGTTTCAAATACACAAGAATTTTACACTCTGATTTTCTGGTGGAGGACACTGCTTACTCTGTTAGGTGGATAATGGGTACTGACACTGCAGATGAACATAGTGGGCAGGGCTGAAGAAAGAGACATAGTCAGCAGTATGTTACTCGGAAACATCACTAACCACACACCACACTAGACAGTGCCATAACATGAATCTCTGTCACCATGAAAACCTACATGCTCATAATCAGCATATGGTCCTTCAATATATATTATAATTAGTACCATCAAAACACAACATCTAGAAAAACCAGATGCTTATTTACAACTGGGTTATTCTTGGGGACATGTTTCGGCCGTTAAATGGCCATCCTCAGGCCAACTTAGAACAATGTTGTTAAGGTACAGTCAAAATTGTTATCCAATGGGTTCCCATTGTTTACATTAAAACTTGATACATTGTGGAATTCTTAGTTATGAATAAAAAATTTAAAACAGGGCCCTACAAAAACATTTGCAATATTTATCATTCTACTATACTGTTTTAAATTTTATAATATATATTGATGATATACAACAGGATGGCCCCCTTCAAAAAATATGGTCCTGCAGTTGCAGTTTGCATATGCCGTGTGTTTTAATAGTAATGAAGTATATATTTTTGTATTTGCATGTTCACTATGAAAACTGACAATTATTATGCCAGAATATGTCACAGGGGGGGGGGGGTGGGAGGAAAGGGACACCCCAAAAAATATTTCCCAAATAACATTGGCAACCTTTTAGCACAAACATATTAGTCCGGGAACCCCACAAACAAAAACAAAAAAAAAAAAAAACAAAAAA
>Ga0123352_10012242_pt1 | contig 13555 bp, 9 predicted proteins | sample TergutLab28metaG_FD_89700 | JGI IMG/M metagenome (GOLD analysis project Ga0123352, IMG submission 89700) | Labiotermes labralis P1 segment gut microbial communities from Petit-Saut dam, French Guiana - Lab288 P1 | ecosystem: Host-associated > Arthropoda: Insects > Digestive system > Gut ...
TGTTCAGAGGGTTCCAGGAAGTTAAGGTTCCCAGATTACGTGACTATGGCCCAGGATGGTGGTAAGGTTGTCAGCCTTACGCACCGGCCGCCTTTACCCCCAGGAAATACTCCTCGTACTCATTTCTGTTGGAGGCTGAGTCGACCCCAGGACCATAGTACGATGGGAAGGAAAAATTTCAATGACACCATCTGGAATCGAACCAGCGATCTTCCGATTTGTAGCACCTTAACCACTGTGCTACCGCGGTCCACCTATGTAAATGTACTGTATGGAATTCAGTCCCATCTAGCTCTTTAGGAAGCCCGTGTCTTCCAGGCAACTTAGTGTCGTTATTACTGTCTTCGTAGTGCGAGGCTGCTAGCCTGATAACTCTTTAATTACGTTTCGGAAGGAAGTGTTGGTTCTATCTTCAGGATACTGTTGAAGGAGGCAGCATTTCGCGTTGAAACGTCGGTAAATCTCTACTCGACTACAAGGCTTCACATCACATTCATATCCGTCAGAACATGAAATCTCATAAGTTTATAACTTTAGTCTTCACTTAGAAAAATTAATGTACGAGATTCAAATACGTCATTAGCTCGAAATTCGCAAGCTGTGGAATACCCACACTCTTTGCTGAAAAGAGGGCTTGCTCAGCTCAAACAATAATTACAGCGCGTCTGATTGGGCAGGGAGAGTCAGGTAACGCAACGCACTCTCACTTTCTCTTCTACAGACTGCAACACACCTTACAACTGAGCAGTGGGGATAACAACCTCCATCAGAGCAACGCGGTATGTAGGAGCGGATTTATCTTAAAGCTAATGAAGCGAATGCACGGGCCCCCTCCAAGGCCCTGGGAGGGGCCCTAGCAACGCTCTTGAAATATCCTGAAATCAAACTAGTTCATAAATGAAAAACCCTGATAGAGGGTTTTACAAATTTGACAACGATTCAAAAAATTCATATCATTTACCAGTAAAGAGTTGTAAAGTTTAAAAAACTTTTCTAAACTATCAATAATAAAAACTAAGCTAGTGGAAAGAATGATTTACCGTCCCATTCTATCTACAGAAAGTGATATTACAAGAGCGTTGTCATATGAAGAAGCGATCAAAGAAAATGCAGCTAAAAATGTAGGAAAAAAGTATTTCAAAGTTGTGTAAATAAAGGTAAATCAGTCTCATTACAGGGTCGAGGTGCCCAGAGGGTTCCAGGAAGTTAAGGTTCCCAGATTACGTGACAATGGCACAGGATGGTGGTAAGGTTGTCAGCCTTACGCGCCGGCCGCTTTTTACCCCCAGGAAGTATTCCTGGTACTCATTTCTGTTAGAGGCTAATTCGACCCCAGGGCAATAGTGCGATCGGAAGGATTCCAATGACACCAGCTGGGATCGAACCAGCGACCTTCCGATTTGTAACACAGCACCTTAACCACTGTGCTACCGCTGTCCCCAAACAAAGGTACTGCAGTTTATTAATAAGAATTGATGTTACGTTTCTGGATTTTCTGACGTTTGTAGTATTTATCAGCTTTCTTAAGGTTGTAATTTGTTGTGATTTTGTTTTTCTTACTCTAAATAAATATTCACCTTTGTACCTAATTTCGTATTTGTAATTTTGTCTCCTTGTTCTTAAAGAGGGCCCCAAAAATTCTATAAGCTTCAGGCCCCACAAAACCTGGATTCGCCCTTGACGGTATAAAGCATGTAACAATCGTGAATGTACAAGACCATGCAATAAGTCGTGATGATTAGTTGATTTAAACACGGGACAAGCAGTGCTGATTACCAGGTAGATAAAGATAAAAAGTATAGTCCCTGTGCATGCCAAGAAGCCATATGGGAGGGTGGAGGTTTATCTCTATTCATCCTTAACTTCGACCAGATGGGAATATGTGGTCACGCCTCGGCCGCTGCATCCCCAGGGATTACGCCGTTGCATCCAGGCCTGGTATGGGCCGTGCGGAGGTGAGATAAAATTCTTGCGTCTACAGGGAATCCAACACAGACTTCCCGGACGTCCAGTCCGTGCTTTCGTCATTATACGGGCTGACTTATCGCGGCTCCTACAGGTCTTCATCTCTGAAGATTACAGCCTTCTGTGTCTAAAGACCGTGTAGCTTACTGACGTTTCAAATGATCCTGCTACTTTCATCATCAGGGTAGACGTCTACCCATCAAGCCTGATTGGTGATGCAGTAGATTTCTCTAGATCAGTGTTTCTCAACCGTTTTTGGTCGTGTCCCACACCCTTCGCAGATACTCTCAGTTATAAAAATGTTATTTGATTTCCACATTGTTAATTTATATATTAGAATGTATTTTTATTACTTTGATTCAAAATATTGTACTTTTAAATAATTTATTTAGATGTGACACGTTGTTTACTTATGCAGTAAAAATATTCTGTTAATAGATGGCCTTCTAGTTAGTGTGTTCTTTCGGCATGATGAGCAGCTGCCAAGTTTTTGAAAGTCCGGTTGCAGTGTGGTCAAAGAGCAATCACTTCTCTTCACAATATTTCGGCGGTTACTTAAATTTGACAGAAAATGTCACCGTACTGAAACCAGTTTTAACCAGATAAGACGTGGGAGAAGCAATAAAATATAACTCTGCCTTCTGTGATATAGGGGTCGCAGGGGAGAAGGGAACTTTTGACTCAATTTTAAATTTGAAATATTTTATTCGGGCTGTGAAGCCCCAGTGGCCCACCCAAAAGTTACAGCGGCCCCCCCCCCCATTTTCTATCATTCTCCTGTGTCCCTTTAGAAAATTAGTGTGGCCCCTTGGGGGGCGGCGCATATGGCCCACTCTGAGAACCACTGCTCTGAAACATCGGTACGTTTCTGTCAGATTACACGCAGTAACATCCAGAATACAGTCAGTTTCCCAGTCACTGTTGTGATAATCTTAAATGCCACACAAGGATTTAAAAAAAAAAAAAAGAGTAAGCAACACCTGTACAGGCCTGGACAAGACCTGAGGGTTCCAGGAATTTGAGGCTCCCAGACTCCAAGACAATCGGCACAAGAAGGTGGTACAATTGTCCTCCCTACACACCGGCCATCTTTACCCCCCAGGAAATATTTCTGGTACTAATTTCTGTTAAAGGCTGAGTCGATCCCCAGGTCCATAATGCACCCGGAATGATTACGTCAATAAAAAATTCCACTGAAACCATTGGGAATCGAACCCGAAACCTTCCGACTTGAAGCGCAGGCCCACATAAGGATTAATTACTTTTTAACGATGCCAAGTACCGTTATGGCCTATGCCATCTGCGGTATCCACATCAATAACTCTGCTATTAAGGCGGAATGCTAGGGCTAAACAAGACAGCAGTGCCGCGGCTTCCAGCAGCAACAGAGCTGTGTGCATTCCACTGAAGAGACAGAACGTTTCATTTCTTCCGTGGGCGACTGTGCACTGAACAAACGTAACTGCCCATTACAGTTGCCTGACTTTACAAAGGCATATATTTACGTGCGAGTCATTGCTTTAATTACACATGGCCAATGATGACATTGTAATAAATGACAAAATACACAGTCTACATTACATAAAATCACCGTGCCATCTAGGCCTAATGCTTAAAGCAATAGTGTCAGTTCACTCTGTAATTCAACGGTAACAATGAAGCGACGACAGAACATCGTCTAGAAGTCAGGCCATGTACAAGTGAAAACCACGAACGACCATTTACAAGGGACACTCTGTCACAGTCTCGTAACAATGCTTATACCGACAGCACAGGCATGTATAGCGCAGTGCATGGTTTTTGGCCATTGGAGAAGTAAGCGGAGTTGGCGGAAGGGCCTATCAGTTGTGGTGCATTGGCAAGGGGTGGGTGTTTTAATTACTTGGATCTTTAGCGTGACAAGGTCACTTGTACCTAAGGAGGTGGAGGAAATGACCAGACCAAACACGAAGCCATCGCTGCATTAATGACTTGCTCCAAGCCTACCGTTTGGAAATCCCACCGGCCAAAAACCGTGCGCTGCACTATACGTGTTGTCGTGGGTTGAATTTAGCCCCTTTTCTGCTCTGCGCAACTTCGTGTAAAGCATACTATTTATTCCAAGAAGGACATGACAGTTTATAATTAAAAAAACGGAAATTCATTGTTTTCTTAATTTCTGCAGATACAGGAAGCCGCGACATGGCAGTCGATAAAGCGACCGGGCTACGGGATGGACGATTCGGGTTTAGAGTCCTGACAGGGAAAGTATTTTTGTCTCTTCTCCAAAACTTCCGGAACAGCCCTGAGTCCCACCCAGCGTCACATTCAATGAGTAATTGTGGCTCTCTCTTTGGCGGTAAGGCGGTCAGGGTGTAAGGCTAACCACTCGCCTCCCCCTAGTTCTGAGCTTAAGAATGACCGGATCTATACCCCAGTGCATTATATATATATATAATAGCATGTACAAGGACAAATTTACCCTTGCTGTTCTGCAGTTTTAGTTGTCTGACTGTGCAGTGTTAGAAACCAAATAATTCGTCTCTGTCACGTTGCCACATCTGTTTTCATTCGCAAGGACCAGAAATCCTTTCCCTGAAATTTGTATGTATTGTTTTAAATTTCTCAGAGCCAGCAACATATTGACGCTCCATTACAATGGTGCATTGTGTTTTTAGATCGAACTGGACAGTACGTAGAAGATTTCTTACCGTTCAGAGGGTTAGTTAAAGGGAAAATTACAGAGAATGGAGCTTTTTATCCATTAAATCATCGGGAAAATTTTAAGTAACACCAGATTAAGGTTGCATAAAAGCCACTTCACGGGTATAACCGCCTACAGTATCGTACAAATTGAAGGATGTCCTGAAGATATGTAATGCCTTCCCTTCAATTTCAAGGTCTTTCAACTCCGAATATGTAGACAGCCTGTTTCGCCGAAACGTCGGCATTTTTTTACCAGGCTACACTAACACGGTATTCTGCGAAGTACCACCGTTAGAATCTCAACTCGCGCAAAAATAAAATTTATTTAACAGATTTATTTTCAGGTCTCCAACATATGGAGGTGTGAATGGAAATACAACATGTTTCACGGAACTAGTACAAAACACAGAGACAGAGAGGTAAAAGAAATGAAGAAATAAGTCGGTTACATAAAAGTTAAAGCGAACAATTCATTAAATTTGATTAGACATAGTTCAAGATTATGTGGAGATAAAACATGAAGGAATGACGAGGAATGAGGACTTGAAAAAGAAACAAGACGGATACAAATAAGACAGAATATGGCTTGACATCATATATCTCGACTCTGGTGGTCCAGGGTCAGAACGTGCTAAGTCCCCACCCGCTCCCCCTGCTTCAGCGATGTCAGCTACAGAAAAGTGAAACTGGTACAGACAACACAATGCAGTAATCACATATGAAGAGTGGACATAGACTCGTATAGAGAGGTGTGCCCTAGCATTGTGACACCTCCCAGAACCCGTGAAAACAACCAATAGCAACCGTCTGCCAGAGAAGAGGGAGATCTTTGAACGAAAATAAAAGAAAAACAACAATGAGACCAGAAAAAAAAGGGGGAAGGGGTGTTAACAGTTACCCTCTACTTATGTCATCCAACATCCCTTTTCAAAATCAGAAACATCCCTGGTTCAGTTTGGTTATACTCACCCCCTTCAAAGCAGAAACTAAACCCCTGTTTGGTAGTAGATGGGCAATGAAAGAAAGAGGGTGCTGGAAGTATTTCGGTTACTGTTACAAGGGATGGTAAGGGAGACACATCACGGGGGGTTGTTTAGTGTGTGTGTGTGTGTGTGTGTGTGAGTGTGTGTGCCCATGTTGGGGGAAGACAAGGGTATTGATGCGGTGCCTCACAATTTTATCAGAATCATGGCGGGGCCAGCTGGATTAAGCATTCACCCACTCTTCTCCGGATACTCGTTTCAAGGTAAGAAACACTTATTTCTAGATAAGGAGAGGGCTTCAAAATTGAACGTTGGAAGACGAAATATTTAACTATTTAAACGAAAATTTAAAGACAATGGCGGTCAGTTCTATCTGGATTTCTTTTTAACTTCAAGACGCTGTCAGTGACGCGTCGAATTTTAGGTTGAGTAGTCACATAGAAAAACATCCCTAGAAATCCATTTTATACGTTTAGACAACAAGGAAAATTACTACATTTTTAAGACAAACTACACAAAATCTTTTTTTTTTTCACCAAATGCCTTTTATTGTACAATTGTATCTTTGTTTGCTCAAATAACACTTTCTCATACAACAAGCACTAAAATTTAAGTACCCAACCCAATAGGATAAAGGTTAATGAATAATAAATTTGAGAGGATTTTAGAGGAGGGTGTGGTGTTCTACACAAGTTAATACATCAGTACTTGCCTGGCCGGACTGACGAAGACCACGAGACACCTTAGGCGGGGCAGCGGATATGCTGTCCAAAATTCGAAACAGCCTAGCGTTGTAGGACTTTAACAACCCATTTGGCAATTGGTCATCAAATTAAGGGTATGACTGAGTGGGTGTATCTTGTCTGACAGAAATGAGAAATACACAAGGAATTTTATTGGGAAATCCAAATACCATCTAGTGTTGGGTGGAGAATATTAAAGTAGGTTTTAAGAAAACATGGTGAGTGGGAGTTCAGTGGATTTAGTTAGTTCAGAACAGGGCCCAGTGGCTGGCTGTCGTTAAAGAGGTGATGACGGTTTGGGTTTTATAGAAGGTGGAAAATTTCTTGACTAGATGCGCCCATCTGTTTGACATAGAGGGCTCTGCTCCACTGCAGTGCCGCCACACATTTCAATAGACTAAGGGCTATGTAAAACTACACAAGCAAACAAAGAATTTGAAATGAACAGAAGAGTTAACGTAAGTAATCGCAGCAATTAGGTGCGTTCAAGTTAACATTGTTGACGTGGAAAGCAATAAGTATTAAATATTTTGAGTGCGTTTGTACCATTATTTATCCAACATGCAATGCGCATGCGCTGTATTACACTGTCATCTGTGGTCTGTGTGTCGGTACCAAATTTTTCCACATTATATCACAAACGGCACGATTTTCATGAAAAGCGTTTTGAATACAAAATGTGTGTTTTGATTTTCTCTGCAACTTTGAAACGTTTCTCATTCTAACAAGAATTCAGCGAGATACTGTCACAAATGTACATAGGCCTTGTGTAAAGCAAGCGTTGTTCTTGTCAGATTTTCACGAAAATTGAGTTTTCTCGACAGATTTTCGAAAAATACTCAAACATTAAGTCTAATGATTATCTCTTCAGTTGTAGCCGATTTGACCATACGGACGGACAGACACACAGAGGATCAGACAGACAGACAGACAGATATGACGAAGCTAACAGTCGCTTGTCGCAATTTTGCTAACGTGCCTACAAACTGTTGTACGAATTTCCTGCAACGTGCTGCTGCAAAGCCTCGACATCCCTCCGAGTTCCTAATTTCTATTCGGACTGTCATTTCGGAAGCGCAGAGGCCAGTAGCATTCACTTGTCAGACACACAAAGGACGGAGCATTCGCTTCGCATGAAGCCAACGGTAATTATACAGTGATGCAACTCGCAGTGGTCCAACTCCTTTAATGTCGTAACATTTTGCTACTGGAATTATTTGCGATGGTAATGGGTGAATGGTTCATTGAGCAGAGTGAATTGCAAATCCTCACCACATTAATGTACAGAGAATGTTTGTTTCTTGGCTTATTTAATGACTGTTCTGCACTTCAGATGCATATTCGTTTACGTAACGTCGAGTGATCGGGTAATTATGTATGATGAATTGGGCTGAACATTAAAAAGTGGTTACAGTCTACGCTTACGTTGGGTCGCTATGTGGAACAGTGTCAAAGACCGGAGTCAGATGAGCTATTTTCTGGACCGAAGCTTGAACCCCGACACCGCCTGAATAAGAAACAGAAGTGCCAACCCTTACAGAGTGAAGAAGAACTGTCCCTCGCACAGGGGGAATAAAAATTTCCGTAAATTATTCACTTCATCTAATATAACTACACTTATTCATGAGATGCAGCGTGACTAGAAGAGGTGATAAGTGTAACAGGACGTTTAGTCGGAAAATTTAATGTCAGAGCGCCTTTTAAAGATCCAGTTGTAGATGGTAGTACACTGATAACATTAATCTTTTACACAGTACACTGAGGATATGGACTGGATTTTAAAGCCTGTGGGCAGGGTATGTCTCAACGTTTTGCGAGCAGGGTTCCACAGAGCCCTAGGTTTCGACAGAATATAGAGGGGAGTTCCGCGAAAAATCGTGAACTCTATAAATAAAAATTATGAAATAATGCGAAAAATTTCAAATATGCCTCGATATACAGTGGGATTTTTTATCTGGCAACTGGCAATACTGCAGTAATGCCGTGCGCTGTCAGTTGCCTCCTTGATTTCATTTCGTTTTCATAGACAGGGGCCCCTCTGGATATGAATAACTATTTCGGGGGTTTCTCTGTGAAAAAAGGGTGTAAAACACTGCTTTATCTGAACACGGTAACAAAATGTCGAGTCACAAGTACGTACAGTGTCATAAGAAGGAGCTGTGTGTTGTCCACGGATCACCGAGTATTGTTAAGGAATAGAGAACCTACGATGGACTGGGCACTGTTTCTGGAACGGAGAAGCAAGGAAATGAATAATGAAGTTTGGTGTGTGCAGTTCTAGGACAAGGGTACTTGGGTGATGAGGAATTAAATGCAAGGTGAGCATGAAGGTGGAACATAATGAACATATGACTTAGTAAGCTGGATCTTGGCGAAACAGTTTGTAAGGAATGGAGGCGGATGGAACTGGCTCAGGATCGTGCCTAAATGGTGGACTTTGTTATCAGTGATGGTGAAACTTCCGGCTCTAGTTCCAGAAAGCCATTTATTTACTAGGACGGACAGGTAGGGAACGCGATCCAGAGGAAGAGAGGTGGATGGAACTGGCTCAGAATCATGGACTAAATGGTGGACTTTGGTGTCAGTGGTGGTGAAACTCCTGGTTGTAGTTCCAGAAAGCCAGTTAATTACTATGATGGACAGTTGGGAACGAGATCCAGAGGAAGGGAATTTGATGGAACTCGGTCAGGATCGTTTGCAATGTTGGGCTTTGGTAACAGCCGTTTTTAATCTCCCTGTTCTGATATCAGATTTAGTGAATTAGTAAGATGGTTCTAGAGAAATAGGTTGTGAAGATGGGAGAAATGGTTGTGAGTCTAGGAAATGGACGGAACTGGCTATGATCGTGTCCCGTGGCGGGCTGCAGTATTTGCGGTTTTGCATTTTCGAGGTTTTCATGTACAGTTAACTTTGTCAGGCAATCATTAACGTGACAGTTGCTGCCAAAGCTGTTCTAATTTTAAACAACCTGAAATTTTGCCTCCATAGTGTAGTTATTTGTTTTTGTTCGTTTGTTTTTTAAATGTCACTTGCTTTGCGTGGAAACGAGGAAACACATGCTTAAGAATTAGATAAAGTTTTACACATAAGCAATTAAAAATTAATACAAAACCTTTAATTATGAAATGTATTTTCACAGGCTATGTATGCATAAGCGACATTTTATTACTTAAACAATTTTACGAAATGTTTATAAACAATATGGTGAACCCCTTGCATCATATTTAGGCCATACTTCTTGAACTTGCTTGACCTCGCACATTAGCATAGTCACGATCCCATTCCCATTCAAATTAATGTTATCAGTTGGCGCTAACAAGTGCTAGCCAGTAGACAGATTACTGCATTCGTTTCTGCTCGTGGCCCCTCTGCACCTCATTTATCCAAACTTCGTAATACGGATAACTCAGCGGGGAATATTCTTCTCTCCCATTGTAGGTAGGTGGTCGTCTGCTCTCATCCAAAGTGTTTTTCGGTGTAATTTATTGCTTCCATCTTGAACAATTCTTCTTTTGCCCACACTTCGGGAGCATCTGCTAGTAACGCCGGCACGAATCACTTACCCACCCATTACACGTCTTTTCTCTCATCATTTTTCTACATCTTTTATTTCTTTAGGCAAGCTTATTGCTTTATTATTTACCTCTACGTCATGTTATTTTTCAAGTTATTATGTTGGATAAATTGTCACGAAGTCATGACGTCATCTCCGGGTCATATCCACTGAATGTGTTACAATAGTTGCTCAGCTTTGCTGTGTTTCGCTTCCCTCGCTCTTCTGAGCTTCAAAAATGTTAATTTCTTTCCTTCTTAAGCTCAACATCTTGTACACTGTTAAGGTAAATGTAAAAGGTAAAGTGCACCTTTGTACAGACACTGAGGCTCTGTACAGGCCGTACGGCCCATAGGGGGGAGTAGAGGTATAGCTCTACTCTTTCTTGACCACGGCACTAGAAGAGGGTGAGGGGTCAGCGTCACGTCCCGGCCGCTCTTTACCCCGGGAAAGACCCGGTACCCACTGTACAGGAGGCTGGGTGGGCCCCAGGGCCGGTCTGGACAGATGCGATATTGATAAGGGCTTTTTAACAATCTCCAGTGTAAAGCCCTCTGAAATTCCAGCATGAATGTTCAAAACTTCTCTATGTGTCATTTCCACATATTGCCCTTATATTGATCCATTCTTTTGCATTGTATTCCTTACATTACTGCCGGCGTGTTTTTTCAAAGATTCAGTTCATTTCCACCTGTTGAACACCAGCAAAACGTAAGAAGGACTACACATTGTTTATGTCACAGGTAAGAAAATTTCCCACATTTTCCACCACCTGAAGGCCGTCTGAGATCTTCGCTCTTCTGGGATGTTATGAAGCGTAGATTGGTAGTTACCTACTTTTGGGACAACCAATCGGTCACACCTTCATGTGTCGAGCTACCTAAGAAGAAATGAGTATTTTTGTCTTGGTCAGACTTCATGTATGAATTCTTTCTGTTCTATGCGATTAACAGAAAATGCTGAACTGTAATGTTTTTGAGGAGGGGTTCGGCTTATAGCAAGTTACCTGCCCAAATATGGGGGAGAGGGAGGCGGAATAGAATGTAATATCCACAGATCTGAAGTGACCACTTAAGAAGACCTTAACTTGAGTAAGAAGTTTATACCCCAGTTCAAACGGATCTAATGAAAGGGGACTGACGGTTCTGAACTGGACACGTCACGGGTGGCTCAGGGTAGGTCCCTATGAGAACTTTAGTTTAGGGGGGGGGGGGGGGGATTTATTGAATAAGTAACATACAATTAGCTTCTGAAGAATGATACTGCTGCACTAAGGAAGTTAAGAATGAGGTTTTCATTTTAGAGAAATTCCAAATAATTACAAAAACAGCAACTGCAGCAGCTAGCAGCTACCACAGAACCGTGTGACAATGAACCGAGATTCGATGTTCTCAGAATGATAGACGATAAAATCTTCATCTTCCATTAGCCGCATTAAAATTACAATTTTTGTTTTGCTTCGTCTGTGACGTAAAACTTAGCAATAAGGTACTGTCCTAGATTGTTCGGATTAACTTCGTCCTTTAGAGGGTAGATGGGGGTCTTGCGTAATTCCTACATGTCTTAACTTTTATATTCGTACCGTGCATCTTGATACTATCAACGTTTGTTTTACTCACCAACGAATACACACGTGATTGTCTCAAAAACAATATTCAAATTTACATTAAAATAGCTCCGACATGTTTCCGTGCATTCACACCGTCTTCAGGGAGCACAATATCCGTGCTTGCTTTGTTAAAATAGTCAATTATGGTTCATCGGTGTATGGTTAAATCGGTGATCCTTCATGTCTTGTTTGGTACTAAGAGACAAATACAAGAGTTTATTAAAGGCTAAGTGATTACATCACGAGACAAAAAAATCCTCTACAGTACATCTGCCGAACTTATGCTCCGTATTGTATGAAATTCCCAGGAAATAAGCTATAAAGTGTTCATTAATATTCAGCCCTAGAGGCCGGTCCGGCAGGAACCAGAGCCCAGTTATGGAAACGATGTGTCTCTTAGCACACTGCATCCTACTCAAGTTCTTGGGGATAGTTTGCCATTGCTTTCCCCCGCCTTTAGACCTTCCCAGCGACGCGAGACATCCTATCAGCGAAAGGTGGAACTGTGGGCAAGAAAGATGTCCGGTAGTAATTTTGCCTAAATTCCGACTTCCACCTAAATTTAGGGATCTTTTACATGCCGCAAATCTACGACATGGGACGACGGCTTTACTTCCCCTCCGAAGGAAGGCGGGCTGACGATTTTTTCGCCCTAAAAATCCGACGGCTTCGGCCGGGTTTGAACCCGCGAACTTGGGTACCAAAGGCCAGCACGCTACCTCTAGACCACCGAAGACGTCAACGTGCCTGTAACACACAAAAAAAAGTTTAGTCGGAAACTGGTGGTAAAGGATCATTTGAGAGACCTAGATGTGGAAGTTACTATAATATTGAAATGGATATGAAATTAAATTGAGTGTGATCTGCATTCATATGACTCAGAGCAGACTTTAGACGCTTTCTGACGCCCGAAGCAAGCAATCACAATGGCCGTCCTTAACAAAAACTATAAACTTTAAAAAATCACAATTGTTTTTCGTGTTTCCTTTTATTTGGCTCAGTAATTCAAGGTATATTAAGTGTCAAGAATCAATTTTCTCGCTATAAATATTCATTTCGCCGCCAAATTTGCCGCCATTTCGACTTTGCTGCCCGTGGCGGCAGTACCACTCGCCCCCACCCCAGCTACGCCCCCCCCCTGCGCCCCAGCCTCCTTTTCAATGCGTACTGGAGTCTCATTTCCTACATGTTGAGCGGCTGGGTAGCAAATCTGACCTTTCACCTTTATATTACATTGTTTCGGGGTCAAGAACGAGAGGAGTTGTAACTCTACGCTACCACATGCCTTCATGGCATTCACAGAGACATTTTACCTTCACCGTCCTTGAAATATTTCCATGATGACAAAATTACACACAAATTCCTTACAGGGCAGTCTATTCACATTCTGCATCATCACATACCGCTGCTCTTAATCATAAGACATCCTTCACAATCTAATGAATGGAAGCTAGTCAACGAACCGAGGATACAAGGAACCTAACATTCGACACGCATCACCAACAGCCAAACAAGAGATTGAGCAATCAGCACAGTAGCTTGTGCTCTATCGTCAGCAATTTGTCAGACACTTTTCTTCTTGCAATGGGCGGTAAAGATGTTGATGATCTTGAAGTTGTCTCATCGATGATGGATGATAGGGGCCCCTCTTCACACTCCCCCCCTCACCAATCTATTTTCTGAATGAGTGTAGAGGTCACGATGTGGAGGCGTAGCAATTAGTGTAACAGAAGGGAAAACCTTCAGGTGAAATAAATTTAGTGCCAAGATCACACGAAGATGGAGTCAGGTGTGTAACAAAGACAAGAACAAGCTGTAGATGCCGCTGGATATAAAATTAAAAATGAATTATCCTTACAGAAAAGCACGTACAAATCGAAAGTTAAAACTGCAAAGAGAGGTGACGAAATGTCAATAAATTTAATCCTTATATTCGCCGTTATATTTAAGAAAAGTCAACTGACTTTGTGTAGGCGTAATGTCAGAAGAGTACAGCAGTTGGTTTCATTGAACTTAA
>Ga0123352_10012245_pt1 | contig 13554 bp, 6 predicted proteins | sample TergutLab28metaG_FD_89700 | JGI IMG/M metagenome (GOLD analysis project Ga0123352, IMG submission 89700) | Labiotermes labralis P1 segment gut microbial communities from Petit-Saut dam, French Guiana - Lab288 P1 | ecosystem: Host-associated > Arthropoda: Insects > Digestive system > Gut ...
GCCTAGGTCTCCCTAGTGGTCTCTTTCCCTCCGGTTTCCCCACCAAGACCCTATACACCACCCTCTCCTCACCCATACGCGCCACATGCCCAGCCCATCTCATTCTTCTCGATTTTATCACCCACACAATATTGGGTGAGGAGTACAGATCATTTAGCTCCTCGTTATGCAATCTCCCCCATTCCCCGTTACCTCGTCCCTCCTAGGTCCAATTATTCTCCTCAACACCATGTTCTCAAAGACCCTCAGCTTCCTTTCCTCCCGCAATATCAGCGACCAAGTTTCACACCCATACAAAACAACAGGAAAAATTATAGTTGTATATATCTTGATCTTTAAAATTTTGGATAGCAACCTCGAAGACAAACGATTCTGCACCGAGTGATAGCAAGCATTTCCTGACCTCAATCTGCTCTTAAGCATCTCAGTATAATCTTAGCAATTGACCAACTTAATGCAGAAATTCTTGTTTTATAATAAGTTTATTATAGAACAAGAATTTGTGCATTAAGTTGGTCAATTGCTAAGATTACCCAGTCATTTGAAGCAACCCATTGCATATCAGGCAAACGCAACCACTTATCTTTATTTAAATATGGCTACATGTTCCAGCCTGGACAGGCCCTGAGGGTTCCAGAAGGTTGAGGCTCCCAGATTTCAAGACAGTCGGCACATGAAGGTGGTAAAGGTTGTCAGCCTTACGCACCGGCCGCCTTTAACTCCCAGGAAATATTCCTGGTTCTCATTTCTGTTGGAGGCAGAGTTGATCAAAGTGTCATAATGCGGTCGGAAGGATTATGTCAATGAAAAATTCCAATGACACCATCGGGAATCGAACCCGCGACCTTCCGGCTTGTAGCGCAGTGCCTCAGCCACAGTATTTTTAAGGTTGCCTTGCCTTAAAAGTACTGTAATGTGGGTCTGATGCTGGTCTTTACAGACCGAAATATGTAGCCACATTTAAATAAAGACAAGTGGTTGTAGGTACAACAAATGGATATATAACGGGGTATTTTGAGTTTCGTATAAACACAGCGGGATTTCCTCCGTTAAATTAAGTCGTTTGTTGAAATTTGTTCAGGGCAGAAATCCAGTTTCTTGTATGTGATATATTCATTTTTTCTCCCGTCGGACTATGCCGAATAGGACGGCTGTACGACTCGGCCCCTCAACTAGGCCACTAACTGCATCACTGTAGCTTGATCATAACGTGTACCACAATGACGACCGGCTTAAGATATTTCCGGCCCAGTGGCAAAACACATTTGGGGGCCCTACGAATCGTAGTCCAGAACTGCGCTGCAGATAGACAAAAGTAAGAATTTTGAGTACAAATTATCCTTGACACGTCACACGAAATACGACTTTTCTTTTTTTCAAGGTTCCCACAAAGGCGTAAAATTGCGATAACCTTCGACCGGCCCCCACTCCCCGTCCCCAACATCTGCACACACAGTTCAGTCTGTACCTTCCATTCCGCAACATGCGTTTATCTTAAACTGCAATTCTTTTCAGTCTTCATCCTTAAAACTTTACACTCAGTTTCGCATTTTTAAACCAATATTTTCACGTCTTTGTAAGGGTGTAGGCATGTAATGAAGTAAACTACAGGATTATGTGGGGACCGCGGTAGCTCAGAGGTTAAGGTGCTGTGCTACAAATCGGAAGGTCGCTGGTTCGATCTCAGCTGGTGTAATTGGATTTTTCATTGACATAAAATCCTTCCGATCGCACTATGGCCCTGGGGTCGACTCAGCCTCTAACAGAAATGAGTACCTGGTGCATTTCCTGGGGGTAAAGGCGGCCGGTGCGTAAGGCTGACAACCTGTGCCGTTATCATGAAATCTGGGAACCTTAACTTCCCGGAACCCTCTGGGCACCTCAGGGGACTGCTTTACCTTTTACAGGATTATGTATGGGCCGGGTAGCGTAGGCGGTATAGCGACTGGCTACGGGCTGGACGGTCCGGGGATCGAATGCCGGTGGGGGCGAGATTATCCGCACCTGTCCAGACCGGCCCTGGGGCCCACCCAGCCTCCTGTAAAATGGGTACCGGGTCTTTCCCGGGGGTAAAGAGCGTCCGGGGCGTGAGGCTGACCCCTCACACCCTTCTAGTGCCGTGGTCATTAAAGAGCAGAGCTATACCTCTACGGGCCGTACGGCATGTACAGAGCCTCTGTTCCTGTACAAAGGGGAGGAGGGGTGCACTTTACTTTTTATTTATCCTTCTTAAGATTTTACACTTGATTTCGCATTTTTAAACCAAATTTTTCACATCTTTGTAAGGGTGTAGGCGTGTAATTAAGTAAACTACAGGGTTATGTTCTAAAAAATGTCGTCTTTCTTCGTAATGACTTACCCTTCATTTGAAGTGGGAAAATGTAAAAGTGCTGCCGTTTGCAAAGCGGACAGCAATTGTTTCTCCTGCATGGAGAAGTACAGACATTTGGGATGACATGCGGATGTTGCGATGCAGTACTGATGATGTGCCAAAATGTCTGCCTTTAAAGACAGCAGTTGTCAGACAAACGCTTTGCTGCTGTGAGTGACTTGACAAACTGTGATAAAATTTAGATATTACGTATTGGTTCCCAAGGTATCCGAATACTTGCTTTACCAAATGTATTACAGTGAAAGAGCAATTTGAAGAATTTGAACAGTTTGGTTTGAGAAACAAGTTCGGGCCTGAAGTGGCCAACCACAAGGACAAAAAGCCATTTATGTAAATACTGCAAGTAAAAAAAGATTTAATATATGCAAAGCCCATTTGGTTATAAATGAATTCACTGAATAGCTTTGGGCCAACCTGGAAGTGTCTCGTACTGGCCACTGAGAAAAGCTGCTGACGTATTTAAAAAAAATCCCCCCTATCAGTTCTTTTAATGGTAAAAACAGAAGCCAGGGTGACAGCAGGCCTAGAAGTCAGATCATGCGGAAATGGAATGACAATTTACGCTACAAATAGAACGGCACTGTCTTTCTTATTGCACAGCGACCATGCGCAAAATCTCAGTTTTGGGCCTGTGGCCGAGTGGTGAATCAAACCACTTTTGGGGCCTGGTGCATAAGATATGGCGCACAAGTTGCACAGAGCATAGAGCTGATTCCTAGAAAAAGTTCAAGAGTTTTAACTAATAACCAAGAGGAAATACGTTTGAGTTCCTCCATCCCTGACTAGTCTGGTAGCACACTGATACGCAGATTATCAATGACCAATAACAGAATGTCTTCTTCTCTCCTGAAAGAGTTATTGGTGTGGGTGTTTGACTGCACTGCAATCAACCATGACAAGACAGACTACAGACGATGGGTGCACAAGTCACTGGCAACTACTTCATTTTTTATGTGGTGCATAATAATAATGTGTCCTCTGCATAGAATTTGTCAGTTCTCTGGCTCCTAGAAATTTGATGTGGCTTGTAGATTTTTGGAAAATTTGTGCACCAACTGCTGCAGGCACTATACTACAGTATATGGGTACGAATATGGATGGATTTGGATTAAGCAGGCCTGCCCAGTCTTCCGCTCCCTATGTATAAGATCAGCATTAATCTTTTCCTTCAGCTTAGTCTGTGCTATAGTGCGTTAGTGATTTCAACAGAAAATTAAAAAAAAAGAAAAAAAAGAGAACAGTGTCTCGAAAGGGATTAGATTATGGGTCTCAAGAATGGGACAGTAACATATGACTTGAACAGGAAGGGTGGACACAAAAAGTGTACATAAACTGAAAAAAAGGCCTATCTTAACTGCTGTAATTGCCTGTAAAAACAATTCGAGGCAATGCTAGTGGGTCTACATCAAAATATCTGAGATGTGTAGAAAATGCGTGTGTCTGAGAAAAAGGTACGATAGGTGCCTGTAAGTTATACTGAAAATATCTGTATGTAGTTAAAAGTTTATAATAATGTAAATAAAAAGTGTCTGGCATGAAAAAAGGTCCTCCTAACGTAACGCAACAGTTGACTGCACAATGTCCTTCTGGAAACCCTGCAACCTGCTCCCACACCATGAGACAAGAAATAGAATTGATTCAAGGTTTAAAATCCGTTCTTTATTAATGGTCTTGTCTGGGGGTTCTCGCGCCACGTGGCACTGGATTGTGTGTTGAAGTTTCGGAGGAAATTGGGGTCGTCATTCTCAGGGCCAAAGTAAGTAGCAAAATACGCCAAGGCCTTTCGCCAGTAATCCTAAACACATTCGCTTAATTTTAAGCACACTGCCTCTTACAGTTCGAGAGACCGGGATAGAGTAGTCGATATAGCGACTCGCTGCGGGCTGTACGTTTAGGGTTTCGAGCTCCGGTGGGGGGAGAGATTTTCATATTTTCCGTACACATCCAGACCGGCTCCGAAGTCCACCCAGCTTCCTGCACAGTGGGTATTGGGACTCTGTTCCGGAGGTAAAGCGGCCGGGGCGTGGAGTTGACAACCCATCCCCATCTAGCATCGATGGGTACAGCCGTAGCTCTTCTCGCCTCCTATGTCTCAAGTGGCATATTACGGTGTGACGTTTTCCTTTCCTGGTACTGTTTACACTTGCTTATTGTAGCTATGCATTCCATACGCGGGAATGGTGTAACCACTCAATGCCGGCCTCGGTGCAATGTACGGACCTTTAATTCTTGCACACCGTGTGGACCTCGGTGCACCGTATGTTCGTGAATGAATGTAATGGGAGTACAGATTTAAAACCTTTTCCCGGGGATGTAGTGGGATTGAGCCCCAGCGTCATTGAAAGGTCACTCCAAAGGATAACCGTACTTCACGCTAGTCTTTGCCCTTGGATGTATTTTGGTTGGTTAGCTAATTGTGTCTTTAAACACTATCGCTGAAGTGCTAAACATCCGTATCATAGCCCAAACCCCTACAGCCTTAGGATTACCATGCAAGAATATAATCTGTGAAGGAAAACTTAGGCCGATGTCTGATAGACTGAAAGCCTCGGTACAAACTGAAGTAAGGGGCATGTAGCAGTCACTAAAGGACGGCGAACTTAAAAAAAAAAATAATAATAATCAGATGATAAAGGGTCCCAGGTAAAACTTTCAGTATGTCTCCCTTTCCGAAGATTTAGTTCTTCTGGGATGTGATGCGGTGTCACTTGGTGTGTAGTTTCCTGTGATACGAAAGTTTTTAGTTCGTTCATCTTCAGGGTCGAGCACTCAAAGAATTGTAGCCGCAGGCGTTAGAAATGGCGGTTATACAGGCGTTGGTGTTGAGGGTAGCTAAAGGAAAGAGTGGGTGGAGAGTTTCAAGGTATTATTATTATTATTATTATTAGTAGTAGTAGTAGTAGTAGTAGTACAATGAGCCGTACGCGTGAAGGTATTACGAGTCTCCGAAATATCGGGAATAGCACACTCGACGATAAAGCGCCAGGTCCTGGAAGACCTGACTTCAGAAACGACGCTGAACGCACCCGACAACATTTGCAAATGTCAGTGTTCCTTTGACACCACTTTAAGTATGAGAAAGAACTACTAAAATAAAGAAACCAACTCCCTTTATTTTGCTTCTTAGCCTATAACCTTCTGCTGCAGTCCACACCCAAAACCGACCATAAAATGAGATATGCAAGATTATAGACCCTCATTTGGTTGACGACGTTAAAGGTATGAAAATCAAAAAAAAAAACACAAAAATCGGGTTTTATTTTAAATCTACTCGTTAAGGGAAAACCCCATTAAAAAAAAAAAAAAGGCCCATGCCGAAACAGGGTCAAAGGTCAACCGCATGCACATATCAAGGTAAGAACTGTGTTCCTAGTGCTTCTGACGACAGCGGTCATGCTGTTATATTCTGTAGTAGTGACCACATCACTTGCTAGTTGCAGGCGAGGGGGCGAAGACGAGGCAAGCCGGTAAGAATGGATGCACTGTATACGCAGGTATAAGCTTTTCAGAAGCGTCCACCGAAACAAATTAAGAAAGTGCCCCCAGACAGAATAAACGTTTCTGAAAAGTCATAAAGCTATACGGCGATTCAAACTGTGAGCCTAGCAGCGACCAGGCCGTGCCGTTGGCAGCTACGTATTGTGACGGAGCGCAGCTGCGAAGTAACATGACCCGTACAGTGGAATTACGCAAAAGTTGCACCGCAATTATAGTCTGCATTCAACCACAACAACATTTCCCTTCTGCGTACGCAACCGTCTTCATTATTCATATACAGTTGACTGACAAGTTGCTCAAGATTTGCGGAGATGTGTTGGCAAGGCATGTGGTTCATGACGTCGGCAATACGTCATAGTTAAGAGGTGTTGTGACATGCTGGTTAGGGACGAAAACTGTGTATCCACCACACAGGTCAACAGTTTGACCAGGTTTAAAACGTTTGTGATATTATTGGAGGTGGTCTAAATTGTAGTGATACTTCCGCGTCATTCTGTATTAAAACAGCACATCTAATTAAAGAAAAGTAGTTGCACAGCCTGCACAATAGCTAATACTTAATACGGTAAAGTAGCACAGGTAATGAGTCTTTTTCTAAAATTTGGAATGACACATCACCGTTGTGCAAATCAGTCTGTATATTTATTGAACACACCACCACTAATTTACAATGTTTACTGGTTTCGGCCTGTATTCAGGCCATAACGAGGCATTATTTAGAATTAAAGAAAAAATTATACATTCTTCTTAGAGTAAAAATGGGATGAGATTCGTCCCCTTGTCAAAACCTGTATTTTAGGATACAGCGTTTGTTTTTCTTTTTCGTGTGGCACTGCGGCCCAACGCGGGCCATGGCCTCCTCATTCTTGAGGTTTTCTAGATCATACACAACGACGCATCACAGTCGGTAGGACTCCTCTGGACGAGTGACCATTTCGTAGCAGAGACCTCTACCTGACAACACACAACACCCACAACAGACAAACATCCATGCCCCCGGTGGGATTCGAACCCACGATCTCAGCAGGCGAGCGGCCGCAGACCTACGCCTTAGACCGCGCGGCCATTGGGACCGGCACAGCGCTTCTTTTACCTACTTTATAATCTTAGTAATTAAAAAACTTAATGCAACAATTCTTGTTTTATAATAAGTTTATTAAATGCCGGACGGCCACCTGCAGAGTGTGACGATACCAGATGCTGTATAATACAATACTGACCTCCCGATGATGAGCACATAGTGCTCGAAACATGTAGAGGCATTTAATAAAGTTATTATAAAACAAGAATTTGTGCATTAAGTTGATTATTTACTAAGATTATACTGAGATGCACGGTCAGCAAAACATAAAAACTACCTTATAATATTTTAACGTGTTTTACAGAGTTTTGTTAAGGGGATGAGATCTCGTCCAGCGTTTACACTAAGACGATTGATTTTTTTTTTCAATTACAAATAATGCATTGTCTGATGATGGCCCGAACAGAAACCGAAACTAGTAACCATTTTCAATTACTGATGGTGTTGTTGCATGACGGTGTATTCAATAAATATATAGACAAGCAATGGCATTCTTGATGCGGTGCTAATGATTATCCGATTGTACTGTTTTAGTAACAGCTGTGTGTCCATAAACGAAGAGACGCATCATAAGAAACGAATTCAGTACAGCAGAAAGCGTCATTCCCTTACAGAAGTATCACAGTCACAACCGACTGCTAAGACTGTACTGTGCACGCTGGGTGGACGGTAACATGTAGACAGCCTGGCAGTGTTAGCTTGCAAACACGATATCGCTCACTGAACTGCCAAAATTTGCTGCTTGCACACAAACGTCTTGTTTAACTCTTAAAAATACACTTTAAAATGTTACTGTGCTCTTCAAGTTCTAATTATCGATTAATTCATACAATAAAGACCCTACACGCCATAAACGTATATACGGGGGTAGTGAAGTACTTAGTTCTCCCATTCTTAACCTTAGTACTAGACGAGGGTGATTGTTCAGCTTCACAACCCGGTAGCTTTACCCCCGAGTAAACAGTAACCCCCCCCCCCCCATGTCTATTGAATAGGAGGTTAGGTGGGTCCCAAAACCAGCCTAGACGTCATGGAGAAGAGAAAAATCTGTTGCCCCTACCGGAATTCGAACACTGGATCGTCCAGCACATAACCTAGTCTCTATACTGACTACGTTATCCTGGCTCCTAACGTTTAAGTAATTAATATCTAACCTGGAGGATGTCACACGCTGTCGGATAAGAATTAGAAATTCCTGTTTCGTATGACATGCACGAAGTATGCACTCGTATTAGGTTACGGTACTGTGTGGTTATGTTAGCAGTATTAATTAACCTCTCACTTCGCCTCTTGCCTTTAAAGTAGCACTTTCGGTTAGAGTTACGTAATCTTGCAGTACTTATAATTCGACACCACTTACCTTCAGCTGCTATTGCCATACAGGATATCGATGGCCGGATTAATGTGTTCCGTAGCCTTCTAGCGTTCATCATTTCACACCATTACATAACACTTTACCCTCCTTGGCTGTATCCACTGTTGCGTTTAAACGTTTGTTTAGTTGGGTTAGTTTGAATAGTCTTGTAACATTAAAAGTCTGACATCAGTACCTCAGCACTTCACAGTCACCGTCATGATCCACTGCTGCCTACAGGTTATAGTCGCTTGGGTTTCTGTTCAGTAATTTTGTAATATTGATAATTTTACACCACCACTATTAGTATAACACTTTACACTCATTATCTTTATGTACTGTTACCTTAAAGGCTATGCATGGCTGGATTACTGTTCAGTATATTTGTTAAATTAATCTTGTGACACTGGTGTACTTCACTACTGGCGCCAATTCTAGTAGGTCATCTTCCATGCCACTCATACTGCTTCCGGTAATGCTCGCCGCTACTGAAACCTATCTGCTAACGGTTGTAGTCGTGGCATTAATAAAATATGCAAAACTCTATGGACGAAAAACCAGAAATAAGCAAATAAAGATAAATTCCGCAAAGTTAAGAAGGACCGAACATCACAATATATTACGGGAATTGCATTCCTTTGTGTAGTACCTGTTTCCTAGTGCTGCCATCTGTGCCGGGATATTGATACCGGCGATATGGTAGCCAACCAATGGGGGGAGTATTACAAACTACCTTTTTTCAAATAATATTTTTTCATACATTATTTCAGGGCCCTAAATTCAGTTGCACGAGGATCGCTCCTATCTTAAATGGTAGCTCGTCACCTAAGCCCTCATTACTGTTTGTAGTAAATGTACAATATTGGAATAACCTCCTATGTCCTAACATTTATAGGAAGTCTAGTGAAAATCAGGCAGCTGATGAAGGAAAGTAGACTGTTGCGTGTCACTACATGAGTAGGTCCTTCTGAATCCAGTTTTTTTGTATAAGATATCATAAGAATATTTATTATACTATAATGCACACCTCTCCAGTTTCATTTCCTCTTCACCAGTAAACATTTACCATTGACTATGGAAGAGAAATCATTTGTGCTAATTGTCAGAATATGGCCTGGTGCTACAGATGACCTGCTCCAAGAGCAGTCATTGCATTCAACAGATACAACATCATGCAGCAGATGCAGTTGATGACCCAGTCAAACTGAAAGGTTGTTGAATTGGTACCTACAGAAGACCTCTGGTTTTGCTGCAGTAACAGAATGGTGTTGTACCTTGTGACCAAGTAATTCAATGGAGCAGGGTCCTTAAGGGGCTATTAGTTGATTACTTGGTCAAGACATATCCCCAACCCACAGGTTTAATAATATTGTCACAAAGGGCATGCAGGTAGTGTACATGTCCACTAGATCCCATTCTGAGCCAGTTGAATCCAATACACATTTTCACACTCTACATATACATATTTAACATTCTTACTTATCTGTTTAGGTCTTGCAACTGATACCTTCCCTTTAGGTTTTCCAGTTGATATACTGTATGCCTCATTCAGCTGTCTCAAAAGGTACATACATATTTTGACCATTGCACTCCCTGCATTTTGCACCCCTTAGTGGAAGGTAGTGAAGAAGTGTCTAATTTGTAATTGTATAGAGCAGTGAGAGAACACAATGAAAGCAAATAAATTCTGAAGTTATGCTGTCACAGTATAATATTAACAGGGAGCTCACTACCATATATGTGCATGCTTTAATCATAATACATACTTTGCCTCCCAAATAAAATATTTTTTCTTTCATGGACCCAAAAATCTTTTGCCTTTGTGTTAATAAGTAATTAAAACAAAAGTATTTGCTTACAACACAAACCACTGTAAACATATGCCACCATGCTCATGAAAATATAGGCAGCTTGGGCGTAACTGCCTGTTCTTACTCTCTCTACATTTAGTTTTGCGTGTTTCCTTCGTATATCCAGGATTCCTTCATTCCAGCAGTTTGTATTCCATTGTGTGTGTGTTGATATTTATTTCTCTTCATTCTGCATATTTCTGTTTTTGCTTCTTGTAGTAATTTTGATTTCCATTGACATTATTATTTAATTATTTAAAGAAATTTATGCAAGTGTTAAAAAACCTACCATAACAGAGACAATAAGGTTAAATAGATTACATTGGTTTGGGTATGTACAGAGAATATAATAAAATAGAATTCCCAAAAGAGTATTATATATGAATTTTGGAACAACAAGATTAAGAGATAGACCAAGAAACAGATGGCAAGATGAAGTGAAGGAGGATGGGAGAATAGTTGGTGGAGAAGGGTGGCAGGAAAAAGTATTTAATAGAGAAGAATGGAAGAAGCTGTTGAGAATGGCAAGGAATTGTCACATTCTGCACATGTCAATGTAATGAATGAATGAATTGACAGTATTAGAAATATTGAATTTTTTTCTGGTGTATTCATTTGTGTCTAGTCCTTTGAATATCAAGTGAAGGCCATGCAAACTAATGTGTGCTGCTTCCTGTCTTTTACAGTGTTGTTTGTCCAGTAACATTGCCTGGCTCCCATTCGAGGAGGGAGGGGTGTTTGTGTCATCAGAGATTGTTGTACATAAATTACATTGCACTGTTAACTTACACTGCTAATTAGAACGTCCTGTTCAGACAACAACGATGAAATTGGGGTATATTTTTATGATTGGCTGCGTAGGTTGTTACTTCACTTATGGAATGAATACACACACTTTGTTTGAAATTTTTATTGTAGAAGTTTCATCTTCAGTGAATAATATAGGTTATGTTACACCAAGAAATTAAACAGTATATCAGCAGGCTCAATTTCTATGCATATGAAATATTTTTTTGTAATATTGTATCATATAAATTTTTCCTCAAAAAATAACATTCCCATTTTATGGTTCCTTTCTATAAAAAAGCAGAAAAGTTTGTCAGTTCAGCATTCAGTCTTTATGTTCATGTGATTTTATTCTTACTTTTAAAGAAATTGTCACACACTTGGTGTGAATGTTTTGCCATCAGATACTGTGCCACAATCATACTAAAGTTTTCTGCAATTGATAATGAAAAAATGGCAGCTGCATGAAATACCATGTGTGAATGACCCTAACAACACTTAAAGTAGGTGTCCCAAATAATATAGGTTAGCATGTCTTAAAAAAGTACACAGATGTTACTGTGATTATTTTCTGTGTAGATTGTAAAATAAGAAGACATAGGCATATGAATGGCTTATTGCATCACCGTGAGAAACCACACCTTCTCAGTTGTGCATGGGAATGTAATTAATATATTAGGTCACAATATTATGATAAATAAGCCAAACATTTTGTTGAATTATATTTTTTACCTGAGATATCAAATTAACTCTCTCATAAACATGTCAAAATATGAAAAACTCTGTTCAAGATAATTGTGGCTTGTCATTTAACTGTAACAGATCCTTCATATAGTTAGCCACCTGGTTAATGCCAGTACTTGTGAGATTGTTTCAGATTTGAGGGTTTTGTGGTTATGTAATTTCAGATTATAATCATTTGGTTTATGTAACCATGTAGTCTTATTGTGGATAACAAGAGTTTGGACAAACATGCTGGATGAAGATGTCACAGTTCTGATTTTTATTGTGAAGATGTACATTCAAGCCACAAACTCTACTGACTGAGGTATTTCAATGTTTTCCTCAGTTCCTTCAGCTATATACCATAATACACCTCGTCAGTAAATCAGAACACAACCACATCCTTTCACATCATTTTGAATTCAAATTTTACCCTCACATGAGATCACTAGCTGCTACATAACGATGATGCACAACCTTTTGCTTTCAAAAGGCTACACTGCCAAACTTACCTTTGTTTATGGGTTGGTGTATGTAGAATTTATAAAGAATAACTGAATTGTTCTGTGTTGTTGCTGATAGAAACATTGTTACTGCTGAAGCGGTAGAAGCTGAATGGTGTGATTGAAATATTTATTCCACAAAAAATTTAAAAATTAATCCCAATAACAAATTTAGAATATTTATAACTGTGTTAAAATAAAAGTTACTATATTGACAGTCGATCCTGTGCTGCAGTTGCCAGGCATTCCAAGTCATGCATGATGCTTGTTACAGTCAGGTGAAAACTGACATGAGATTTATGTCAGTCAGCCCGTTCCACCATGAAGACTTATTTAGCTCCCTTAATACGAAGGCATGTTCACAACTTAAGTAGCCCTACTGAATCTTGCACAAACTTCAGCCATTTATTACAGATTCAAATATTTGTCTTTAAGAAGATACAGAAGTTAAATAAATGGCATTGTTTGAATTTGGAACTAAATTCATTGCTGCAGTGTAAGTTGATCAGTGTCAATTGGAGAACAGATTGAGACACTTTATGTAATGCTCCTAGATGATTAACGAAAATCCCAAAAAATGCTTTGTCCTGATCGATGTCCACAACTCATTGCATAAATGACTTTCTGAAGCCATGTATGACATATCAACCACCCCCCCTTTTTTTTAACTGCTGAAATACCTGCTGGCAAAGTGATATTTGAAGTCCTTACAGCAGTGTCTTTAGGATTCGTGACTCCTGGGAAGTGATGCTGTGTCACTGGATGATTTGGTCCTGGCATTTCAAAGGATTGCCTTTGAAATGTCATAAGCAACTTACCCAACAATACAACATCACATCCAACAGACTTGAATTCTGTACTTTCTGACGGTCTGAAGTGGGATAAGTGCTGCTTATGTAAAATTCATAAACCAACTTGTTGAACAACACTTTTATTTGTTGATTAATGCATCTTCATTCATAGCAGGAATGCAACACATTGGACATGTGATTCCACAAGAAAGAAGAAAGACTGAAACACAGATGTCTGGAGGCAACAAGTTTATTTCATAGCAGGAAAACAAGACACTGGACATGTGATTCCACAAGAAAGAAGAAAGACTGTAACACAGATGTCTGGAGGCAACAAGTTTATTTCATAGCAGGAATTCAAGATACTGGACATGTGATTCCACAAGAAAGAAGAAAGACTGTAACACAGATGTCTGGAGGCAACAAGTTTATTTCATAGCAGGAATACAAGATACTGGACATGTGATTCCACAAGAAAGAAGAAAGACTGTAACACAGATGTCTGGAGGCAACAAGTTTATTTCATAGCAGGAATACAAGACACTGGACATGTGATTCCACAAGAAAGAAGAAAGA
>Ga0123352_10012247_pt1 | contig 13554 bp, 8 predicted proteins | sample TergutLab28metaG_FD_89700 | JGI IMG/M metagenome (GOLD analysis project Ga0123352, IMG submission 89700) | Labiotermes labralis P1 segment gut microbial communities from Petit-Saut dam, French Guiana - Lab288 P1 | ecosystem: Host-associated > Arthropoda: Insects > Digestive system > Gut ...
AGACGACCTCAAGAAAAATAGTGAAATTCATGATCATAACACGAGAAGCAAATATGACCTTCACACACAATCTCATAACACATCTCAACTTCAAAAAAGTGTGCTGCATATGGGTGTCAGATTTTACAAACAATTGTCCTGGAGGATTAAAAACATAGACAAATATAACCGATTCAGAAAAGAAGTGACGTCCACCCTACTGAAAAACACGATTTACTCACTTGATGAATACCTGCGAACAACACTACAGTAGAGACACCACTAGGAGTTACACATAACTAGGAGTTATTACCTGCCTCTAGACTTATTAAAGGCAGTTTATTTCACACATTTTCAGTCACTGCTGCAATTTGGGATAATTTTCTGGGGCTCATCTATAAACTTACATGAGGCACTTAAAAGGCAAAAGAAAATAAGAGTGATGGTGAGATTACGACAAAAGACATCTTGTAGACAAAAATTTAAGAAACTGCAAATTTTAACTGTTCCAAGTTAATATATGCTGGAAATGATGTCATTAAAAATCCTGAAAGTATCAAACAAATGTTTAATTATTGTATTGTGATCTGCTATATTGACCAATTTTATATTCAATTCGACTTAGTTCGAATAAGAGATCCGTGAAATGTGATTTATGTTAATATATCACGTGTTCTGGCAACGTCCGCAAATTCCCTATGCGACGGGAATATTGCTTGTATTGGCTATCCTGCATATCGCATGTGATGCATTGTGTCATATCCGGTCTCTCGAAGCTGGAAAAGGCGCTCGGTAGCAAAGGTGCCGTTTGAAACTAACCGTAAACCTAGCGGTGATATATTCTGTGAATGCACTTTTGAACGTGATTTATTTGATTTGTTAAAAAACTTTGTGTTTGTAACACATAACAGTTTTAATACATGAACGAAGTAAGTAGTTATTTGGAATGTTGTCACACTGCGTACTGTTTCCCGGCGTGTTGGAGAGCTGGCTGAAAAGTGATGTTAGAATATTTTGATTTTCGTGTTTATGGATCCTGCGAATGACTAAATAACGCCACATTCCTTAAATTATTGTAATGTTTGAAAATATGTTTGAAAATGCCATTCTGTGAAAACACTGTGTAGGTAAAACTTGTGTGCGCAATATAAAATTGCAATAAAAGTTACTGGCGATCATAATTTAAAAAAACAGGTTAAGACTAGTTCGAGTACTGAGGTTCGAGGGCCAAAAGAGTGCCATCAGGTTTGTATACCCATCTGAACAGCGCCCTACAGCAGACAAACGTGTTGTCACTTAGACTTGCTACGGTTGAAACTTTTAATATTTAACGGTTGGTGTGTTACGATACCAGTATTCACCGTAGTGTCATAATATGGCAGAATAATGACAGGCTTGTTATCAGATTCAGATCACTATATTTTTCGTATTCCTTCGCGTAATGTGTTAGCTGTGTGGTAGACGTATAAGAAACACGTAACAAAATTTTGGTTGAAAATCTTGAAGGGAGAATCAGTTGTAAATGTCTGAAGTTTGGAGGAACATGTTGTGAAGGTATGATGTGCAGTAATATTTTTCAGGATTGTGTCTGATGTTGGGTTTTTGTGAATGTCCAGTCACGTGAATAAGTATAAGTATTATCATGGCTGTACTCAGTGCCCCCTGGCATCTTTAGAAAGATTGCTGCCAAGGGAATGTGGTAGGAGACGGAACTAAATACAACAGAATGTATTACAGTCCTGTTACCATGGTATGATAGGAAATATTTGATGTCAGTGGAAATGTAACTTCCAGGCTATGGCTTTTGTGAATCAAGCAGATTGGTGTAGCAGCATGTTCTAAGTTGTATTCAGGACATACCTGGCTTGAATCTCAGTTAGGTTAGTGGGTTGTACCAATGTGAATTTTTATGTTTTTGTGAGTCCAGTTAACCTAAGATAGTATTGTCAACTGTCTAGTAGTTGCCTATTCCCAATTCCATACTTATGTTCTTTTACCTTTCTCCTTCATTCAGCATTATGTGCAATGTGTAGTTGAAGCATTTTTTTAAATGGCCAGAAATTTAGCTGTCAAGCATGATATGTCTCACTTATGGGAAACAATCATCACATACAGGATAAACCAAACTGAGGCAGGAGATGTGTTATTTTTGTGTAGAGGGAATAACTGCCTATCATTAGGCTGAAGTATAGAGATTCTGTCCTTACAGAAGAAAGAACAAATGTACATGATACTATTAAGTTTATTGTCTGGGATGTGATATGTAGCCTTATCAGTGGATATAATAATAATAAAATAAATTACGTATGTACACAGTCAAACAAAAAAATATATTTTTGCCTTATTGGCCACTAGTTTCGGCCATTACAGCTGTCATCAGGCAAATATTGTACAAAAATTAAAAAAAAAAGTTGGTTACATACAGTGCGCAAAATGTTGAGATGTATGGGATCCCATTTACGATAGTATTTAATATTTAATAAGAGCCTTAAAAATTTAAAACACAATGGGATGTCCTCTACCAATATTAAACTTCTCATTGGATGTTAATGTTTTGGGGGAGCATGCTGCCTTAGTCTTCAGGACTGAAGTGAGGATGCATGTGCATGTCCTGCTTACATCATACCTCATGCTCAGGGTTGCACAAATTTTCCAAACAGGAGCCATCTCAAAATTCTAGGTGCCAGAAGAAGAAAATGAAGAAAGTTCCATAGTGATGACCCACAAATATTAGGCACCACTATACATAATTTATTGCTTGGTTGGTTGACACCCATTCTTTATATGCCCCTACTCATGACATTCTGAGCTGCCTTATTTGTCACATAATTTGCACTTTGTTTATACTTGGTGGTCCTAGCACAGTGGAAACCTAGCACTGAGTTTAGATTTGTTGGGGAAATATAAAATTTTGCCCCAGTACAATACAAGATGTTTATTGTATGTTTTATAGTACAGTTTAAAATGTCTGTTGGTAAATACAGTATTGTAACTTTGTATAAACACCATGTGTTTGGGGGACATGTAATAAACTGGCCACTGTACTGCTTGATACCCAGAAGAAGCTATTATATAAGGGGCATGGATGATCTGTTGCATCTCCTGTCAGGCAGGCCACTATGATATTTGCCATGTGACTATCAACATACTTATTCAAAAGATATGTGATAGTCATGTTGTAGATGCTTAAGGAAGTGTGAAGTTTTCATGGGAAGCCACTTCTTATCTCTGTAAAAAAAACTGCCTTTTTTTCTAGATATGTAAATCCTTTGTCTGTAGTGTCTGCTCTTCTAAAAAATATGACTGTGAGCTCCTTGGTTCTTTATTTGGAGTGTTAAAAATACTTTATAACACCAAATAAAAATGTTCAAATAATACAGATTTTCAGAAGGATGTGTCGGTGTATTGACTAGGGTGCAGGCTAGATGGCAAAGGGAATTGTTTTTCACCTAGAGGAACAAGATATTTCTTTTTTCAAAGCATCCAGATAAACTCTGCAACCCACCCAGCCTCCCATTCACTGGATATGTGAAACAATCGTCATAATGCTGTCCAAACCTTTACTCTGCCATATGCTTTTATGGTGTAGTGTTTGAGTGCAGGGACATCATTTTGTTACATGTTACATAAAGCAGTAAAAACAGAAAAAGATCCTAAAATGTGACAATAAGAACTATCTTAAAGGGAATCATTTTTGTTGCTCTCATTTCATGTGGTTGGCTGCACATTGCAACCACATTATACTTAGTTGTGCTTATAGAATAGTTAAGTTCTCAAAAATGCCAATTGTGCAAATTCCAAAAGTTGTTTCAAATATTCTGCCAGTGTTATATCCAAAATGCTAAATACAAGTGGGCAATATTTTGTCACTTCATTTTGGTAATACAGGCATTTCCGAAGTGTAATCTGCCTTTAATTTTGTCATGAATTATATATTGGGTTGTTTCATTCCTTGATGCTTGGCACAGTGCAAAGGACTTACTAATCATCTGCACATTTTTGACAGTCATTGTATGTCCAGTAAGTAACATTTGTCAGATTGTTCAAAGAAGAACTGAGTCTTCTATTATGATGTGCTGTGCTGGTGGCTGGTAAAGAGTCACAAACATTTCAGTGGATTTTACTATGTCCTGAGATGTTAGGGCCTGAAAATTGGCTGTCATGTAGCAGCAGCAGCAGCAGCAGCAGCAGTAGTAGTAGTAGTAGTAGTCCTCCAGAATCTTGGTAAGAATTTGACAGTCAGCACAACTTAACATCTCAGACAGTTTGAAGTATATTTAACAACAACACTTTCAGATCTTGAATCTCAAACCCAAGATATGTGTGCTGGTTAAAAGATTTATTCATGTAAGTAGTCTCTGTTAGCTGTCAGACCAGACCAGTGACGCAACTGGCAGAGGACAGTTTTGGCGTATGACTTAGTCATGCAGACAAATGTATAATACTTTCATAACAGAACTGAAGAGCAGTGCTACTTTAATTCTCCTCATAGGGTGATGTATTACATTTGAGAGTTTAACTGCTCTGAAGGTTTATAAACTACTGATATACTTGTGTGTTACAGGATTGTAATGGAGCAGCCAGAAGAATCAAGTAAACTTCTGCCAATTCCACAGACAGTGTAAGTGTGCCATTCAGTCTGGTTTAACCCCCCACCCCTCCACCCTCCAAAAATGGGAGGAATTATTTTATGTTGTTACTAAACACCACATAGTGACCAACTGGAAAGAAATAGGTTCACTTGCAGCATTGGCTACATGCACTTGGACATGTGAGTGCACATCTATTGCCATGCACTTTTCATCAGCACATTTTTACCTTCGATTGTGTGGCCTTGGTCTACTAATTACTGTCACATGTCTTTGATGTCCATAGTGTCTACTTAGGATGAATCTCATTATTTAGGTCAGTAATGCAGTATGGCATGATGAGCTTTGGCTAGCTTAGCTTAAACATATATATAATTATGTATACACCAAGACCTTGTTTTATGTCCTAGTTTTGTTCCTGAAAAAGTGGGTGTAAATAAAAAAGACATAAATCAAAAGTTATATTTCCATGAGGGAAAAAAGTTAAAGAGGTGAAAATAAACCAGCCAAAGGGCATTAAACGGAAAATAAGAGGGCATAAAACAAGGAAGTGTTGTATTTTGTAGATCCTTTATAGTACGAGGTTTAGAATGTATTGAGGTATGAAATACATGGTTTGTAGACCTACATCTGTTTGTAAGAATCTTGTATGAAACTTTTATTATGCACACCAGGAATATAACAGGATATTCTGTGTCAAAAACTACTTAGTAATAGGCTTACTACTCAAGATATTTCAGTTAAAAGAATTCTGCTTCAGAGTAGGAGGATTGAGTTAAGAGGTAATCTTTCAATTTTGACTTAATTTAGAGATGTAGACTGGCTGGTAAAATCTATAAATTAGTAAGTTATCTATGTTATAGTTCATAGTAAGCATATCATCATTTGAAAGGAAGGGACATTTTTATCCTCTTTTTTATTATTTATTTATTCTTTTTCTTTCCCCAGACATATTCTACAAGTTATGAGAATTCTTTATCACACTTTTGTGGTGAATTGATGTACTTTAGTGATGTACTGTAATAGAAAGTTTGTTTCTAGAGCTTCAGCTTCAGATTCAACAAATAGAGCATCAGGAAAGTAGAAGTGAGAGGAGATTGGTAGGAGGGCAGGATGTGTAGGGGACTGTGGTGAAAGAAAGACTGATATGTGACCATGCCTGCAGTTTGTCAGTTATTGGTGACATGTGTTTTAAAAAATGGACCGTCTGGTGTAACACTAGTCCCATCTCACACCTCATATAACAATAACATTCATAGTTATGATTGTCAGAACCTCTGTCTTTACACAGTTGCCACTTATTCAGCTAGTAAAGTTTGGTGTTCTTATGGAACCAGCATTTTAATCATCATGTTCAAGGATGCTGCCATGTGCCACAATGAGCAGGTTAGTGTAACATCAGGAAGTGTTGCTTTTGAATCCTAGATAGGACACCAGCTGTTGTGACTGATATTTATTGTACATTTCCTCAGTCTGTACAGTTAATGCTAGAAAAATACTTCATTGAAGCCATGGACAGTTGCTTTCAAGTTCTTTCCAGTTTGTTATTCACCAGTCATCTTACTCTTGACACCACATAATTTTAGAAACTGGCAGCATCATTTAAACTCAAACCACATCATCAAGTACTATGCTGACCCACTTGGATCCTATCTGTATTTCTCACTCTGGTTTTCTGAATATCAATTTCACTATCATACAAATAGATCCGTGGATGCGTTATTATTTCTTCATTTTTTTTTAAGAAATTATTACAACAATGTAAGAGACTTGCATAATGACCATGATAGTTCTTCATTGGCTTATGGTCCTTAGAGTTTCACCAGTGCCCCCTTCAGAATGATAGCCCATACAGATGTCTTCTGCTATCTTCCTCCATCAATTTCAGATCATTCTCAATACAGTCTAACCACATTAATTTTGGTCTTGCTGCTTTTCTTTTTCCTTCTGGTTTCACCAGAAATACATTCTTTATGGTTCTATCATCAGACATTCTTACCAGATGACCAGCCCATTCTAATCTTCATATGTTTATTATTGTCACGGTATTTTGTTTTTTCTACATAACCTGCAGTTCATCATTAGTACAGATTCTCCAGCCATTTTGATCTTTTACAGGGTCATATGTCTTTCCTAGTATTTTCTGCTCGCATGTTTTCAGGGATGATTTAATTTGCCCTGACAATGCCCATGTTTTACAACCACATAATACTATTAAGTTTGTTTTGTGTGTTTATATATATCTTGATGACCATGATAGTTAATGCCTTAAATCTTTATGTTCCCATTTATAAAACCTGAAGAAGAAAAAACTTTTTAAAACTAGATGTTCAGTGAAATTCAACTAGTATGTGAATGTTAGTTTGTACCACAAATTCTCCACATTTTGTGCTTGTTGTAGCTGTGTATTCTCGATACATGCAAACATGTTGTACAATTAACAGCCACAGTTATAAGATATGTGGTTTGATTGCATGGTGACCTCACATGATACATGCTTGTGATGGTAGCTAGTTACTTATGCTGGTGATATTGGCTTAATTATGTTGAAAAAACATGACATCCTGTAGATGGCGTGTGGGGAGGGGGTGGTAGTATAGCTCCGCTTATTCTTTACCTCAGCCCTAGTAGAAATGATTGGTCAGTTTTATGCCCTGACTACTTTAGCCCAGGCAGAGAGTCCCACTACCCATTGGACGGGACACTAGATGGTCCCCAGAGCTGGTGGACATTTTGGAGAAGAGCCTGCTGGGGTTCAAACCCCAGATTGTCCAGCCCCATAGTCTAGTCAGTATGATGGCTACACTATCCTGGCTCCTAAATATGTTGTTTGCTGACAGATACTCTATTGTGGCAAAATAATATCAGACACACTTTGTCTATACTTGGACGTACTCGTTTACGTCTCCCTTATATGGAAATTTGTTGACAGAATTGATTATTTTAATTTAAGTTACAAGTCCTTGTTAAAGCAGTTCAGTTACATGGTCACCATATTGTAATTTTCTTCCTGCTGTATTAACCTGTTTCTTTTTATGTTTATTTATTTAATCCAGAACAGCAACTTCACATAATTGTGAAATAATTTTTTAATTTATAATGTATATTATTCCATGGAATAGGCGCTTCACAGGAACTGATGAACGGAACAGTTCTGAAGTGTTCTGTGAGAAAGTGACAATTGTACCCAGTTCTGGTCTTCATGAGACTGGCAGCTCAAAGGTGAAACTGAAGAATGTGGTGGACTTCAGTTGGGAGTGGCGATTTTATACAGGTCAACTGCTTGCCGTTCATGTTGGTGGGAAATATGTAGCATATGGAATTAAAGGCAAGTTACATATGTTGTTGTGATGAATATGTGTGCTGTGCTTTACTCATACATAATGAAAGAATTGCACAAGACTTCAAAGAATTAGATAAGTGTAGTGTGAGCAAAAAGTTGTGTTGAGAAGTTCATGTGATATATCAAGGTCATGATGTTGCATTGTGTAGTTTGGTGGGTGGTACTATTATTTCAGAGGACCGTGCCGTGTCTGTGTTTATGGTAGCATTCTTCTGTCTTGAAGAGGGAGGCAAATGGTTCCTCTGATATAGTATGTATCTACCAAAGTACATAGGAGCAATTTCCAGAAGATGGTAATCTTAAACACAGAGTTGCTGCATACCTTTCATAGTATGTAAGTGTTTAGTGTTACTATGGATAGAGAGTCTTCAAATGTGTAACTGAGTGCAGCAAAGCTAGGACCATAGTCACTGTACAGCAGTGGCACACAGTCCCACATCCATTTGGTACTCATAGGACTGAGTGCAGCAAAACAGATGACATTGTTGCTTGCAGTACAGCAGTTCAGCTGTGAATGGGTGTGTAGATTCTGTGAGTAGGATCCAAATTCAGTTGGACACCTAGATAAATCAGTTACCGTTGCAGTATTGAGTAGGGCTGCTGAGAGTGGGTTCAGGGCCCAGTGAAAAAAATTTTTTCAGGCCCTGCAGTGAAGTCGGACTGGCTAAAAATCTTGACACCAAGTTGGAAAGACTTACTCTTAGTTGTGGAGTGACTAAGGCTTGGTCTGAAAGAGTTGATTTGTACAGTCAACAAATGGCGACCATGCTGATAAAGATGAAAAAATATGCAACATAATTAGATGCTGGGCACCATTTTGTACCAGCTTCTCCTCCCCCCTCCCCCCCCTCCTGTCACCAGTGGTATTGATGTACACATTGAGTTTTAGTGATAACATTGTGTGACAGTAAGCTAGAGTAGAGGCTGTTAGAGTGGGCACTGCAATGACCCTTGCATCTCAGCCATTTCTGGTCTTTTGCATAACTCTATGCTGAAGCATTCAGCAGCCCCAACACTTTGAACAAAGTGCAGCACCTTCCTGATAGATATGTTGACAAAATCACCTGGTTTCAGTAAATGACAAACTGGTGCCCAAATCTTAATTCCACCAGTGCCTCAGAATCATAAAAAACATGTAAGGCAATTTCAGATGCCTGTTTGCATCTATCACATCCAGGACTGTTTACCAGTCTCAATTTAGATAGATGTCTTTTTAAGTTACATTATTCTTAGCTGCAGTCTGCTCATGTTGAGTAATTTCCCAGCTGTTTTAGGAGAGGGTCTTTTAAGAAAGCCCTTAGTCTGGCTGTTCCCACAAATGGAGACAGCCAGTATTCCTCTTGTTTGATGCTTGTCCAGCCCCCACTCATCACCTGGAAACCTTTGCAGATATGCCAAGGGTGGTCTCAAGTCCTGTATACATGTGATAGTATGTGTTAGGATGACATTTGTGATTTTTCTGTTACCATTTTCTGTAGTTCATTTACATTTTCTCACTAGAGATAATACTTTTTCTGTCACTAGTCCGTAATGTTTTCAAGTCTGGAAACTGGATGATATGACATTAGGGCCATATTAATTTCAATCGTTTTTATTGACTGAGGAACTGGTTACAATGGACTTTCATATGACAGAATCAGGTGCACCACGGGTGTGGTCATGGCCCACTGAGATTGTTACATTTGTATAACATTGATTAAAAAGACCAACAAATGTGCTTGGATTTATGAATGTAATTTTATTACATAGTAATCACCGTCATGTTTCTGCCAGCCACGTTGGCATCTTCATGGTGAGAACAAGTGTATAATATTCTTGATTTCAAACTTTCACCATTGTCTGAATGTTGTGTTTTTTCTTTCGGATGATTCCCCAGCTTCTGAATTTTATGTGGCAAATTGGTGGGTGATGGTACAGTCGGCACAGTGAATTACTGTGCAGACATTATCGTTCACTATTCTGGGTCATAATTTGCCACATATATCTTCTGTGTACATAATTACACAGAACTGTACTCAATACAACAAACTTTTAATTTCTAATATTTTATACTCATGGATATTTTAATATTTAAACTGTGAATTTTAACCCAAAATTATATGATTATTAACTGTGGAGTTATTTTGACACAGTATAATTGCATTTGTATTCTTGTTCTCATGACTGTGAAAATTGGCACATGAGTAGCCAAAACACATAATAAAATTACATTCATACATCCAAGTTATTTGTTGGTCATTTTAATAAATATAATACATCTGATTAATACATGGAACATATAAAAATGGTTACATTTCTTTGAATTCTAACATATGCATTCAAGCTGTTCCCCACCATCTGTGGGATAATGATGGTCACCTGTAAGCAGAAATCCTTTTTCTTGTCACATAATGTCACTGGAATTGCATACCTTGATGCATTTCCAATTTTTCTCGTCCAACAAATCAGAGATGATGACCGCAAGACATTGTGGTTCTGCACAAATGTGCATCATCAGGCTGACAGCTGTTTTGAAACACACAATGAATCTTGTTATGCCTTCCTGTACTACATGGAGAGAGAGGGGTTGTATTTAATAATGCTGTTGATTGCTAGGATTATATAGAATTTGTGTGGTAGATTACTGAAATGTGAGAATGGAGCACTGGTGGAATGACACTGACAGAGGGAGACTAAGTAGTCAAACAACCTATTGCAGTGCAATATTGTCCACCACAAATCCCGCATAGGTATGGGAGAAGACCAGGGCCTCCACAGTGAGAGGCCACTGATACCTGTGTAGAGTAATGGCACAGCCACCTGCCTGCCTGCAATGCATAATATGTATCTGATGTTTATTGGACCGTGCATCTTTGTGATAACTGAAAAATAAAAAACCAACTAGATGCTACTTATTATTTTATTGTGCGTCTTATAGGCTTAACATGTTTCAGGCATAGTAATGCCTGAAACATGTTGAGCCTATAAGAAGCACAATAAAATAATAAGTGGCATCTAGTTGGTTTTTTATTCTTCAGTTAACATAATATGTAATTCATTATTCATATTACATTTTTTGTGCACTGTTTACTGTTTTTGATGTTATGCGTCCCTTTGTATTTGAATTTAATGATTAAAATTGCAAACGTTCTCAGCTATGCAACTCTCTTTAAAATTATTTTCTTTTTACATTCTTGTATAGCTAAACACCTTTAGCTTGACTAGCTACTATGACTGATGTGCACCCCTTTGTGTTGGAATTCAGTGATAAAAGTCATTAACAATATTTAATTGCTGAATTGCAACACAACATGGTGTATAATATTGAAGTCATAGTAGCTAGTCAACCTGAAGGTGTCTGTCTGTGCAAGAAATTAAAAAAAAAAAATTGGAAAATGTTACATATACGGAATCATTAACAGTTTTTACTATTGTATTTGAGGAGTGTCTTAACCATTCAACAGCATAAAAATATTTGAAACAGTAGGTCTGTGTGATGAAACAGTGCAACAGAAGTGTAATAGTCATATTTAATCAGAGTTTGTCACACAATATACTGTACGTATTGAGTATTAAACTTTTTCTGTGAAGTTACAGCCTTATGGAGACTGTGTGTTCATTGTAAAGACTCTTTTATTCTTTTTAAAATTATTCAAAAAACAGATGTAAGTTTTAATTTCAAGGGGTTGGAGTTAATGTAACTGTAATTTTACTTTCATTGTTTTCTTCTTTTCTGCAACAGAAAGCTGTTGGAAAGTAATGCATGTTTGTGTATATATGTTATGTTGTCTGGGAATTGAACATATCTTCTGCTTTCTATGCAGTGTCTTTGAAGTACCTTTTGTGTGAATGGCGGGGCTAAGCTTCCAACGTTTGCCATTGATGCAAAGTAATGCATCTCATATAACTTCAACAGCTTCAAGGCTTTGAATCTGATTTTTTAGAGCATCTGTTTGTTCATATCACTTATGACATGGACAAATACTGGCAGAACTCAAAGCAGAAGCTGCAGATGTTGGTGACATATAAAAGGACGGCCGCTGTGTTCTGTACAAAAGTAACAAACAAGTTGGCCCAGTCAGTAGTGCTTTTGACTTGTGTCGGGAGATTAGCATTTTGGCTCTTGGTCAGAATACCAGCTATCCTGGCACAGGGTTTTTGTAGTTTTCCACAGTCTCTCCAGGGAGATGCCAGGAGGGTGTCTTCATTGTATTCATTTGTGGTTTATTTAGTGGTGCTGTCAGTATTTCAGACTGTATAACATCATTGATAATTAGTGCAAAATTAATTTGACATGATGTGGATGTAAGCCTGGAGAGATTGATGAATATCATGAAGAACTTCAGGTGGTGTCCCTGCTGAGGTTTGAACCAGACACCTCCAATATAAATATGAAGCAGTACCACATGAACCAGCTTGCTTAATAGTGTCTCCAAAGGCACTACAACATCCTCCTTTCAGAATCTTTATCTGCTCACCATTCACAAGCTTGTTCCCATGTCATCTGCAGTATTGTTTTTAAATAATACACAGGTCATCAGGATTATCATTACGTCAGGGAAAACTAACTGCCTAATTAACCCGTTCATTCTGGACACCATGTGTATAGGACACATAGGGCTAAAACCCAAAAAACATATTTTACATGTTAGGACAATTACAGCAGCATTTTTTAAGACATGGTGCAGAATCTCCATTTTTTTCTCCACAAAATGCCATGCATTTCATAATGTTTGTCTTTTTTTGTTCATATAGCGGATTTTACATAAAGTTTGTGTCAAAATTTAAATATCCAGCCCTATTGCCAAAGGGTTAATGCCACTGTACTTATTTCAAATATGGCTGCTAAAATTTTGCTTCATGTTACATTGTTGAAGAATACTGTAATGACCATCTGCCACATTTACTAAGCAGTGTTTTATAAAATAAAACATTGCTTACTAAATGTGGCAGAAATAGAGGGTACAGGCTGTGTATTGTGTGAGAATATGTTCTTTTTTAAAGAATGAAAGTTTTTTCTGATGTAAAATAATGTATTTTTTTTCACCTTTGCGTAGTAAGTGGTGTGTACAGGTTATCTGACTTAACTGGATTTGGCTAAAAGCTGCTTATCTTATGCATGTTACAAAAATATGTGAATGTTTGTTAGAGTAATTGAAGAATCATTCCCCATGAACTATGATTGCAGATTGTAAGATTTTTGCTTAAGATAGCCCTATACTTGTTGGATTTATGGTTTTAGTAGAAGATTGCTTTATAGGTTGGTGTACATACTGAAATTTGCTTCTAGTGTAAGTGGAACATGTAATATAAATCAGTCAATTGCAGTGGCATTTCATGTGTTACTTTGTTGTCCTTTTCAGCTATAGGCACAAATAATGGAGTTGTTCGAGTGGTAAACCGAGAGAGCACAGAGAGATCGCTCCTCAAAGGCATGGAGGGCATGGTTCAGGACATAGCCTTTGCACATATTCCATCACAAGTGGTACTGGCCTGTGTGGATGAGTATGGAAATCTTCTGGTTCACCAAATAGAAGAAAAAAAAGACAAAATGGTGTATCCTTCACAACCAAATGCATAATTTCAGAATACTGGAACATGAATGCATGTGTACCCAGTTTGAGATTGCTAGAAAAGATTTTACAAATATATATATATATATAT
>Ga0123352_10012248_pt1 | contig 13554 bp, 8 predicted proteins | sample TergutLab28metaG_FD_89700 | JGI IMG/M metagenome (GOLD analysis project Ga0123352, IMG submission 89700) | Labiotermes labralis P1 segment gut microbial communities from Petit-Saut dam, French Guiana - Lab288 P1 | ecosystem: Host-associated > Arthropoda: Insects > Digestive system > Gut ...
CTACCCTCTTGTTCACCCACATTGCAGAAGCCTTTCCCTTTTGTCATTTGAGGCTGGGGGCCCCTTATTGCTTGTTTTGCTACCCCGGGCACCCCCCCCCCCCAATCACTCCCTGTCTGACAGAAGTTGCATCTCAATCCCTCATACCACCCCCCATCCTAGGATAATTCTCTTGTGCGCGTCCCCCTCGTCTTTCGAAACACAGATTTGCCCCACATCCTTCTATTTCATCTATATGCTCAATTTTTCAGTCAAGAAAAGGAGAGAATAAATTCCTTGAAGAGATGTTAATTTCCGTGAAAGGGTATCAGAAATCCATCGGCATTCACAAGTCTTCATTGAATAAGTGACTTTTGCCTAGGATTACTGACGTCGATAGATGCTTTATCACGAAGGTGTTTACGCGGTATTTGCTACTTCTCGCATGTGACGGAAGTTCTCAGCCTTTACTGTTTGACATGTCGGTACAACAACCGCGCCGGTGCTGTGCCTGTTTCACATTGTACAGTACTCGTAATAGTCCGCAGATTTAATTTTTACTGCTGTTGCATTAGTGTCGTCATTAATTTCGTCACTGTTTCTGGGTCCAAGTACAGTGCACTATGTCCATTTCCTCAGTACCTGGTAACTCTTTCTGATTGCCGTCTCTTTGGAGTTTGGATAGTAAGCTTGACAGCGCTGGCTTCTAAGTAGTCTCTATTATCTGTTAATCCTCCCCCTCCCCTCCCCTCCCCCCCCTTCCCATGGCACGACAGCCCCTAGTGGGCCAGGGCTTCCTCATTGTCGAGGCTTCACGATTACACTGAGACACACCACTCTCGGTAGGACTCCTCTGGACGGGTGATCAGCCCGACGTATAGAGACCTCTACCTGACTACACACAACACTCAAAGGAGACAGTCATCCATGCCCCTGGAGGGATTGGAACCCGCAATACCAGCAAGCTGCTGCAGACGCACGCCTGAGACCGCGCGGTCACTGTGATTGCAGTTTCTCTTAATAATAATGATTGTTATTGTTGTGACCCTTTTGCCATTCATCTAGGAAATTGCAGCTGGAAACAAAAATGGATAATTCAGTGAAATGAAGGAAGTAGGCAACAAACAAGAGACGACATTTCAGTTCCACACGTCCTCTGTAGAAAATATGAAATAATGGTAATGATGTTTATGTGTTATTTATGCTTTATGTGCTCTGTGTAAGCTTCATAAGCAGCGTGGTCCAGAAATAAACAGGGAAATTTGAAGTTCATACCTTGTTACCAGCATGCAGGTCAAGGTCATAATATGCAGGTCAGTCAAGACAATAGGCCTGCAGAGCGGACACGTGAAATGTTGACGATTTTAGTGTATTATCGCTGACGAATTAAAAAGCGCAGGAACAAAAATGAAACGTATTGAGGCAGGTAATATGATCAAGTTTGCAGTCGCTCTACTTCAGTCTCAGAGCCTTACCACCAGTGGCGCTAACATCGCAGTGGTTGAATATGGCGTATTGCATGCTGAAAGATACATGTGTGCTGCGTTGTTAAGAATCGGAAGTGCGCGTGTTTGCAATGAAAGTAAATTCCTTGGAGTTGTTTAAAAGCGAAAATGTCCTTCTGCAAGCGGTGTAAGTTCAATTAGTGTTGACTGCATTTGTCAAGGCAGACGCCGCGGTCAACGACCGGTCCCTAAAATTAAGGTGAGTTTGGTATTATTAATTTCGTGTTATTCCTTGTGCTTGTAATTACTTACATACACCTTCATACGAACAGAGTGAAATTGTAAGTTATGCTAGAAAGTGAACCCTCCTACATGTTTCAGCGATAAAGCTCATCTTCAGGGAGACGTCGATACAAACGAATACATAATATTAATAAATAAGATTCGTATGTACAGTACCACAGATTGTAAGATGTATAAAATAGCTATCAATATAGTAATGTGGATAGTGTGGCTAGTACGATTTAAACAGGTTCTTGGTCAAATTTCATATGCCATCGTTTATAATGTGGTTGTTTGTATAGATATATAATGTCGAAGTTTTTTGATCCAGAAGGATCAAGTCCTGTAAATTGGGTTAAAATTCAAAATTATAATAGGGGTTAAAGAAAGAGTAGAGCTATACCTGTATTCTGGTTATTTATGGGATGTTATAAGGTTAAATTTTCCTTTACCTTTTTACCTTTACCAGAAGTAAATATCTTTATGTGTTATCTAATCTTATTTCCCTTTTTTCAGGTAAGCACATTGCGGCACAACTTGCAGTAGTCAGTGGGTAAGTTAGGAAGATGAGTAGTCTGCATATCCGGTTTGATTACATGGAACTGTAGTAGTAGAAACTCAACGCTCTTTCGACCAATGCAGAGAGCTGGGATAGCGTAACCTGAATGACGGTTAGGATACAGGCTGGACGACCGGGAACGGGGGGATCGTGTCTCCGTTCAAGGAGGAGAGGTTTTTTCTCTTCAGAAAAGTCCAGAACGGCTCTGGAGGCCCTCTCAGCCTTTATTCAGTGAGTACCGAGGGATTTTGTCAGTGAGTAAAGTGGCTGTGTCGTCCCATGTAGTGTGGAGGTTAAAAAAGCGTGAAGCTATAACCCATTCCGATGCGTGTACATGGTTTACATAGGGACACCTTGTCTTTGCCTTACACCATTGATGACCTAGCCCTACTGCATTCTTCATTCGCAAGTCTGATGTCACCCCATCATCATCATCATCATCATCGTCACGCCGCATGATGCCCTTTTTCTGCACAGTACATGTTATAGCGAGAGATCAGTAGTTCTGGCAATTCTTTACAGTTTCTCGAATACTAAGGTTCGCTCAGCGTCAGCTTTGCGTTTCGGGTAACCGGCCCAAGTTTTGAGCTGCAAGTCTTTATTAAGGTCCGTGCCGGAACGACGATTTATATCAGGCCGTGAACAGTTCCTCTCACATTTCTGCTCCAGATTACCCTCATTGTTTATCCGGTGTAATTATTACAAAAACCACAGATCGGTATAGTATCGAGAGTACGTAAACATTTATTGTGTAATTAGTAATTTAAACCTTTGAATAATCACAGATCATTGTTATATGTAGAGGGTGTTTCAGGAGGAATTTGCCATATTTTGGGAGAACGTTTCTTCGGGTAAATTACGTCGATATAACCGACGGTACCTATATCCGAATTTGAATCGTTACGGAGGTAATGACGAGGCAGGTTTTAAAGAATGAGAACTGATAAACATTTAGTAATTACGAAATAAATGTTAAAACTAAGAGGAATTTGTAGTTTGTGTGATTTTTACACCAGTACTTAACGTCTGAGTAACATAAATGCGTTGATTAAGTCAGAAACCCCGCGGTAAAATCATAAATGTCGTCCTTAGGGGTTTCAGGTGCGTTACATAGCACGCTTGCTTTTGAATGGCTTGGCAGTCGGGTCAAGGACGGTCCGGTGAAGTGAACGGATAACACGTCATGTTCAACAGATATAGTAAGTAGAATTGCAAGAAGACCACTTTTTTTTTTTTTTTTACATCCTGAAAGTTCAACGTCAGATATAGGTTGTTTGGATTTATCGACGTAAATTAACACAGAGAACGTTCTCCCAGAATACGATAGGTTTCTCCTGAAACACTCTGTATAAGGAATCCGTTCTTCACATACAGCATTTTATGGTTAATAAAGGCTGAACATTTAATGCTATTTAGCGAAATACTCTGTATTTATTGTTGAAACGACATGCTACTGCTAGCACGCGTTGAACTGCCTGGGCTACGCCTGCTGACAGTAAGAACGGAACGGTCCGGTTGACTCATCCATCCTTAGCAGCAAAGCTAGCTAGCTAGCCACACGCCTAGGAAAGTTAATGTAGTTTAATTAAAGTTTTAATTTGAAATTATGCAAATATATTGTTGTTTTCGGTTAATATATACGCGGTGTGATTGATTGTAATGAATGGAAGATAGAGAAACGCCACGAATGCACAAATATGGGAAAAGTAAAACGACTCGAATTATGATGGCATCTGTACATCACGTGACTTCCAGTTCGGGAATTAGAAAATTTCAGGCCGATGGATTTTTGTTCGACTGAGTGTACGAATACGGTCTGTGGAAAAATGCATAGTTTCGTAATATCGTAGCAGGCAGAATAATCATTGGGCCTTGAAGGGTTAAGGATAGTTTCTCATTTGGGGTAAATCATTTGGCAGGAACGTGGAACGAATCTACGATAACCTGTTTAATGTCACATCCAAATATCTGCAAGGACGTAATAAAGAAGCACGATAAACGTCATGATAGAACCGAACATGCCATCTAACAAATTTGCCAGTCCTCTGCTAACCACATCTCCGCACGTCTGGCACTGAATTCCGGAGTGGTTCACTTTAAATATCACGAATATTTGCTGTTTTGCTTTGTTTGTTCAGGATTTTCTTCAGTTACTTCCCTTAACTCGTTACGGTCGACTTCCTTTCATTGGTTTATCGCGTACCCCTTCTGTTACAGCCACGTGTACGACTAGTTCAAACGCTGTATCGAAAGGAAATAAGCCAAACAGTAAAGAAAATGCGTAACCAATTCATAGGATGAAACTCATTCTGGGACACGAAAGGCACATAACCTTTCTTGTGTGAGCATTCAGAATTTTGTATTTTCTGCTGGAGACAGCCGCCATTAGGCTGTGATAAGTACGAGGCGGGTCAAACGGCCCTGATACATCCATGTGTCAGCATAAATTATGTACACATGTTACATTAATTTACTTTAATATTGTTTGACTACCATTTGCAATTATGTTTCAGTTAAGAGTGGCTTGCTGTTTGTGTCAATGTTCGGCCACTTGCATTGCCCTCGTAATTTAGTGAAGCTAGCAGACATCCTCTTTTTTATTGCTACGGAATTTATTGCGTGTCACAGAAGTATATACTTTCTTTATGGTACTTTCGGTGTCATCATATTCATTTATGTGCCTCAAAGTGAAATACTGGGCCGCAAAGGTCTGAAGTTTGCCAAGTAAAATGAATGAAGCTTGCGTGCTGACGCTGTACAAGTTCGTGTGTTGGTATTTACTCTTGATTGTTATTATTATTTTGGAGGATGAAATGTATGGAGAATTAAATTAGGAGTGGAATTGAAGAGTGACACGTACGAGGTAAACCACTTACCTTTGTGTTGTTTATTCTCATCAACTTTGTTTGATGTGTGCGGAAGTTTTGTGCTGTACAGTTTTCTCGGCGTTCAGCTAGAGTAATGGAAGTGCCATTGATTGTGGCTAAACCGTAGAGTTCGTTAAATGGAGGTGGCTATGGAGGAACGATGACGGCCTAGGCTTGGTGGATTGCTATCGTAACCGATTGTGTCATAATTTTGTCTTCTTCCTCCTGTCCCAAGGAAATAGCCTACAGATTTATCCTTATTTTCGTAGAGTTTAAACAACCAACTAGATGCCTGCTGGCAACATCATCGGTGCATTATACCACAAGCTGTATACACAGTCTAGTGGTCCTGAAGATGGGCGAAATTATCGCCCGAAACATGTTGAGCTGATTGAAGTTACTAATAAATTGCTATTGTTGTATCTAGTTGGTTGTTTATACTATTGTATCAGAGATGTACGGTCACACAAACATCAAATATCGTAGAGTTGTTAGTTCCCTCTGACTCTACAAAAAACAAGGATAATATTAAAAAGTATGTTGAAGAAACCGGGTATGTGAATGTTTATTACATTCATCGGTGCAGGGTATGCTCTTCAAAACACGTAATAAACCTTTGAATTCCATAAAAGGCTGTTTGTCACTGTACCATCTGAGCTTCATTAACGTCTGAGAAGGGCTGTGCTGTATGGAGTTGCTGTGTTTTATTATTTTGCTTGAATAATGTGGTGGCCTGTAGGGCTTGAGGAAAGCTAAGACAAATATCATGATGGTCAAAACCAGGGCCTCTCTATTGAGAGGCAGACGTGTGGACTTTACATTAATTCAGTGCCCAGTTACCGAACCTTAAAATTACGGTGTTACGTTTGAGATTCGACACTGCTGAATCAGCCGAGGAGTGACGCTGACCTCTTGTCTTCATCTAGAGCGGCAGGTAAGAACCGGACCTATACTCCCCTTTCCTCGTGCCTCCATGGCGTGCACAGGGACAACTGTACCTTCCGTTTATTGCTTATTTTCCATGTAATTTTTTTCTCCACCCTTTAGTTTATTCGGCTGCAGTTCGCAGCGCTCAGACTACGTAAGCAACTCTTTAGAACTGATGCAGTTTGAAGGTATTGGTATTTGATGCTGAATGTTTTGTTTGAGGATCCACAGTAGTTTGAAGGAGAGTATGACTTTCTCACTTCAGCTTTCAATCCTTCGCTTTCATCAGAATAAAGACTGAATGGCGTCTCTGCATGTACATTTTTTCGTGGCCTTTCTCGAGTGTGAGGGGAAACTGCTTGTGTGATTAAGGATTAAACTGCTTTCGTCAGTGCAGTAGTAACAGTACACAGAGAGAAGACAAGCTGGAAGGCCCAGAGGAAGATGGTTAGATGCAGTGAACAAAGATGCCAAGAGGCGAAGGCACAAGTTGGGCTGCAGCGGCATAGAAGAAGACGAAGAAGACGAAGAATGGGGAGGAGGAGGAGAAGGAGAAGAAGGAGGAAGTGGAGGAGGAGGAGGAGGAGGAGAACTAGGAGGAGAACGAGAAGACGAAGAATACGAAGGAGAAGACGAAGACGAAGAAGAAGAAGAGCTAGAAGAAGAGGAAGGAGGAGGAGGAGGCCCAGTCCACTGTAACCACCGAATTTATGCTGGAATTTGTTGTTACGTAGAATGATGGTCGAACATGTCACGAAATCCTTTAAGAATTCCTTAATTCTGTTAGTATGAAATTTGGTTTTGCCCAGTTGTGATAGACTATAGACTGAAGGTGTTTAAGAATAAAGCGCAAAGAAACGATAGGGAACATAATGTAACACGACAGTGGAGAAGATGTTGCAATGAAGAGCCTCGTAATTTGTACTGTTCGTCCGATATTGTTAGTGCTATTATCTAAAGAACGATATAATGTGTGAGGAGCGTGTCACGCATGCGAAAAGTGAGAAATGCCTACAAAATTTCGGTCTGTAAAGTCCGTTGGGCAGCAACGTAAGCGCGTAGATTTGAAATAAATCGTCGAAAATCGCTGTTGATTCACGTGGCTCGTCACAGGATGGGCTTTCAGACGTCCGAGCCGCCTGTTGATTTGGCTGGACTGTTTATCAGCAGCTAAGTTACTGTCGACAGCTTAATGAGAGCCTGTAGTCTGGTACTGGTTAATAGATGTGTAACTGCTAGTTAGAGACTGATCCTTTACAAGCATTCCTCGTTCCTTCCGATGTATGCTGTGTTCCCCCTCAGTTACACTGCACTAGCTATAAAGGCACATATGTCACTCTGCACGTCCTGAAGGCACATGGGGTAGTCAAGATGTAGATGCGCCTGTTCTTAACCTCGACACTATATGGCGGTGAGTGATCAGGTTCATGCTTCCTTCCCCCCCCAACCCCCGCGCCATAACCCTGGACACACAGTACCTGATACGCACTGAATATTAGGATAGGTGGACTTCAGGGCTGTACAGCCAGTCTGGACGGTCTCTGGAAGATAATTTCCTGTCCATGCCTGGAATTGAGTATCTATTCCTGAGCTGTCCAATCCGAGGCCTAGACACTATACCTACAGAGCTACCTGCATTCTCTCTGTGGTATGAATATAATAATGGTGGGGGGAAGAATACAGGGTACAGTCGCCCTCAGTTCTTTGTGTTAAAAAATATTGCTTGTATTCTTTACTCAGTAAGAATAATAAAATGACTGTTAATCAGCCTTTAACCACTCTGATTACAACGTCATTTTGCCGACAGTACACCAAGGCAAGCATCCTTGACCCGGTTTATTTCTAAGGTACGAATTTAATGGGACGCTAGTGCTGATTTAGTGGTTAAGATTCCATTACAAGTTTGGTACAGGAGTAATTATGCTGGTAGGCGTGGGTGCTTGAAACGGGTTCAGAACGAGAAGCATCCTGATTTTTAAATTGTCGGGTACCGTCCTTTTGTTGTTAAAATGTGGTACCCGTTTGAAGTCACTCGTCGTACAGTGGTTATCACAGAAGAAGTGTTTTGTGAGAAAGTGTACCGCTGTGATAATCCTGTGGTCCGAATGATCCGTCTTCATAAGGCCAGTGCCAAAGCTTCGATTCTAAAATTGGATTCGCTATGGCAATTACCTGTCACCACTCCCGGCTGTAGTCTGTTGCTTTACAGTGGCTTTGTTGTGGTAATGCTGATGTAATTGGGAGTTCATCAGTTGTAGAGAGCAGATGAAATGTGATGGCACACGGTGACGCACGGGAGGGGAAGTGAAGGGGAAACCGGGAAATGGAGTTGGTAGCCAGTACTCTTCACACTACCTCGGAACATGGTGCATCCAGCATTACTACCATTACTGACGCTGATGCGCAAACCTCGGCTGCAAGTAGTGGAATGAACTGACGCCCCCGCCGATTTAAATGGATTCGTCCGTTTCGCTGAAAGACGAAATCTGTTTCCTGCGCGCGTGCCATCACATTTCAAACGCAGTCTACTTTTTTATGTATTCTTTTTCTACGTACTGCATGACTATATGGTGGGTATAGCCACTGTGAGCTGGTGCTTGTGTATGTAGAATATTGTGAGTGAATAACATTTCTTACTTACTCCATGGTGCACAGTCCTTCTTGAGAAGCCAACTGGTTTGCAGCTAGTCAAGAAATTCCCCGCATTTCACGGAACCCGAAGGTTCATTACCGCACTCACAAGCGTCCGCCGCCTGTCTCTCCTGGGTCAGCCCAATCCAGTCCACGTACCCACATCCCACCTCTTGGAGATCCATCCTAATATTATCTCATTCTTCCCGATTTTATCACCTACACAATACTCGGTGAGGAGCTAAGTGATTTGTACTCCTCACCCAATATTGTGCGGGTGATAAAATCGAGAAGAATGAGATGGGCTGGGCATGTGGCGCGTATGGGTGAGGAGAAGGGGGTGTATAGGGTCGTGGTGGGGAAACCGGAGGGAAAGAGACCACTGGGGAGACCTAGGCGTAGATGGGTGGAGTGAATAACTTTATAATAGTTTAATAGTCCCATGTTACCTGCATTACTCAAAGGTATACAATTTGTCAAGGAACCAACAAATGCACTTCGATTTATAAATGTAATTGTATTGCGTAGTAATAATTTTCAGGCGTTTTTGATAGTTTGTTGCTTCTTTGATTTTTTTTAAGTTTTTGTGATTTAATAGATATTGTTAACGGGTTTTTTATTCGTATTAACCTTTGAAAGACGAAGCGCAGACCGCTTTATTTAAAGGCCCAGTCCGTACCGCGCTGTAAACACTTTTCATCTCGGTTATAAAAACCAATCAGTTTATACTGTAAGTGGCACAAGTCGCTGTTTGTTCTCAGATAAATATAAAACATATAAATACAGTGTGGACAGAGCGTACAGTTGTTGAATGTTAAACCTGTTGGTGCATAACGTAACCATTAGGTTTTGAAAGGTTAAATTTGAGTTACTGGTTGCAGTCTCTTGGGCACATCTGCTTTAAAGAATGTGACTAATTCACGAATACATTAATTTAATGTAAAATGTGAAGGCAAGAGAACTCGTGGAAAATTCACACCTAAGTGAAAGGATGAAGTTGAACGTGTGGAATGGATTAGATAGTCTCAATTATAGGGCCCAGTGACGAGCTGTTATTGAGTACTTCAAAGGTTGTCTCGAGGAGTTAGTGAGAAATTCGGAGTTCGATGACCGAATAAACATTTGTGCCACTCTTTGTGCCTGTTTTGCACATAGCGTTTGGCCCACTATTCTGTTTATGTTAGCCGCTACGGCCTCACTGTCCCGCAGTGGTAACTGTGGTAAACACTTTCCTGGAGACCGACCCCAAAACTCATGTCACTTCGTGTGTGTAAAAATCTGGTAGTGTTTTTATTGACGTCTGAACAACAGTTCATCTGTGCCTACTAAAATGGATGGTTTCATCGCGCTTGCGTTTACCTGTAATTAAATGCTTCTGAGCGTCATATTTTTGGCCGTATCTGGAAAAGGAATTTTTTTAGGCTCAGAATGAATATTTCGTCACGTACCTCATCTCGTTCTTTATCACTAAGTATCTTAAACGTGGCCGTGAAATTTATTATGTTTGTGATGCATTCATTGAAGGAAAATTAATTGTTTATTATTAACGTAGTTGTATTAGCGTACTTGTCGATTCAAACCTTCCTGCATTATTTTCACAAAGTTTACGTCACGTTAGTTCATTATATGTAATTGAACATTATGATAACTTCTTGAGAATGTCTTATTTTTAACCTTCATTACACGAGCGAATTTGTTATCAGTTACACTTTGTGCTATTGGCAATGCAGTCCTAGTAATGTACCACACCTATTTACTAAATTCCCCCCCTTACGGTTTCCAGTTGTTCATTGGCCTTGGAGTTCGTTTGCTGTAGATAGATATCTATTGTTACAAAAGCTAATAGCGCTGCACGGCACGACACGGCATTTAGCCATACATTAAAGTTATTTTTATTTCGGTGCCTTATATATCATATCTAGAAAGTTTCAAATGGAAGTTGTAGAGATAATGATATGTGATGTTTGTTTGACCGTGCATCATTGTGATAACTGGAGAATGAAAACCAACTAGATGCCACTTATTATTTTATTGTACTTATTATAGGCTCAACATGTTTCGGGCACTACTATGCCCATCATCAGGAGCTCGCGACTATAATGTTGATTAACACATTGGTCGTTTCGTTCTTGGTTTGCTGTAGGTTGGACGCTACTCCAGCCTAACCGTACCTAACCTCCAACCCACAGCAAATCAAGAACGAAACGACCAATGTGGTAATCAACACTATAGTCGCGAGCTCCTGATGATGGGCATAATAGTGCCCGAAACATGTTGAGTCTATAAGAAGTGCAATAAAATAATGACATCTACTTGGTTTTTATTCTTCAATAATTATATGTATTTTTTGTCATTTAATGATTCTGTTGTACGTTTTTTCAGTTTGGAGGGAAGGCTGTAAGTATTTGAAGGCTGATGACGTGTAGAAATGGCTATACTGTGTAGTGTAGGTATGAATGATGATGCACAGGTATGGAAGACCTGTAATTTCGCTAGACCATTTTGAACGTTCGCCTCTCAAGAAATGTTGTCGAATGTCGGTGTATTACATTTATTTATGTTTGGAGATTAAACACATGTACAGTACGGCAGCTGTCCGACAGACACGCGCTCACTCTTAATGCTTTCGCTTAATGGATGTCTCTCGAAGAATTGATGAAATCACATTTGGAGTTCCAGGACAGGAAATCACACTCGTAGGTTCTGACCACGTTTATCAGTACACGTGAGTCATCCGTGTTTGGTACAGTCAGACCGTCATCTGATGAACTGCAGGCCCACTACGCGTTTCGTATCCCTTGTTACACCCTGTATATTTTCCTGTGACTGTCGGTTGAAAAGGAATCAGGATAATACATGGGTTGCTACTGGGTGGACCTTGTCGAATGGTTCGGCTCCTGGTGGCTGCTTTTGGGTACGTTCGTGCTGCTTTCTATGGCGCACAGCCGCTTTTACTGTTGTTGACAAGTGTTACGAATGGCTCGTATGTTCTGGCTGAATCTGAAAGATGCGATTTCAGTTCACTGCTCTGGCTGCTTGCTTTCGAACGACTGTAAAAAGACTGCTGAAGGCAACCCATACCCTGATTGGTTGTTGTATTTTCCTGTCGAGATCAAACATCTTGAGAAACTGAGGAAAAAAGAAGTCCCAGACTTTGTGTTCAGTCATGAAAAATTTTAAGACTTCTTTGTGAATTCTGCCGAGCGGACTGAGATGTAAGGTAGTCAGCTTGAAGACGTCAATTGTGAATTGCAATTTAAACTCACATTCGTATTCAGAGTTTCAAAAACTTTATCTGACTTACTGTAAGTGAACTTGTGTTATTTTGCCTGTATTTTACTCTTGTGTGGACGTTTAGTCTGGCTGGTGTTAGCGGACCCAGCCATCTGCACAGTTTGGCTTGACTAATGAGTATTTGATTCTATTTGATTTGATATTTAGTCCAAGACAAATACAGTGCAAGTATTTCGACATGCATACAATGACGTATCTGAAGTCACTTCCATGCCCGTTCCCACGTGTACCGAACCGCACACGCTCCTCTATTTTCATATTGTGACTCGAGAGGTAAGAAAGAGTTATAAGCATTTCGCAGTATTCTGTTCTGAGCAGAAAACATATGCTTGTTTTGTTAGTTTACCGTATCCCGCTATATACCTACATGTTTTCTGATAAAACAAAGAAAATGAATGCGGAATGCATATTGTAAGGTAATTTCACATAAAAATGTTGATGAAACCATAAAATAACTTTATGTAATGGTGCTATAGCCATGTAAATGGATTTTTGTGTTGCGTTTTTACTGCGTTTTATCAGGGTTGCTTTAGCTGCGCTGTTCGTTTATCAGAGTAACACTTGCTTTGGCCGTGTTCCGATAACAACATTGCGCAGTTAATATATTCAGCTTCTCCTTTAATTAGCAGCACACACGAAAAGAACAAAGCGAGAAGGGTGGTATGCTGTGCGGGTGTGTACAGCGGTGTGTAGCCCCTCAAGAAGGGTGTGAAATAACTCACGCGGTTAGGGTTTCGTTATTTTGGGATATGACGCCTCGTCACTGGGTATTCAGTTCCGGACGTTTCGATGTAACGTAGTGGCCTCGAAACGTCCGGGACTGAATACCACATGACGCGGGGTTGTGTCCCAGGGAATCCTCGGGTACGCCGCTGCCAAAACCCAAAAATTCGCAAAACACACACACACACACTCACACACACACACACACACACACGGTTTTTCTTGTAGTAAATGTTTGTGTGATATATTTCATGTTCTTCATATATGAAAGCCCACAAATCCACTATACATACTTTAACTTTTGACGTTCAGGTGACCGTGCATCGTGATAAATTCTTATAATAAAACCAATTAAATGCACTAATTTCTCAAATTTATTTTTGGAATAAAACTCTACATGTTTCGGACAGTTCCTCTGTCCGTCAGCAGGAGTTTTTCACTGTACACACAGCAATGGTATATGTCATACAGGTTTGCTGACAGCTTGGCAAACCTGTATGACACATACCATTGCTGTGTGTAAAGTGAAAAACTCCTGATGGTTCTTCGTTTATGTTTAATTCTTTTATTCTCTTCATCTTTGTATGTTTATTTCACCTTTAACCGCCCAGAATTTGCTGTTCTTGCTGGTCCCTTACGTGTTTATTCAGTTATATTACCTTGCAACGTGGATTTGTCGAATTAAGACGTATTTAAATATTGTGTCTCACTTTGCTGTTCCGTCCTTTAACCTTTTGACGCCTAATGTCAACTATAGTGGTCGTACCACACCGCTAACCTCTAAAGTTGCATTTTATATATTTATTCAACAAATATAGGTACTGAATATTTTAAACATGGTATATAC
>Ga0123352_10012250_pt1 | contig 13553 bp, 5 predicted proteins | sample TergutLab28metaG_FD_89700 | JGI IMG/M metagenome (GOLD analysis project Ga0123352, IMG submission 89700) | Labiotermes labralis P1 segment gut microbial communities from Petit-Saut dam, French Guiana - Lab288 P1 | ecosystem: Host-associated > Arthropoda: Insects > Digestive system > Gut ...
TATAAAACAAGTGTTCTTTTTTTGGTTGTGTTGTAATCTTTGGGGAAATAACCCGGGGGGGGGGGGGGGGGGGGGGGGAAGTGACGTTTTGTTTCGTGGATTACGTAGCATGAACGCCATGAAGGCGTATGGAGGAGTAGGTGTATAGCTCCATTCATTATTAATTTCGGTACCAGGTGCGGTGAATGGTCACCTTCACGCTGTGGCTGCTTTACCTCCGGGGACAGTCGCAGGTACCCGTTGAATGGGAGGGTGTTTAGGCTGCAGAGCCGGGTTTGACGCTTCGAAGAAGACAAAAATTTCGTGTACTTCCCAGGAATGGAACTAAAATTTCTCGGTCTTGTATTGCGTTATAACTGTATTGGCTTGTTATTAAGGTGCTGAACAAGTAGCCGAGCGGCTAATAACGTAAAAAAAAAAAATCTGTAACCAAAATGAGAAAGGGACACGTATAAATCAAGAATATATAAATAATCAAAAACATACAAGTTTAGTCCCCATACAAATAATAAATCGACAATTATAATAAGATTCCAAAATTCACATGAAGTCTGAATGAGGGTGACAGCTTGTGTTCTGAAAATGTCTGTTAGTATCACTGAGTGTTAGCTTGTCTTCTGAAAATGTCATTATCACTGTATGGTTGCTTGGGTCTTGAAAATGTCAGTATCACTGTGTGGTTGCTTGGGTCTTGAAAATGTCAGTATCACCGTGTAGTAGCTTGCATTCTGAAAATGTCATTATCACTGTGTGGTAGCTTGGATCTTGAAAATGTCAGTATCACCGTGTAGTAGCTTGCATTCTGAAAATGTCAGTATCACTGTGTGGTTGCTTGGGTCTTGAAAATGTCAGTATCACCGTGTAGTAGCTTGCATTCTGAAAATGTCATTATCACTGTGTGGTTGCTTGGGTCTTGAAAATGTCATTATCACTGTGTGGTAGCTTGAGTCTTGAAAATGTCAGTATCACTGCGTGGTAGCTTGGATCTTGAAAATGTCAGTATCACCGTGTAGTAGCTTGCATTCTGAAAATGTCAGTATCACTGTGTGGTAGCTTGCATTCTGAAAATGTCATTATCATTGTGAATCAATTTTTACGCATTTGCACTCTGGCGGGACAGTTTTTAAAAGATGAACTAACAAGAGAGAAAGATAAATTGCCAGATTCATGGTACGAACCCGAAGACCTATGATATCCAGAAAGGATGGACAACATTTAAAACCCAAAAATATTGATAGGGAATACAAGGGCACAATGAAGTCTTCTCCCATACAAAGTACTTAATGTGAGAAAATGAAGCGGATTAGCTTGAGTATGTCCATTACGGTGTTGGGGGGAAAAGCTTTTATAACAAAGAGCTACTTACTTAACATCTTTAGCATCTGCAGACGTGGTTGAATTCCAGACGACAAAGGCATATTCCACACTGGGTCTAACAACAGAAGAACATATCGGCAGTAAGTGTGAAGAGTCTTCAAGCAAGAGTTAACATTATGAATAATAATAAATACACCAGGATTTGAACAGTATGTTTACGAAGCTGTGGAGTCTGTTGCGATGTGGTTTTGAATTAACAGTACGTCCATATTGCATTAAATTTTGCTGAACTAACCAACCGGTCTTATGACAGAGAGAGCTGCTCCGGTTAAAGAGCATGACGTGTGCTGTTAATGTGAGAAGGAGCCATTCTGTTCAGTTAACACTCATTAAAATATAAAGATGCAGTTTTATTTGGATTCGTCTGTTACTTTTATTGGAACGGGAGTAAAAGTTCGCTTTTTATTTCTCTTTTGAAATACAAAATATTTCAATCACACCCCCTCCCTCATTTACTTACTTATGGCTTGAAACAGTTTTTTTTCAAATTTAACCCTTCGGAAATTTACGCATCTTCATATAAATTAGTACAGAACCTATGTGTGGAATTGTGCGAGGATCATAGATTGTATTGTGTGTATACTGCATGAAAGAGGAGGAGGAGGAGGTGGAGAATAGGGGTCGTGGAGGTGGTGGTATTAGCAATAGAAGTAGTAGTATTCGTAGTAGAAGCAGTAGTCGTAGTAGTAGTAGTAGTAGAAGTAGTAGTGATAGAACTAGTAGTGTTAGTAGTAGAAGTAGTAGTAGTAGTAACAGTAGTAGTAGTAGTAACAGTAGTAGTAGTAGTAGTAATAGTATCAATAGTAGTAACAGTAACAGCAGTTGTAGTTGTAGTAAATCTGTGATCGAGGTCATGAAACACTGATCAAGTTTCTAAAACAGTCACCACCAATTTAAGTCACAAGCCTTGTATTTTATTGACATGTTTTATATGGTTCTTATAGCAAACAGATGCTATTGCCCTGTACAACATTTCTTGTTTATCTTTGTAATGGAAAGGAATTGTGTTCTCTGTTATGAAGGAACTAATTAATAGCGTGTCATTTAGATAAATTTCAGATTTCAAAAACCTACCATGGCTCTGGCGTTTAGTTGTTATTTTTTCCGAAATTCAAAGCCGTACATTTTAACATTTGAAAAAAGCAGAGCTGATATAAATTGCAGGTAGAACTGAGTGGAGTAATTTTGAACCGTAGCCTAAATTCATTCTGATAGAGGCGAGGGTTTAGAGCTGAAATCTGATGCTAGCAACAGCCCATGCAGAATTATGGGGATCGATCAGTTCGGAAATTGGACCGAAGTGGGACACATAAATATGGCTTCCCCATATTTTGACGTTCGCCTGTGAAATGTCATTTTTGTGCAGTGGCATTAGCCGACTACCGCCTTCGAGTGATCGACACTTTTTTTATTCGGGAAATAGTGGCCCGTGTTGCGGCTTTACTGGCTGAGATTTTTCGTCTTTATTCCTCAGTTCCTGTGGCTTAACGTGGGTTTAGCAGAATCAAGGTACGATATACTGAATTCTTTATTGGAATCCTCTGCAAAACTGTTAAAACTAATTGTGGAACACCCACATAATATTGAGGCAAATTTATAGGATCGCAACAAAGAACGCCGTGATACGGAACCGGGTAGGTGTACTCAACCTTAGGTAGGTAACGCCTGCTTCCTGGCACTTCCTCTTTATCTCATATTTCACGTTTTTGCTACAGTTCGAGAGATCGAGTATTATAGTTACAGTGATTGTCGAGTTTCTGTGTTCAGCCACCAAGCACTTGAGCCTCTTGAGATCTTCGATCGAGCAGAATGTTTCGAAGATCCGGGTGAGGTCGAAGTCCTGTCGAATTTTGTAATTTACTGTGTTGAGATATTGGCACCACGGAACAAGTCCCGGGAAGGTTTTCATGTAGGGAATATGTTGCATCGGATACGTGACTATTTGTTACTTTTCCACTTCCGTGAGGTGAAAATCTGCTTTCCTTGTAATTGGATAAAATTATAACACGTAGTATATAAGTTCTAGTATATGTAGTTAAGTTCTCTCAGACATAAACTTCGCTTCTTAGGTTCATTTACGCCATATGAGTTAAGAGCTGTCGTTATTTTTCTTCCTCGCGCCTGTAGCTGCAGAAACTTACGGATTTAGTATCTGAGGACGAAGTCTGAGTTCGCTGTGGGGTAAATGTCCGCTCTGGCCAAAGGGGAAAAGAAATGAGAGAGACTTACAGCCGCTGTCCTCCTAAAACAAACCACTGTTACTTACACTTTTTCGGAGATTGGGTTTATTACTTTCAGGATAAATTAATGGTCTATGCCAACCATCCGATTATTTTGTTGGATGAACATTCTGCTTATATGAAACTAGAAGCCGCAGCGAACGTACCAAATGACCTGTTTCCAATTCCACATGACACTAACCATGAAATACAACCACTTAACAGATCCTTTGTCTGCCCTTCAAGGGTTTTAAGCTGTTGGATACGACAAGTTGATGGAGAAAAATAACGCTGTATCAGGTCTGCAAGTCATTTGGCTGAGCTTGTCAAAGGTATTCCACTCTGCAGAAGACAACAAGCGCTTCTAGGTCATATAACATATGACCTGTTAAACAAGTCATCTTCGCAGGCGAGGATTTTCTCTTGGCCTAATGTCACAGAGTTGGCAGGAGCACAGGAGAACATTAAGACCAGATACCATTGAAGACATTTACGTTGGACTGAGGAGGCGCACTCTTCATCAACTTACTCTCCACCCACACATTCTGGTTTCTCTGCAGATTTGAGCCAGTCAAGTTGCTCATTTACCAAAAAAAATCGGATCTCACGAGAAATATCATTCAGTTTCTTAAAAGAAATGTGCCGATAAAATGAAGCAAGCAAGGAGAAAATCCCGAAATATTATCACATTATCATTTTTATAAAAAGAAACTGGAGTTTAAAAGGAGTAGAAGAAGAAAGAATCAGTAGAATACTGGCCGTGATAATGGTGAAGACACATTAAGAGCAGTGACACAATTATTCACGAAAATCGGGATATGCTAGCTGTGACGACGTTTTTCAGACCCCACCTGAAGAAGACTGAGCTGGTTGTGGGTCTTGTGAAGTATGGTAGCTCGAAGACTACTCGTTCATTAGGGATTCTCTTTCGTGGAAGGTTCAGAGCCTCTTCCAAAGCGAGTTCTCGATCGAGTGAGAGTTAGTGCTTTCTCTCTCAGTTTCAGCATGTCTTCTTATCCTGAAGAGCGTCCTGCTGCTGACGTCTTATTCCTCGTTTTCTCCTTCCTTCTATCATTCCTTCTATCTTTCCTTTAATAACATATTTCAGACGGCAATTTATACGCAAGTTGCGACCAATCCAGTTAACTTTCCTGTATTTTATTGTCTGTAGAATGTTCCTTTCCTCCTTGGCCCTGTATATGTATACGAAAATTCTACCGAATTTTACTGCAGTTTGTTCTCCTTGTATAATTTTGATTTACTGATACGTCCTTAGAGCGAGTTTTTTTTATTAATTCCTGTGTGTGATTTTATTTAAACATTATTCTAGCACCTTTATTTTGTATTTTGTCAGTATGATAAAAGAAATTTGGAACGTTAAATATTGAACGCTTTCAAATACACGCTCTCAAACTTTCGAAATTTTGTCCCACACAATTGAAACTTTTGCCTCACTAGTGTGGCCAAATGTTCCGTTTCGCGAACTTGCAGTTAACATTCCTTTGTGACGCAAGGGCAGCTTCTTTATTCATAACGGTCGTAAGGGAAACATGACTTGAAACACTAGTGATTTCGGATATAATATATATTTTATTTTCCTCCCATCAATGAATGAGAAAAACCATGTCAGACACTAAGTGCGGAACTTTTGGCCCATTCTGCCGTGTCACTTTAAGGTGGCCATGATTTTCTTACTGTTGAACGTTGTGTTTTCTTCAAAAACACTAAATTAGTAGATCTTCCTTCTTGTGAAAAGAGACATTGTGGCAGTCATAATCCCTTTAGTCTCCTACTGTCATGTCATTTTTCATTCTCCAGTCTGCATGACGTACAGCTCTTTGTGTTTCTGAAACTGTCAAAGTCTTTTTTACTAAATGTCACGCACAGCACTTTTTTCATTCTAATTATCTGCACTTAATTTCATTACGTGTCCTCCTATTATCTGTTTTCCTAAATATTTGCTTTCCGTGACGCATGTTAATGGAGCTCAATACAAATTACATGCACTTATAGCTATTTTTCTGTCTCTAGGCTCTGTCCTTCCCATAGTATAACAGTGCTAAACTACATTCTCTGAACCGTGCTTCGTGATATATATACAGCGTGATTAAAAAATATGGACTCAATTTCGTACGTCTATATTTCCTGAATTGTACATGATATGTGAATAATCTACATAACATTAGAAAGAGGAAATCCTACATTTTCAAATTTCACCACTAGAACGCTTGCCTATTGCGCAATCGGTCAGCAACGTCAGTTCAGAACAAAATGGCTACTATGCAACACAAGATTTTTTGCGTTCGTGAGTTCGTTAATACTGAGTCGGCGACTGCTGTGCAGCGTGCGTTTCATCTTCATTTCAACATTCAACCTCCAACGAGGAAGAGCATTTGTCGTTGGAATCACCAATTTGAGCAAATAGGCTGTCTGTGTAAAGGCAAAAGCTCCGGCCGATCACGTGTATCGGAGGAGAACGTGAGACGAATTCAAGAGAGTTTTGAGCATAGCTCACGTAAGTCAACCCGTAGAGCGAGCAAAGAACTTGGAATACCGCAACCAACTGTCTGGCGTGTGTTGAGGCGCCGTTTACTCTTCAATTGAGTCCATCTTTTTTAATCACCCTGTATATATATAGGTGAGAAAGACCAACAAGATTCACACTTTTCCTCATCAATTTATTCCAATTAAACTATCCTCTACATGTTTCTAACAAATAATTGTTCGTCATCAGGAGGTTATTTCTGTACACGCAATATACAGTATTTTACCATGCATCTATGGGGTGTCTAGCCGCTAACACGATGTGATTGGACCGTATATAACAGTGGTAATGAGTTGTCACACTTAGTACAGCATTTAGTTCGGCTTTGGACCCACAACACCTCGTGTGCAGTGGGTTTCGCGGATAAAATTACTGTTTACTCACCTCCACCTAGTGCAGAAAGGCTGGAACCATAGAGCCAAGCCATTACCTGTTTTAATAATTAGTCCATTATTCCTCATTTCTGCGCGTTCAAGAAAGTCACGCACAGTCTGGTTACATTCAGCTGGTAGCAAGTTCTGAAACGTTGGTACCTCGGTTTCGTATCGTACAGCACCGCCTTGAAAACGTGAAATGTACGGTACAGTGTTGTTACAAAGCATACACAGAGCCAGACGGTTGCCCTGCAGTATGATGTCAAGCAGTTCAATACTGTGCTGACAGGCTACGTTATCTAGTTCCTTCCTCGATCTCACTAGAAAAAGAAGCGAGGTGACACAGGGAATGTTTATCAAGCTATGTGTGCATGTAGAATCAGTCTTTATGTAACCAGTTTTAGTTCTTAGGTACTGTAGTGTGCCAGGTTCCAAAAATTCGTAAGAAATGTAAAAATCGTTAGATTTAACACCGTGCTGGTGGAACGTGGAAATATAAAGCTTTGAGAAACTTCATACTGTTTGATAACGTCTGACAGGGTAAGTCAGGCATAAGAATAGACTTCTGGACCTCGCAAAGTTACACTTTGCTGGAAACCCTCGAATAACAAAAGGCTGCTGAGTAGATTGTTACAATTCACGATGTTGGGAAGCCGCCAGACGCTAAGGAAATCTGATGTGGGTTACGAAGGTAGAAAGCTGAAAGTATGGCGTTACTCTGGAGCCGGCATCTCAGAGTGCAATTGAGTTTCGCAACAGTGTTGCTACACGAGGAGGGTTTATAGTAGGAAGGAATGTCCGTCAGTATGCCAATGTACTGTCATTGAAACTTTGGTTTACTTAATTCCTCCTTCAGCTCACATAACATTTGTGTCCTTACACCGAGTGGGGCCTACGCAACAGCCTCACGTAGATTAGAACTCGTGAATTGGAAAATGAAAATATGTATAATCCACCCTCCCAAATGCCATTACAATTCCGTTGTCTCACTAAGCAATATGTGTATGTACTTGATGTAAGCCTTTTGTGTTCTGGTCACGAAATAATTAAGGAAAATATGATAGGTGGGGCGTGTAGCATCCGTGGGAAATGTGTATAGTGATACAGTTAAAAAAATAAGGGAATTTTTTTAGATAAGTGGACATAGATGTGAGAACAACTGTAAAATGGGGTTTAAGGCATCTAGTTAATTTTGTTGAAGGAATTGTGAATTTTTAAGATATATTTTCTTATAGCCATATTGAGCGTTGCCAACTTAGTGACCTCCGAAAATGAGCTAATGATTAAGGATGAAATCGTCGGGCAGCATTTTTTTTTTTTTTGAAAAGTTGGAGGAAGCAGACCATTTGGGAGACCTGGCTGTAGACAGGTCATTTTAAGGCAGATCGTGGGTTTGACGTTGTTCAATGAACTCACCCGTTGCCGGATTGTGTCCAGTGACGGATATGGTATAATATGATGTGATATGTTATATGATGTGATATGGTATGCTACGATACGCGATATTTGATATATATGATACGAAATGATACGGTATGATACGATATGATATGATATGATATGATAAGATATGATGATATGTATTAACTGCAATTGTGTTTCCACCCGATTGCAGTTGTCGGTAACACTGTACACAAATAGAGAATAAACAACTATATACATGGGTGGAAACAATGCACAAAAAATACTAAAACGCAGAACACTCAAAATAGGAAGCGAAACTTACAAAACAATTAAACGAACATAAAACGAATAATTAAAAAACATTAAAAAATTAATTAGAACATAACAAAGAGCAAAAGACCTGTGGATACTCAAATAAAGTTTCGGGTTCTGTGAAAAACAGGTCATTTCTTGACTAACTGAGCGACTGTCGGCTTCTGAAGTTGTAGTTACTTGAGCGAGATAATAATGTAGATCGTCTCCGCTGTGTGAACGAATTTCAAATCTATATGCAAATACATAAATTATTTGAACTTACTGATTGAAATTTATTGTGTTAAACCGCTGAGATGATCTGTCCGTTCCCTCTTACATCGTGTGCAGTGGCCGGCACAAAATCCTGTGTTCCACATACCCGCACGTCTTTGCCTCACTGGCAGAAGAAGAGAAATTGCATATTGAATTCACACAGCGAACTACATGCTGCATGAAGGCTGGAAAGTTTTGTTTATAGTTGGAGTCTTCTGTTGCCCGTCTCACCCCTGTGGTTCTCCTTGTCATGAACTTCTAACGGACGTCGAAGGAAAGGTTTCGTTCAGGTCACTATGTGACCTTTGCTTGTCAAAGTGCAGGAAATTACTCCATCACTCCACCCTACACCTAATTATCCCTGTTGTGTGTGGGGGTGGGGGGACACGAGATGAGCAACACAAGGGTTGGTGTTTGTTCTTGACCTTGCCCTCTTTGCTGTAAAACTCGGCTGACGGAGGACTCTAACAGTACGTTTCGCAGCTTCGAATTTGGGAGGTCTCAGTTGCAAGTGCAGCTTCAGATAGCTCCTTCCTTTCCACCTCACAAATCCACCTAACAATCGACACTATACAGTCCGAGTTACAGTGTTATTTAATAATAAAAACACGTCTGTTTGCTTCTTCAATGATGTATTGAATCCATTAGGAAGTCATAAACTTACGAAATTGAAGCTTTAGCAAGTTGTGTGGGTCATTAATCGAGGCTTACGTGGTATGTCGCCTCGTACATTACTATAAATTATTGTTCCCGAGTCTACTGTGTTTCTTATCCAAGAATACTTGTACCTGCAGCCATTTGCTTCTATGTAATTCTTTTCCGGATTTAACGAAGATAAATCCAAGCGTTCTGCCTAAGGAAAGATGCCGCCTATGAATAGCTGAAGGGATGTATTCTGTTATGATCCTAAAATATTGCTGCAAAACAGAGAGCAATGATTAGTGGCATCAAAGAAAACATTTTACATTTTAAGACAAAAGATAAATAGAGAATTGTGAGTGAAAAATTATTTTTAAGGAATGGTAAAGTTACCGTCTGGAGGGGGGGGGGAGGATTAGGCTCTACCCATCCTGAACTTCGGCGCTGGGTGTTGGTAGATGGTCAACGCGACGCCCCGCTCCCCTTTCCCCTGGAATGAGCCCTCAGTACCTATTTTAGAGGATTCTGGTTGAGCTTCAGGACCAGGGTGGACTAACATGGAGAAGAGACAATCTTGCATCTCCACTGGTGTTCGAACCCCGGACCTTGCAGCCCAAAGCGATTCGCTATAATTTATTGAGGAACGCCTATAAATGATATACACATTTAAAGCTATCAATCGTGACTATTTTTACATGGTTTAATTTCATTTTACATATGGAACGAGAAATTCAGAAAAGTAAATTCATTAATTTGTTTTAAAGTAAACAAAAATTAACACGGGAAATTGTTAATAAGCTAAATAGAAACACTGATCAGTTAAAAGATAAAAAGGAAAAGGTAATACAATCGACAAAAACTGAAGACAAATTTCAAATAACGCAGTGCTCTCACTGTAGATGTTAATCCTTCTGTGTTTCAAACTGGCCTTCCGCATTCAGTGCGTCTGAATAATGAACAGTTTTCATGCAACCATCTTGAACACTTTGTACATCGAATCCAGACATCAGTCGTCATTGTTCTGTGATAGTTCTCCCAACATCCAGCACATGATTGGAAATCGACTTCCTAATCATCAGAAGTATTCTTCGAGCCAAGTTCTTGCTGCTTCCTCTTCTTCTTCTACTTCTTCTTCTCTTCGTCATGGGTGGTTTATAGTGCCAGCTTCCGTTTCTCTTCTTGTTTTAGCGTCCTTCAATTTTCCACTGTATTCATTAAACCCTACGGACGGTATGACAGAGGCCTGTTGTGCCTCTGACTATTTCTCCACATAAATGAGATGCATCGGATTGAGTTGTTTCAGCACTTTAGACGGAGTAAAGGAGGTTTCGAGGATTCAGAGAGATGGGGCACTTGGGCTTGCTTTGATGAAATTTGCAGAAACTCAAATTTATTCGCCTTAGTTGTTGGTGTGCTCCGAAGCGGCAGGTTCCATTCTTCGTCTCCCTCAGCCGCATCACAAACTCAGCGGGAGTAATCTGGGATTGCATTTCGGTCCAAGGGAAATGGCGCTCAGGTTTTAAAGGGACTCATAATATTTGTTACTGAAGTGTCCCTGTTCCACCCTCCAAAAATAAAAATTCTAAGTTCTACTTTTTCACTTCTGTGTTTTGATAAGTCTTGATTAAGCAGTTAACAGTTTATTGGAGAAGGGTTTTGAACAGTTCAAATGATGGGCCTATGGTTTGGTCATTGATACCTTGCATCATTTGGCTGTGATCTGTATCTCAAAAATTGAACGTCTCCGGAGATACACTGAATAACATTTCGGATTATTTTTTAACGAGTATTCGCACTACTGAGAGCTTTTTCGCGAATTTCATTTCTCACTCTACAAATTCGGCTGTGCATATTCCAGTTGTTTCAAGAGTGTTGTCCATTGAAACACATTCTATGGTACAATATCTCCCATGGCTTATTTAAAGGCAGTTTCTAGTTTTTTGGCGCTTTCTCAAAATTGCGAAAAGCTACTGTTAACTTCATCATGTCTATAATCTTTGTAAATAACCAACTTGACTTACAGTTCTTTTTCATGTATTTTCATTTCTATTCTCTACATGTTTCGGACAGCTCTGTGTCCATCATCAGGAGAATTAATTGTATCAATACGACATCTGGTGTATGTCATTCTGTATAGATGACCTTCTGGTATGCAGGTTTGGATGAACGTTGGTTATTTACAAAGATTACAAACGAGATGCACGGTCAACAAAACGTAAAATTCGTCATGTCTGTCTGCTTCTACGCATGGAACAACTTGTCTCCCACTGGACGGATTTTCATGAAATTTTGTACTTGTGAATTTTTAACACTCTCGAAAATATTCAACTTTCATTAAAATCTGACAAGAATAACTAGTATTGTACATGGAGATCTATGTTCATTTATTATAATATCTCGCACAATTATTCTTAGAATGAAAGTGTTTTACACAAAAGTTGTAAAGAAAATCAAAACGCGCATTTTGTATTCAGAAACTTTTTTCCGAAAATCTGCTGTTTATAAGATAAAGTGGAAAAAATATCACAGCCGGAAAGGCTACAAGAAATATATAATATGGCGCATGCGCATTGCGTGCTGGATAATTAAGTTTACAGCGCACACTCAGAATATGTAATATTTTCTGCTTTTCCACGGCAATAATGGTTACTCGAACGCCTCTCCATTTTGCGTTTATACGTGGATTGCCTGACTGGTTTGTGATCGATTTAGATGCCCCAGGCACATAGCACAGTTTTTCAGGCAACGCGAAAGCTCTGCAGGATTGCACATCACTCTAACAATAAAATCATTCTGTTGATCGATATGCTTCTGCCTTGATGTGGTATTCTTGCTGCTCTAATGAGTTTCATATGCTAATGAGTCACACAAATATAGACGCTATGTTTACCAGCAAACTACTTCAACCCAAATCTCACTCTTGCCAATATTGATATTAATGCATGGATATCTTTGAAACCTGAGTATAGCTCCATCAGATTGTATGATACAAATTTCTTTTGCATTTGTTTCGTCTATCGTCCTTAACTGTTACATAAGCTTTCTGTTGTAGAGCTTAGTGCGACTAACAGCTCTACTCATTAAAATGTGTAAGTAAATTTGCTTTTGTTTTCGATTGTTTTTTTCGTGTATTTCAGTTTGGTGTAGTTGGTAGGCTATGTAACTATGTAACTCCTCATCGCCACATTTTAGCGACGCATACTTTGTGTGTTGTGACATTGTAGTCTTCGTGGATTTTTTTTTAGCAGTAACAGGAGTCAGAATCTGTTATATTTACCTTTGACCGCTTCTTGAGAATTGCCTAGTATTTTACGCTATCGCTCTTCTTGGCGTCCGCTGGATACCGCTGAAAATCGAAAATGTTATATTTTAATGAATTATCATATTTAATTTCTCACTTTTATATTTCCTTTTTGCATTTTCTTATTCGCTTCCGACTCTCGCAGAGATTTGTTCACTTTTCTTCCATTTGCGGCCATGCCGCTGCTTTGCAGCTTCTGAAACGAAGCCCACAGCAGTACTGCATTGTAATTCTTCTGTTGTCGTCTTATCCCACTCAGAACTGTACCAATTGTTTTTTTGCTGCTTTTTCCTTGTTTCTTTTTGTTTCTTTTCTGCTGCGTTTTCCTATTTTGCATTAGCCCGACCCCATGCCTCTCATAAAATATAATTATTGTACCCATATTTGCCAGCTGGTGTTCATTTCTCCTGGAACATTAATTGATGTGCCGTAGAACTGCTTATGTAACGGAACCGCCCTACGACGCAGAAAGCACGAGGCTGTATCCCTTCTGGCTACTTTCCGGCGCCTTCCCTGCATGTTCTTGATGCATTTTGTAGCGTAGAAAACGACGAATTTTGGGATTTTCTTCCCTGATGTCAGAATGGGCGAAAATCAACTTTAAAAGATAATAGCTAATGCCTCTTCCTGTGTATGAGGCAGGCAAAATCTCGTTACATCAGCTTTAAAATGATCTGTCTTTGAGCACAGTACCTTAAACCGGTCCGGAGATTGCCATAATGCATTTGAAAAGACGCGCGCAGGGAAAATCTTGTCAAATTAGGAAGACTTTGACATCTCGGGGATTCTTGTAAATAAAGCCAACTTGGTGCAAAATTTTTCTTAGTATGTTTATTTCTTTTATCTACATGTTTCGGGCGACTATGTGCCCATCATCAGGAGAAATAACAGTATCTTTGCGACACTTGTTATTCGTCACTCCGTGTGGATGACTAGATACAGTTATTTCTCCTGATGGTGGGCGGATAGTCGCCCGAAACATGTAGAGAAAAGAAATAAACATACTTACTTACTTACTTACTTACTTACTCCATGGTGCAGAGTCCTTCTTGAGAAGCTAACTGGTTTGCAGCTAGTCAAGAAATTCCCCGCATATTATGGAACCCGAAGGTTCATTACCGCACTCA
>Ga0123352_10012252_pt1 | contig 13553 bp, 6 predicted proteins | sample TergutLab28metaG_FD_89700 | JGI IMG/M metagenome (GOLD analysis project Ga0123352, IMG submission 89700) | Labiotermes labralis P1 segment gut microbial communities from Petit-Saut dam, French Guiana - Lab288 P1 | ecosystem: Host-associated > Arthropoda: Insects > Digestive system > Gut ...
AAAAAAAATTGTTTTAAAAAAAATCCGAAAAACAAAGCGCTTTTGCCACTCCCCCCCCCCCCCCCCCCGCCCCCCTCAACTGCGCGTTTGTTTGTGCCCGATGCAGCCGCGTAGGTTGTAAGAGCCTTAAGCCGGCCCTGACTACAGTTGACAAACCAATCGAGTAGCTTGTCAAATGCTCAGCTCTTTCATCGTTAGGATCATTTTACACCCGAGCATTAGGCATATTTAAAGCTATGGTTCAACTGAGAAGAAACTAATAAGAATACTCTTTTTAAATTAGTTCGCCGTCTTCATGTTTTACCGATTTCAATATGGGTAACTGTAATTGGGTTTTCGGAACTATCAAAGTTGCAAACACGGCCCACAAAAAGTGGACTGGATTCCTGGGCAGCCGAGTAGCAACTCGCGAAGTGGGTAGACCAGTGAATAGATAAGACCCTCGCGGGGGCCTCATGGGCTGGGGGCGAGGCTACCAAATATACAGAATACTGAAATTTGTTGTGGGCTTGTTCAGATTTAATTTGTACCTATGACAAGGGACAGTATCCTGAGAGGTCTTGGATTGGCTTTGCTAGTAATAAAAGGGGAGCCTTCAATTATCTCCTTACGGGGCTGCCTCGACCTGTTGCCTAAGCCGCCAGGGTAGACCCCACGCAGTGGCAAGGCATCTGCTCTAGCAAATTAGCTTTTAGTTCATTCAACGATTTTCCCCGCATGTTATTAACCGGCTGTTCGTTAGAAGGCAGTTGCAATCGGTCTTTAAGTAGGAAGATATTAAAAAAAAAAAAGTGTGTTTAAATGACAGCTGCTTTGTAGAAATGTAAAAATAGGATCGGTTGGTCTTCCTTTCTTTCAGTTTTGAATCGCAAGGATTTGTCTGCAACAGAGCCGCAGTGAGTCAACTGGTGCACAGAAAGTATATCGAGTTGCTTGTTGTAATAAATACAGTGTGAGCCAGGTAGCTCAGTCGGTATAGCCACTGACTACGGACTGGACGGTCCGGGATCGAATCCCGGTGGGGACGAGATTTTCCACCTGTCCAGACCGGCCCTGGGGCCCACCCAGCCTCCTGTACAATGAGTACTGGGTCTATCCCCGGGGGCAAAGTGCGGCCGGGGCGTGCTGCTGACCACTCACCCCTTTCTAGTGCCGCGGTCATGGAAGAGTAGAGCTATACCTCTACCCACCCTCTGGGTCATACCGGGCCTGTAACAGGGAAACTTTTAATAAATACAGTTTGTATGATCTTCTTACTGCAGGTGAAAAAGTCATTTGCAACTAGTTTAAAACCGAGAGACGGAACTAAACTGAATGTACATTATCGTTGCCCTGCCCTATAGTCTCTTTATTTACGTAACGTATTAAGTTGCGTTGGTGTAATTTAATTTCCATAGAATTTGGAAAAAATGACTAAATATATTCATAGGTGTGTGTGTGTGTGTGTGTGTGTGCGTGTTTAATTAAATGCTGAGCAACCAAACCTTACTTCGCGTACAGCAGGGAGGTGTAACGCAGCTAACACCAAGGCTTGTCACTGTGTGTTTATCCTGAACCGACATAGTCTAGGTCACAACGTCACAATCTGTTTTGCTATGAGTAGTTTTAGTATTATTCTCGTGTTTCCGAGATACACAGTTTAGTGTTACGTACTCTGTTACAACACATTTTAGAAACAGCAGTAAGGAGACACTAAATTGCAGGTCTGTGTACGGCACGCTGGTAGCACGGCAGTAGGCTACTCCACACACGACCACCCCTGCCCCACTGCTGACTAGACAATCAATGAAACCCTTGTCACCGGGAAAAGCAGTATCGCAGCTGTGCAGCCTGTCATGGCCGAGGAGGGAATCGGGTGTAACTGGGGATCCCATTCCTCCCGATTTTCTCGGGACAGTCCCGGTTTTTTTAAGTTATAGTGTCCTGTTCCAGTATCCCGCAAAATTTGGCTCCTTATGCCAAATATTCCGGGGTTTGCAAGGGATAAAAAAAGGCATCTCTGATAATGCTTACGAAAATTATGACTTTCCTGCAGAGGGCAACAAAGTCTACAGGCATAGGACAGATATCAACCGCCACTAGCAGGGCGGAATATGAAAGGGAGGGGAAGATGTGTAGGATAGTAGGTATAGATTATGCAGAGAGACTACTAAGGTGAGGAACAGATATGTAAAGAACCAGTCAGTGACTTGAGCTGTTGTTGTTGTTGTTGTTGTTGTGGGCCTGCTGAGCTAATCGGTGTAGCGACTCACTTCGGTCAAATCCCCGTGGAGGCGAGATTTTTCGCACCTGTCCAGACCGATCCTAAGGTCCATCCAGCCTCCTATACAAAGGGTGTTGGGTCTCTTTCCCGGAGGTAAAGTGACCAGGGCGTGGCGTTGACCACACAACCCCATATAGTGCTGAAGTTAAAGAAAAAGTAGAGCTATGCCTCTAATTTCCCTCTGAGCCTTCATGGCCCGTTCTGGGGTGAAATTTACATTTATTATTATTATTATCATTACTATACAGTATAGTGACAAGACTGCGGTCTGGACAACTCGGGTTCGAATTCCCGAGCGGGCAAGAGACTTTTTCTTTTCTCCAAAACGTCCAGGCCTACTCTGAATCGCACCCAACCTACTATTCAATGGTACCGGGGCCGTTTCCAGGGGGTAAAGCGAAGCGGTCGGGGCCTGAATTTGACCACACTACTCCATCTGGTGCCGAGGCTAAGAATGAGTGGAGCTGTACCTCTGCTCATAATTGCCTTTATGGGGTGAAAAGTGAAAACCTATTATTATTAGTATTAGTACTAGTATTCCGTTTTTGTACTTGTGTATCATTTTGCCTGAGTAATCTCGTTGTGGCAATTTTAATAACTTATCCTGCATTTTTCATTACGTGAAAGGTTAAAGTTTTTTGCCTTTTGCCTCGTCCCTTCCCCTAATATACATATTACTGTGTGTCCCGGATTTTGTTTTTTAAAAATATGATGCCTATATATAGCAATATATGATGATTCTGTTTTGTATGTGTGCGACATCGTAAGGGAACGGCTTAGGGAGTGACTGTTTGAGTACAGGGCAAAGTAAAGGTAAAGCTGTCCCTGTGTTCACCTAAGCACCACACCGTGACGACTTAAGGGGGATTGGAGGTTATCTCCATGCATTCTTAAATTCGGCACTGCGTGGAGATGAGGGGTCAGCTGAGAAAAAAGAAAGAAGAGAATATCGAACCCAACTGAAAGGAATGAGTTGCAGTAGTGAGACGAGTTTTGTAATTAATGCTGTTCACAAAATTCTGTTAGGGTAGTCATATGAAGGAGCATGAGATGGGCGCGACATGTAACAAGCCTGGAAGAGTTTTAATGAGTGTCACTGTTGTGTTGTTAATAGTACAAAAATTAGACCATTATCCGTCCAAATACAGCTAATTCTATTTATTATATGACTACGTGTTTCGACATATCTCAAGTCATCCGCAGCTTCACAATTGATCTTTAAAACATACTGAGGTAGAAATATACATGATATAAGATACTGAGGAAGAAACGTGCATTATATCAGATACTTCCATAAAGCATGTTTCTTCTTCAATAAGTTTTTAAAGACCAATTATGAACCTGAAGATGACATGAGATGGGTCGAAACATTTAGTCATGTAATAAATAGAATTAGTTGTATTTGGACGGATATTGAGTTAAGTGTTTGTACTTAATCTGCGATTGAACGTGCATACACAGTTTTAATCGGAGAATATGAAAAGAAAAGACCACGCTAAAGACCTAGGCAGATGTGAAACAGTAAGGAACCGGCTAAAATATCTAAACTTCTGTCCCCCCCCCCCCAGAAAAAGCTTAAAATCTAGCACGTTACTTTTCAGGGGTGAAATAAGTTGTAGGGGTATGAAGTGGAAACTTTTCATTGCGCTAAAGACTCGAGAATCTCACAGCGGCGCTGAAGAAGATACCGCTTTTCTGGGTCATGAAAATCTACGCGGCGCCTAACCCAAAAATTGGAGCCTTACTTTCTGTCACTAGTAACTGTATGGCCCCTTCTGTGTTTATAAGATGATCATATTTGAAGTTACACATGAAAGTAGATGAAGTAATTGGCTAAAATGTGTGACAGTAAAATTAAAATTAGACAAACTGAGTGCTGAAACACTTCTTATTTCTTACCTAGAGTTGCCCAGCAAGGCATATATACGTAAGAATATGTTGAACAAACGGCGAGGAACGAAACACTGCGACACACAAGTGGGTTCCACTTTTCAATGTCTCATTATAAACACACACTAAGAACACTGCACACTATAGCCATATGATCACAAAATAAAAATTCACGTTATTCCACCATATTCCATTTTCTTATCAGGAGTCTTTCGTTGATTGTTCCTTTAAGTAATTGATCAGCTAGGGTAAAATTTGACAGAACTAGGTTAAAAAATCTGTTTCATTTCCTGCTGAAATTACATTTGTATGTTTTTTTTAGCACAGAAAGTAAAAAATTACAGGAAATGTTTGCATTTCATTTAACCAAATCACGCGTTCTGTGTTTGCTCAAATGCAAGCTGTTTTAGAGGTAACCCGCAAACGACTGTCAGTGATGTAACTCTAATATACTGTGTCATGACATATTAAAAGTCGTGTTTGCTACATCGTAATGCTTTATGACAAGTCGCGGTGAAAAATAAAATCCTAATATTTAGACATTGTAAAAACATGTACTGGTTTTATAGTTTTATCACTGAGATTAGAAAATTTATAACTGGATTTAATCAGCCACGTAATGTAAAGAAAAGGTGTTTGTCTTCGTAATAATGAGAACTTTGTTGCTTTGCATCACGACTCAATAAACTGACTCCATCCAACAGCGGCTGCTTGTTACAACACAGACTATTTTCCCCTAAAACTGAAGCACTGTCCTTTGTTCACCGGTAGTTACAAAATACTCACACTTTTTTACACACTGTATACACACATTTATCCTACATTCCATTTTAAGGACGATTATTTAATATACAGAACTTCTACAATCACAATTATTTATTAATCATATAATTGTTATATGCTTGAGTGTATCGACACATTGCATTATTTCGTACTCATTTTACTTGTTTCCATATCACAATAAAGTCGGCCTGCTCATATTCTCAAGTCACAGTTTGTAGTATAGTGACATTCCTGCATTGTAAAAGGTAAGTTACTTTCTCATTTTCCGTTCGTGCTAAGAAAATGGAATTGCTTATATGTATTTTATCTCGTTTAATGTGTGAAGGTTAGTTAAATATTTACTACGCTGTTCATAATGTTAGACTTCATCGTAAACATTCTGTGATGCTATTTCAAGGAAATTCTTGGAATATGACACTCACTGTTGTTACCTTGAAACGAAAGGAATGTTTTGTCTTAAAATATTTTCGAATAATGCTAAAAGTAAACATTTGAAATCCCACAGTTTTCACATAATTCGGATATACTGAAACAAAAAGAAGAACATCTGTATTCGTGGGACCCTAGCAACACGAAACAGCACGTAAGAAGCGTAGGAAATCGTATGTCTTGTTTCACGACTCCTTTCCGAACAGTCCGTGATGGCTTCTTTCTGCTTGTGAGAGTAATCATTTGGTACACGAAATGTCACTCTTAGACCACAAACGTTCACTTGCTCTGCACTAAGGAAGACAACTGAGCATCTAGACAACTCTTACGTCATTTTGATGCTACAGCGCCAGCTTCTAGCACTGCCGTCTTTTATTTCCAATTAAAAATAACACTCTGAACGTTATGGTGCAGTCTGGGTCAAGTAACGTTCCTGCAAATTACGTCCTTCACGTTACGACGTCCTGCATCTGGCAACTAAAGCCGTTTCAATACATTTACATTATTTACACAATTTCCCTTAATTGACGGGAGTTTAGTAATCTTTTACAGATAGGAAACAGATGCCTGTTGTGTTGGTATGCCTCTTCGCCCTCTTGTTTTGTGTTCCATGTAAGTTACGCCTATTGAGGTTAATTTAATAGTAGTAGACCTATGACGTGCCATACACGTAATAAATGAAATTATGTAATGCTTATCTGCCTGTTTGTTCGCACAAATTACGTAGGCCTAACGGAATTACATTAAATTTAGTATGACAAGATGCCTGTGAATATCGCTGTGACTCCTGCTCTTCATAAAGGCAAATACTTTTTTTCAGTGAATAATGCGTCGTAGAAGACTCGTGGACTCTTGTATAGAAACATGAATACAAATTACAAAAAGCTGTCTAAAGATTTTTACTCAAATTATTTAGGCTTTAAATCTCTTTATTGCTCTGTCACATGGTGCTGACTTCGTAAAATTTGAAATTCCCTTAAATAATATTTAAAGTGTAGATCCTGCCTCACAAAAAATAAAAATATGTCTCAGGTCCGACAGTTACTCGGATAGTGCTGTTTGAAGAAATGGCGGCTCTTGTTTCTTGACGCAAAAACAGCAACAGAAAGGGCAATTAATTCAGATCTTTGTAAAAATGAGAGGTTATTTGTGACGCAAGGCCTGGATACTATCCCTATAGCTTTCACTCTGTCGGGACTAACATCATGGAACATAGTCCTTGAAGAGCTAAGAGTCCCTCAACTGATACAGAATTCTAGGTGTTATGGACAGAGGAACACGGTTAGCGTTCGCGGGTGGGCAACAGAGACTTCACGAATTTTTTAGAGAAATGAAACGTACTGGAGGCATGTCGGTAGACATAGGCCTATGCAATGAAACTTGACTAAGAACTTCTTACTAAATACTCTATAGGTATAATAGTTCATGTAATAATAAAACAAACAACATTCAAGCGACCAACATCTGCTCAACTCTGTCAAAAATATTAGCATTTGCCATGAAAACAGACATCAAGACAAAGGAGAAAATCACAAAGATTACTCTGAAACAGTAGCATTCCTGTTCAGTCTAGTTACATTAAGGCTAGACTCCCCTACACTAGTACCTAAACGGAAATAAAAATACTACTTTCCTCAAGCGTAATGTAAACCGTTTTTATGAGGAGGCGATGTTTGTTTTTACCTCTTTCTGTCTTCGTTAGACGTTCCTAAATAGACTCTGTAGTTTTTTTGGCTTCCCTCCCATCCCCCCTTTCCCTACATCTCAAGTACGTGTTACACGAAGACAGCAATACTTACTCCAAGGTCAACTGTAATACGCGTCTAAGTAGATCATTTCTACCCCACGATATCCCTCGTGTCTAGTAAGAAGGGTAGGACTATAAATTGGAGTGTGTACTTTGTATTCGCTGATATACCATTGTATTGCTGAATCTACTAAAGACACTGTTTACTGTCTAGTACAAACACGCTAGTCGTTACGTTATTCCCAGTATGTTCCAACTTTTCATTTTACCTTCCGAAGTTACCGTAGGCTTCTACTGGGATTCCTTCACAGATTTTCTTCTGCCATAAGACACTTAACCCTTATTTTATATGAGTTTTGAAGTATTTCGGTATAATTAGTATATACTATTATATATGGGTCTAGTTGTACACCCCTCTGTCTGTACACCCGTACATATGAGTCTAGTTACACACCCCTGTCGGTATAATCGTATAAACACTGTATTTCTAGTGACATTCCCGTCCGTCTGTGCCCGTAATGTAAATGTGATCCGTCTTTAATTAATTAATTAGGAGCAATTTTCACACCGGAAATGAGTTAAATCGGCTCAAACAGTAGTGTATGTTGTTTGTGTTCGGAAGGTTCTCGTTTGGAATTCCTGCCGGGACAATAAAAACCCTAACATGTGTTTCGTGACACTGTCGGTCCCTGCAGGCTAATATCTTGACAGTGCCACTGATTGGGCCACAACAACTTTCTTCTCTATCCTTATTTACAGTGCCGTCCGGGTTACTGGCAGGGTCCTTGAACAAATCATAAATAGTAATGAAAGAAATGTAGGAAAGGTGTGGCTTTATTATTTCTTAATATTCTAGACTAGATATTAATTAGTGGTTATCTTAAAGTCCCGGCCGTTTTACATCTGGCACGCAAGAGACAGACGACGCTATTTGTGCCAGTCCCAGCCTGGGCGGAATGATGGAGAGAAAATTCTTCGCCTATGCCCGGAATCGAGCCTAAATTCCCAGGTTAACCAGCCCGAAGGCTAGTCTGTTTATCGACTGAAGCATCCGGTATCTGAGTGTACACCTGTCTCTCGCTACAAGTTCCGAATAAACTGTAGGCCTAAATGTGGGGGCTGGCGTCTGCTATGCTAGTTGTCCTAATTCCTCATCCTAGTCATTGGGGATCATGCGGAGCAACGTTACAGCCATTCACTGCAACATTGTTTACGGAAGTTACCTTTTCAGATGAAAATAACTGCTTAATTTTTTTAGGCAAGGCACCCCCGTTGTGTTTGAAACATGCTAGTAAACAGAACAAATATAAATCAAGTCTATATACAACTTTGTTTATAAATAATCATTAGCAACATGTTGCAGCTATGAAGCCGTCTGCAGACTGAATACAAAATCATAGTAGGAAATATATAGTACTGTGTCGTGAGTGTTATGTTCGACACTCATGGCACTGTAATATATAATTACTACTATGATGTTGTATTCAGCCTGAAGACGGCTTCATAGCCGCAACATGTTGCTAATGGTTACTTATAAGCAAAATTGTGTTTAGACTTGATTTATAATTGACTTATTTACTAATACCTGGTGAACTGTTACAAACATACACTTAAAATATTTTGTAGCAACACATTACGTATACATATAAATACACACACACACACACACACACATATATATATATATATATATATATATAAATTACGGAATGTGTAACGTTGTAAGGGTGGACTAATGCCAGTGTAGATTCTGGTTCCTGGTAATGGCGGTGTATACACATAGATATAAGTAGTTCGAAAATCTATGATACTCATTGAGTGGCCTCTTCAATTTGAAGCATGGGACAGTAACGGCTCCGAAACGCCGGCAATATAGCCAGCGTATCTACAGCGACAAGCGCGCAGAAATAAGACACACATTAAATGTGTTTGAATTACGAAACGAATGCTTTTAATTGGCATAAAAACATAGGTAAAATGTTCAAACAGAGTTCACGTGGTACTTTTACGTCATATAAAATTCATAACTCTATTGCCATTATCTTGCTGTTTGGAATCAAACACAGGAGTTTGTCACAATTTATTGCCAGTTCTTGTTATACTTAATGGTGAATTCTGTGTTATGGTTTTTTATATTTGTTTATCGCCGATGTGCCGTGGGATGTTCCATATGTTAAAAATCGCACTCTCAATCTTTCGGTGACACATCACAAAGGATGGGCGATGGCGCTGCAAATTTTATTTTGGCCCAGGCCCAGTAAATATAAAATATAATTGTTTTTAAATGAATTTCAACCCGAGTTTCGTATGTAATTATACAGATTGGTTCATGATACAAAGAATTTTATAAATTATAAATCCCATTCATACCCACAGCCATCATCAAACCACTGCTCTTCGGTATGTAACGAAGAAAGGAGGAAAATATTCGTGTCATTGTGCAATGTTAAATGTTATGCGTTTGGAGATTAGTTCTTTTTGCCATAAATTCCGCCTATATTAAGTGATGAAGGCCATTCTGCATTCAAAATCGCCCCCCCCCCCCAAAAAAAACGCATTCCGAAAATATAAACTATATGACCTCCGAACTGAAAAACACCTTTCACATCAAGGTCAGCAAAAGTTGTCGTTTAACATTTTGTTCACGTAATTACTGCTGACATCTGTTTCGGGAACAGAAATGTGCATAAGTGTGACACGCTTGATGCAAATTGGAACAGAACTTCACTTTTAGATTGTCGTTCCTATTTTTAGCCGTTGTTTCAGCTTTCTTGTAGACTGGAGCACACTCGACAGACGACTAGATTGGATCCTGCAACTGGACGGCAGCCAGAACTGGGCCCTCTTCTTGTGTAACAATAACTTAATTCTTCATTGCCCTTATATCGTACGTCACAGTTCATTAGTGCTCTATGTGCTATCGCTGTATCGATACAGCTTTGAAGAAATAACGATATTCAACAATTTCCGGTTATAATATAAATCGACATAAATTTACGAAGAAAGCAGGAAGTTAGAAAACACTCTCGTCACTTCAAGATTAAATAACCTGTTATTAATTTTGAACAGTTTTGGAAGTAGGTGCGGAGATTATGGGGTATGAAATGGCAATAATGTTGCCACATTATTTTACCTCTAATGGAGAATTGTTAATATCAAACGCAACTTGATATTATTCTATTTTTAATTTAATCATTTCTTTGTTTCCTCTTTTACTTTTACTATTTTTTCTGTACTCGTAATTTTCTTTTATACGAAAGGCTTGCATTTCTGGTTGGCCTGTTACAAATTTGTCCTGAATTATTTAAAAAGGTAGTAACTTTATCGTGTACTTATCCACAGACCAGTAACTTGGAGGGGATCTACGGCTTTCACATCTTTCCCTTTGCATCAAGATATAAACGCAACGGATTCAATCCAGTGCCTTAATTCCCCAAACGACTTGACGTAAAGAGCTAAATTCAATTAAGTTACAATAATTGAGGGCTGTTTAACCGTCCAACTTCCTCATGAAATGAAGTGAAATGCCAACTTGTTGCACCTAGGTAATTTCATTGATGTATTCTTAGCTCGACATGTTTCGGGTACATACGCCCATCGTCAGGAGCATTAGACGTTGAGTTGCAGCATATGGTTTTCTGCACCAAGTTTTTGGATGGGTGTTGGTCTTGAGAGCCGCTGCGTAGGTCGTGTGTACGGTGCGGATGGTGCCGTGCGACTCACGGCACCATCCGCACCATACACACGACCTACACAGCGGCTCTCAAGACCACCACCCATCCACAAACTCGGTGCAGAAAACCAAATGCTGCAACTCAATATCTAATGCTCCTGACGATGGGCGTATGTACCCGAAACATGTCGAGCTAAGAATAATAATAATAATAATAATAATTGAGTCCATCGACCCTTCTAGGAACATAGGTTGTCTATGAGTCCTTTCCACTTCTGTCTGTCGGCTGCTAAGAACCTTAGTTCATTCCAGCTTATACCCGCTTCCTTAATTATCGATCTTCTCCAGCTGTTTTTCGGTCTTCCTCTCTTCCTATTTCCCTGAGGGTTCCAAAGTAGGGCCGCATATGGTATCTCTCCATCCTCATTTCTTAATGTGTGACCAATCCATCTAAATTTTCTTTTTATTATTTCTAAATTTATATCTTCTTGTCCTATTAATTTCGATCTAAGAATACACCAATAAAATTACCTAGATGCAACAAGCTGGCATTTCACTTCATTTCATAAGTTACAATGGTACGTGTATGTTGTAGATTTGTGCAAATTGTGGACTCACAGGTAGATGCTCCACAGACATGATAGTGCAAAAGTTTTGTTGAGTCGCTTATTTAATTACACTAACAAACTAATTTTACAAATTTCAAATAAACTAAAAAAACTGCGTATTACTGAACATTTGAAAACTGTGGTTCGGGTTTATTGTTCGTCAGTATTGATGCGTTCCGTAAATTGTCCCGTTATTCAAAATTTCCGAGCCGCCCAGTAATATTATGCTTATTCTCACCTTATTCACTTTGCTTAATTTTTACAACTTTTTTCTGCCTCAAATTTACAACATGACCTCCACATTTCTTGCAATCTGCCTGACACATTTATTTAAACAAATGCTTGCAAAACCCCATTTTAAAAAAGTATGATTACACTTTTACTTTCCAATCAAATGGCTTCACTGAACAGAATCTAAACTGACAGCGATATGGAGTCTGATACGACGTGTTGATTTCTGTGTAGTGTGAGTTCCTAGTGACGACCTGAAACTGCTGATAAAACTAGATAATGCAACTAAGAGGATACCGACCTGGAACTGGAATTCTCCAGCGCATTATTCTGGGCTTCCACTTTGCGTTACCCGAGTTTGTGTGCACTTCTTTATGGTACCATCTCTCCTGCGGGAAATAAAATTACATGGGTTAAAGTAAGCTGTCTGTGATTTACAGGGTTATTCGAAATGATTGTCGGGGTTTTAACAACTTGTCATAAACAATACACTCGAGATAGGAGTATATGTTTTTTTCATTTAATTGAACAATACTCCAGGTTTTTGTTACATTACTTACAGGTGCTCTATATATGCACCCTTTGTGATTCTACAAACATCAACACGATAATCGAGTTCGTTGCATGTTTGTAGCATGTCAGTGGTGATGGTTTCAGTGGCAGTTCTGATTCACACCTTCAGTTCCGGGATACTTGCGGGAAGAGGAGGAACATAAACCTGATCCTTGACTAACCCTATAGAAAGAAATCACATGGGGTTGCATCTGGAGAACGAGTTGTTAAAACCCCGACAATCATTTCGAATGACTCTGTGTTTGTTTGTAATATGCTGTAGAAGTAAGATGATAATCTTTCGTCTTACGGTAATAGTAACCTAAATGAAATTAAAACATCTATTAACGAATACTGCTCTTGCTGCTGCACCAAAAGAAAGAAAGAAAAAAGTTCCACTTTGTCCATTACAAATCTCACAAACTCATTTAGACTTCGTTAGATATAAGAAAAGGCTGGACGTCCAAATCGTAATAATATGGACTTAGTTCTTAGTTTTGCTTGGACATTCTAGGTAAATACTAGTAATCGTAAAGCATACCACATTCTTCTTCTCTTCCTTCCTCTCCAAACTTAAACTTCTTCATAACAGCGTTATTTTCTTACCTACTTAGCATAATCTTGTAATCGACACATAGACGTTGAAAACCTGTCGAAAATAATTTCGCAACCATTTCCAGGGATTTATGTGTCATATGGTACAGGTACTGCCATTTTACTAAATGATCAATATTATTGTGCATTTCGGCAGCTTGTGGTGGCGGCAGTGCAGCCGGAAGTGTCAGTACATCACGTACCGGGGGATTACCACGTTATCGGAATGCGTCAGGCGTCGCTTGCGTCTTTAAGTTTCGGAGCTTGTTAGAAATGTTATTCTGTTCGTGCATGACCTGGTTTCATAAGTCAACCAAGCGACAGGGAAGCTCCACAAATTGCATAGGAGCAGAGACGCCAGAAAAGGCTGATGGAAATGCAGGTGAACCTGATGGTGGGAACGTTAAAGTGGGTTATAGGCTTGCGCCTCTAATATGAGTGCCTTCTAGGCCACTGGTAGGGGAATTATTATTTTGCCGACACGGGTCTTTCCCATATTAGAACTGACAATTTGTTTTGAATATTTGGCTTAGAAATGTGTATAGATATTTATGAAAGGCGTGTTTTGCATATTGTTTGGTGTCGATAAAATAAAAAATTTAAATTCTGTGTGGGCCCGGTAGCTCAGTCGGTATAGCGACTGACTACGGGCTTGACGGTCCGGGATCTAATCCCGGTGGGGACGAGATTTTCCGCCCGTCCAGACCGGTCCTGGGGCCCACCCAGCCTCCTGTAAAATGGGTACCGGTTCTTTCCCGCGGGTAAAGTGCGTCAGGGGCGTGC
>Ga0123352_10012254_pt1 | contig 13551 bp, 8 predicted proteins | sample TergutLab28metaG_FD_89700 | JGI IMG/M metagenome (GOLD analysis project Ga0123352, IMG submission 89700) | Labiotermes labralis P1 segment gut microbial communities from Petit-Saut dam, French Guiana - Lab288 P1 | ecosystem: Host-associated > Arthropoda: Insects > Digestive system > Gut ...
GCATGTCAATATCATTTAAATCGTCTCCAAAGGCCACGATTTCTTCTTTTTTAATGCCCCAATGTGCAGCCACTGCGGCAACGGCTTTGGACTTTGTCGCGTCTTTATGGGTTATCATCGCAAGCCCATCTAAAGCCATTACCATATATGAATCGTTGGGCAGATGCTTATTAATAAATTCTATATCATCTGGATTTAGGTTATATGTGATAATTTTTTCTGCGTCCTTATCGTGGGTAGAAAAGTCTACGATTTCAAAAAGGGTCACTTCCGGCCATACATCCGACATAATGAAGTTGGAATGATCATAGCCACCATATTGAGAGGACATGGGCAGGCCTCGCTTGTGGCAGGCTACGAGTAGCTTACGAGCCTCTAAACTTGGGATAAGGCTTTTGTATATAAGCATATCGCCGATTTTTGCAATGGCTCCGTTGGCTGTGGCATAGCCGTCAAAAAGATGCATCGGGGCAAGGGAAAGCGAACTGGCTGTTCTGCCTGTGGCGAAGATTATCTTTATACCTTGCTCTCGGCAGTGGGCTAGGGTTTTCATGGTGCGTTCGGATACGGTTTTGTCCGACCGTAGCAGTGTTCCGTCTAGGTCTGTAACAATCATTTTGATTTGGGTTTTCATATGACCTCACTTAATAAAAATAGCCGTGCAATTTAACTAGCGCGGCTATTATATCCGTTATCTTGGCCTATTGCCATTATATTGTTTGTCGTAGTTGTTAAAATCATGGCTTACTGATAATCCTTCCGAATCATTTAAATTTTCATTATGATATACGAGGTGCTTGGGTCGTTGTCTGTTTGCGTGTTTGTCCCAACTGGGTTTATAATGCAAAAAAATAATGTCAGGTTATAGGAGGATTATTATGATTAATTTCTCAACAGCAGAGGCGATTCTACACAAGTACAATAAAGAGCCATTCCATATCCAGCATGCTGAGGCTGTATCCGGTGCAATGGGGTATTTTGCAAAGAAGCTTGACCCAGAGAGGGAAGAATATTGGCGTATAATCGGCTTAATCCATGACACAGATTTTGAGCAGTATCCGGAAGAGCACTGTGTCAAAGGCATAGAGCTGTTAAAAGCTGAAGGTGTACCGGAAGATATGGTCCGCTCTGCCCTTAGCCACGGCTGGGGTATGACTGGCAGCCCATATGAGCCACAACACATAATGGAAAAGGTGTTGTACGCTGTAGACGAACTTACAGGCCTGATTGGTGCCGCTGCCCTAATGCGCCCATCCAAAAGCACCCTGGATATGGAGTTATCCAGCCTTAAAAAGAAGTTTAAAGACAAGCGTTTCGCCGCAGGCTGCTCCCGGGATACAATTGCAAAAGGGGCAGAAATGCTGGGGTGGAGCCTGGATGAACTTTTGTCAGAGACATTGCAAGCAATGCGTGAGGTAGAAAATGCAGACAATCAGTAGTCACTCTGGAAGAACCGCCAAGGTTTCAGGGCCGGTAAGAGAAATCACAAAAGCGGAATACACAACAACAGCAGTAAAACCGGCCCAATTCCCAGAAAACGGCTGGCCGGAAGTAGCCTTTGTGGGCCGCTCTAACGTAGGCAAATCCTCCCTTATAAATGCAATGCTAAATAGAAAAAAGCTGGCTCGTACCAGCCAAAATCCAGGAAAAACACGTACAATCAACTTCTTTAACGTAGAAGACAGGCTCTACTTTGTAGATCTGCCAGGTTACGGCTATGCCAAAGTCAGCAAATCCGAATCCGCAAAATGGGGTGAAATGGTAGATAGCTACCTAAAAAATCGTCCTCAGTTAAAGCACATCTTTCTGCTTATGGATATCCGTCATGAACCCAGCGTATATGACCGCCAAATTCACGAATGGTGTAAGCACTACAATTTATCTTTCACTGTAATAGCTACCAAAAGTGACAAAATAAAAAAAAGCCAAGTGCAAAAACACCTGGCGGTAATTCGTAAAGCATTGGGAGAAGAGGCTCCACCCATACCTTTTTCAAGTGAATCATGGGAAGGTAGGGAAGTTGTGTGGGATGTAATTGAAAAGGAAATAGCAACGGAGGTAGATTAAATGTCGATAGCCTCAGCCAAATGTATCGAATGTGCAAGTACAATTAATGTAGATGATAGCAAAAAAGCAGCCGTATGCCCTTACTGCGGCGAGGCTTTCATTGTAGCAGAAGCCATTGGCCATTATCGCGCAAGTAGTGCAACAAAATCAAGCACTGCATCTAGTGTGTACGAGAATAAGTTAAAGGGCTTTACCATCGAAGTGGGTGTATTAAAAAGGTATTCTGGTGAGGAAAGAGATGTGGTCATACCCAGTTCAGTTATAGAAATTGGAGAAGCTGCTTTCAAATCCTTGCCTATCACTAGTGTCGTAATCCCAAGCAGTGTTACAAATATCAGTGATTCAGCTTTCTATGCTTGCACTAATCTTAAGAACGTAATAATCCCGGGTAGTGTCACAAGTATTGGAAATCATGCTTTTAATTCTTGTGCTGGCTTAGATAGTATATCTATACCAGATAGTGTTACCAGTATAGGAAGCTATGCATTTCACAATTGTAAGAGACTAAAAAATATTTCTGCCTCCAGAAATCTAGAAAACCTAAGCAATGGTATTTTTAGTGATTGCACAAGCATTGAAACTATAGTTATACCAAGTGGTATTAAAAGTATTGGCGCATACGCTTTTACCGATTGTATAAGCCTTAAAAATATAACAATCCCAGGTAGTGTTAAAACTATAGAAAAATATGCATTTAAAGAGTGCACTGCATTAAAATCGGTATCCCTCCAGGAGGGAGTTGTAAGCATAGATGAGTATGCTTTTACAGAGTGTTCAAGTCTAGAAGCAATAAACTTCCCTAATGGACTAGTCAGTATAGGTGTTTGGGCGTTCTATAAATGTAAAAACCTTACAGATGTAGTAATACCTAGCAGTATGACAACCATCTCTGCTGATACATTTTTGTCGTGCGAAGGATTAAAAAGCGTAACTCTACCCAGCAGCATCACAAGCATAGGTGATGGTGCGTTTTGTGGTTGCAAAAGCCTAAAAAAGATAACAATACCAAGTAAGGTTAAGACGATTGGCTCTAGCGCATTTGGCAGTTGTGATAACCTTACAAGTGTAACTATACCAAGTAAAGTCTCAGACTTGGGAGATGATGCATTCTGTAGCTGTCAAAAACTTAAAACCGTCAATATATCTTCAGAGCTGCTAGATCAGGCACTTAACAGATGTTTTAAATACACGCCATTTATAAAAGAAGAGCGAAAGCGCAGAGGCCTATGTGAGTACTGCGGTAGTGGATTAAGCTTCTTTGGGAAATGCAAAGCTTCATGTCCTAAATATTATACGTAAAGAGTGTAAAATCCAATGTCATTAAGTTAAGAACCAAAGGAAGAACAGAGGATGCCAAGGAGCCCCTGCCTTTTTGCTTATCCTCAAAAACAAATGGGTGATAATAAAGAAATTAAATTATTCTTGATGAGGATGAGAAATATGAATCTTACTAGGCCACCCTGTAGTTATTCAGCCCCTTTTCTAAGCGAAAACCAAGACCAGTATCTTAGTCTTGATAAATTTAGACCTTTTTTCGCTACTGGGAGATTGTGATGTTTATATCTTGTAAGGGATATGCACATCCTAATTACATAACAACCCGTCAAGCCACCCATACCCATCAGGATATGTCGCATCTATTGCATCCAAAAGCCACTTTTAGCTTCCGTCAGAAAGCGTTAGCATAATCGCTGTCCTCTCTTTTATCAAACCCAAGCTCGATAAAATTAAGCTCTTTCGCATGCCCTTCGCTAGGCTGTTTGTATGAATACACGTCTATTCTGCCATCTCCTAACAGGCGTTCGAGTTTAAACATCTCCGGAGAGTCGCCATGCTTTACAGATTAATGTTTGGAGCGAAATGTGTGGCCGCAAGACCGTCTTCACTGTTTCGGCTATGATTTCCTCTCCATTTTATCGTAGACATTGCTGTCCGGCAATTCGAGTAGGGGCGCATAACAGTAAGCAACTTAACGAAAATGTAATAAATTTCAGTTGCAAATTTGATAGTCAGTGTCTATAATTACGCGATAATTTTTGCCCGTATTCAAAGAGCAGTAATTACAAAAACCAAATATTCAAATATTTTAACGGTTGGTCAGCAGTGCGGATTGCTGATTTCAAGGAGACTATCACTTTTGGGGGACGTGATTCTATGGAATGTCCCCCCCCCCCCATATCCTTATCAAATAATGAAGATTTTCTTATTTGGAGGGTTTCTTTCTCCTCGATCTTGTTTTGTAAGGTATGACCCCGCCATTGTTGTTTTAAGCAAGCACATAATTTAGTGAGGAGTAGTTTTATGAAGTGTAACAAAGTCGACAGCAAGTTTAAAAAACCAGCAGTCACAAGCTGGAAGCGGATGCTGATAATGTTTTGCGTACTAATGATTTTTGCCGTAATTGCCGTGTTTGCGTTTGACGGCTACGATGCAGGGTATGGGTACCCGGCTTTACAGAGTTACTATGGTGAATATGATTACATAGAGCATGGTTACTACCCCTACAGTACAGATAGCGCATATTACGGATATAGCCCTTACTACCCTTATCCACAAGGCGATTATAGTTACTTGGCGGATGGGTATGAGGACTATGGTTATATTGGCTATGCCCCCAGTTATGATGGCTATAGCCCGATTTCCCCATACTATGACTTCGAATTTTTCGAGTCCGTAGGCATGTTGGAACGGGTAGAGGGCGGTACTGTTTTGCATCCGGAGCCCACTCCCAACCAGTATGGCATAATGCCCGTAACTTCGTTACCCGCAGGCGCAACATGGCTTGCACTGCAGGCGGCAATAAACGCACCACATATACCAACAACACCTGCAAACACGCCATACCATACCGTAACATATACAATAACAATTAATGCCACAACAATAACCGCACCAGATGGTGTTGGGTCTATTGTTGTTATCGACGGTCGTAATATAACTCTGGTAAGCGGCCTTGCTGGCAATGTTACTCTTATTCAAAACAACGCAACAAACGCCTACAATACTGGCTACAGGCATTTAGAAATTGTTCGTTCGAGGTTAACACTGGACCGTATCACTTTAACAAGATCTACACCTTTTTCAGCCGGTGTCGGCGGCGGTGTAGTGATGCATGCCGGTGGCGGCACCCCGCCGGCTACACCATGGGGGGCAACCCTTTATATGACCGGCGGCTCTGTGATAGAAAATAGCAGACAAGGGAGTGGCGGCGCCATAGGGGCGGGCCGAAACAGCCGCATCTATTTAAGAAATGCCATCATCAGAAATACTCATGCTAACTCTCCGCTGGGGGCTGTTGGAGTTGGAGGGGCGATTCATGGAAGCGGGACACCTGGACTGTGGGTGGAAATGTGGGCACCCTCGCAGGTTTATGGGAATAGAGCAACAGGGACCGGAGGATCCTTTGTTATAGGTAATATTGAAAACCGTAGCCATCCCACCAACCCACGAAACCCAGCTCTGGGGGAGGCTGTTTTCACCATGCATGGCGGCTCTATACACGATAGCTTTGCCGGCATGGATGGAGGCGGGGTTAGGGTCGGCGTTGACGGTTATTTCTACATGCACGGCGGTACTATACGCAACAACTATGCCGCGCGGCGCGGCGGCGGCGTGGAAATAGTAGAAGATTCCACATTTATATGGACCGGTGGGTCTATTATAGACAATGGCAGAAACCAAGCTGGGGAGATTGTTACCCCACGTGGAGGCGGACTTTCCGTACTTGGCGGCGGCAGCGTGCATATATCCGGTGACGCCCCAAAGGTAGTTTCGGGTAATTACAGCCTTATCGAGGGCGGCGGCATATATATGAGCAGTGTGGGCCCTTTGGGGCAAAATGTCAGCGTTTTACGCGTGAACTATGGGACGCAGGTTGACATAGCCATCGGATCTAACTTCATTGTCCAAGGCAACCACACAAACGGGATAGGCGGCGGAATATATATCGAAAACGATTCCTTTGTGCGTGATGTTGTCACCTTTAATTTTGGCGCATCCCTTATTATGAACAGCGGCATAGTCCGCAATAACAGTGCAAACACATATGGCGGGGGCATAGCCCTAAGAGAGCGCAGCGGCGACCCGAATATGGTGGTGACACTTACTCTTAACCCAAGTTCTATTGTAGAGGACAATTCATCGGGAACCAGCGGTGGCGGGGTATCTTTATATGACCGGGCGCATCTTATCATAGACGGAGGCATAATCCGCGGTAATACAGCAGTACTTAGCGGCGGCGGGGTTAGGAATGATAATGCTACAGTTACCATGTACAGCGGCGCAATTTACAATAACCGCTATGCCAACAGGGATGCCGCTGGTGTGACAAGCGGTGTCATACCGGAAGGCGGCGGGGTTTGGGTCAGGGGCCAAAACGGGATATTTACCATGACTGGCGGTACAATAGGCGACCCAAATCCCGCCCACAGTAATCGCGCCCTGCGTGGCGGCGGGGTATGGGTCGGCGGTGGCGCAAGGTTTTATATGGAAGATCGCCTGGACAACTCTGGCAACGTAATATCTCCAGGCGTAGGCCAAGTAATAGGCAACACCGCCACTGGCACTGGCCCCGTAGGCGCAGGCAACCCCAATCACGGCGGAGGCGGAGTATATGTTGTGGGTGCAAACTCCACTTTTAACTTCAGTGCTGGCAGCGTAGATAAAAACACGGCAGACCAAGGCGGCGGCGTAATGGTTGCAGCTGGCGCACATCTTAACTTGTCGGGCACAGCCGTTATCGATAGCAATCATGCAGAGGCACGTCTTACCGCCGCCCAGTGGAATAATGCGCAAACTGGAGGAGGCGGCGGCGTAATGGTTTTGGGCTATGGCTCTCCAGCCAATAGTCCCACCATCTTTACCATGACTGGCGGCAGGATTTCCCGCAACACCAGTACGCCCCAGTCTGGCACATCTGGCGGTGCTGGAGTACATGTGGCCAGCGCTCACACTGGAGTATTACCCGCTGTCTATTTAAGCAGTACAGCAATTTTTAATATGTCTGACGGCGTAATCGGCGGGCCCGATCTCACATATGCCAACCGATTCCTTGCAGCTTCAGGTGCTGGTGCGGGCGTAATTGTTCTTAGCGCAACCTTTAACATGAGCGGCGATGCCGCAATCATGTTTAATGATACAAACAACACCCAGCATGGTGGTGGGATATGGATGTCTGGGCCTGTCCAGAACCCATACCCAGGCGTTTATACGTCACATGCCAATGTTACATTAAGCGGTAGTGCCCGCGTAACCAACAACGATGCAGGCATATCGGCCGGCATACGCCAGCATACAGGCAGCGGCGGTATTTTAACCGTAAAAGATAACGTGCTAATCGCATATAACAGGACCAACAACGGCGGCGCTGGCGGCGGCGGAGTAGGAGTTGGCGGCGGACGCTTCTACTTCCAGGGCGGCACCATCCGCAACCACAGCACACCCAGGGGCGCTTCTGGGCCAGTCAACCCCTTTGTCCCTTTTGGGGGCGGTATACGCCAAGATGGCGGGGTGGTAATCATGACTGGCGGTGAAATCCGGGATAATCAGGTTGGCAGAGACGGTGCGGGGATTATGGTAAATGCCGGCAGGCTTTATATCCGCGGCGGGCATATATTCCGTAATACTGCTGCCGGCACATCCAATGCCGACGGGCGGGGCGGCGGAGTGTTTGTAAATAATGCTACTGCTACATTTACCATGACTGGCGGGTATATCGGCCGTGAAGCGCCATACGGCCTTGCACCTGGCGGGGCTAACCCTAACGCCAATGCTGCCACCACTGGCGGCGGTGCATGGGTAGGCGGCGGCGCAACATTTACCATGTCCAAAGGCAACGTTAACGGCACACCAACCATAGGTACGATATTAGGCAACATAGCCACAGGCGATCAAGCCCATCAAGGCGGCGGCGGTGTGTATGTCACAGGCGGCAGCGGTTCTGGTGCAAGCTTTGCCCCCTCTGCTTTTACCATTAATGCGGGGACTATCGGCGGCGGCACGCGGGCACATGGGAACCACGCCGCAATAGCAGGTGGCGGCGTACATGTAAATGGCGGCGCAGTGTTTACAATGGAGGATGAGGGTATAATCAGCCGCAATACCGCAGGAAGAGATGACACCCCCGCTGGTACAGGCACAGCAGGTGGCGGTGTACGTATAAACGACAATGCAAGCGTATTTACCATGAATGGCGGGTTAATCCAGTACAATGTGGCCCTAGGCCCCCAAAGTGACGGCGGTGGCGTGCGGCTTATGCATGGAAGAATGTATATGTATGACGGCACAATAAGGGCCAACACAACCACCCGCAACGGCGGTGGCGTAGCTGTAGGAAACAATACCTCAGCCATATCCCCCACGACTTTCACTATGCATGGTGGGGTAATAGGCGGCCCAGATGACGAAGATGGAAATACCGCAAATGCAATGGGCGGCGGCATAATGGTAGCAAGCGGCACAATAAATATGTACGAAGGTATAGTGGAAGGCAACACCGCGGCCTTAGACGGCGGTGGAATAAATATCGGCGGTATACCGCGCGGCTCATTATTGATAATGAGTGGAAGCGGAGCCAAAATAATCCGTAATAACCAAGCGCGGCACGGCGGCGGTGTTAATGTAGGACCAGACGCAAGATTTGAAATGGAAGCTGGATTGATATATGGAAACACGGCTGTACAAAATGGCGGCGGTGTATCCGTAGGCGATGGCGGGGCCTTTTTTATGGGCGACCGCGAATATGACGATAACGGTACTATAATAATAACCCCTGGCACCGGCCGCATAGAAGGCAACCTAGCCACAGGCACAGCAGCCAACCAAGGCGGTGGTGGTGTATTTGTCACAGGCGATACCACTGCGGTTACCCTTCAAGCTGGCAGCATTGAAGCCAACCGCGCCCATCGCGGCGGCGGCGTAATGATAACTGGCGGCGATTTCAACATGCGCGGCGGTAACATAAGCCATAACACATACGCCATTCTCCCTGGCAGCACTATATTAGCCGGTGGCGGCGTGCATATAGCAGGCGCAGCTGGCCGCTTCAATATGTACAGGGGCACTCTTGATAATAACGAGGCCGAAACAGGCGGTGGGATGCATATACAAATGGGTACATTTAACCTGCGAGGCACATACAACAAAAACATCACCAATAACCACGCTACCTTCGGCGGCGGTGTATGGGTAGCCGAAGACGGCGAAATGCGCATGCAAGCCAGCCCAGCCGCATCAGGCGTAGAAATAGCCCACAACACAGCTACCCAGCGTGGCGGTGGTATTTTTACAGAAGCGGCTGAGTACGGCAACCCACTTACCAGGCTCACCGGCCCATACAGGGCCTATCATAATCTTTACCTGCGGGGTGTGAACTTTAACAGTAATAGAGCCGGACACAGAGAGTTTTCGCCTATAAACGCCCTTGATGTTATGCCCAGACCCGTTGACGATTGGGTATCTTTAAGTGTGGATATCCATCCCTTTAACAACTACGACATAAACTTTATAAGATGGTTTGACCTGCCCCTAACCGGTGGCACGGGAACATATAATATATTCATAGCTCCCGGCTCGATATTACTGGGCGCGGTGGCGGTTGTTATTATCATCAAAAAGTTTAGTAATAAATCTGATACAGGCTTAACTGAAAACGGTCAAGCATAGCGTTCCACAAAACTTAAAAGGTAATACTCGTGGGCTGGCGCACTTCAATTGCCAGCCCCCAATACTTAACAGCCCCAGCACAGTGCCGCCTTGCATCGCCTTGGCCTTTTTATGCGCTTTAATGTCGGCCTTATGCTTAAAAATTCATGATGATTTTTCGGAAATATTGCATATAATATGAGTGTACAGCAAGGTACAACAAATAAAGTTATCTGGGTAATTCGGGTGCTTCGCCACCGTTAAGTGAGACTCGTAATTAAGAGGGGCGGTTATGTAACCGTCCCTCGTTTTATAAGTGCAGGAGAAGCATGGACAAACAATTAGATTTTTATTAATAAGTGCGGGTTACATAACATATCTATTGCAATTTCATTTCAAGGTGCCGCACATAGATTATTATAAAACAAGCCAGCACGATAAATTTATGTGTGGTATTGTTTTGTCCGTAAACGGTCATGATTATTTTGCTCCAATATCGTTGATACTTTAATGATACTATCAATGATATAAGAATGCATCTCAATACAAAAAACAAATGCGACTATCCATCTGGATGCGAAATCACATTGAATAGATTGCGTTCAATGTTGTCTAAGTATAGTTTGAAGTGTGACTTGTTGAAAACTCATAATATCGTGAACTAGCAAAGTGAATTACACTTATGGCAGCGAGCTATCATATGAATCCCTATATTTTCGTATGGAGTTTGGAGAAAAGCCGCTGTTATTGAGTCAAATGGGCTTTACCAGATTTAGGTGGTTGCAAAATGATATTCTTTCAGATATTTTAAGATTTTTGCGAAATGTATCAACTATAGAACGAGTATTAAGTGAGTATTCTTCATGGTTTTCTAAGCGTTTATATTTGGAGCGAACAAAATATGATTTGCATGATGTAGTTGGCGAGTGTAATATTAAACGTCAGAGAGTACACCGTAGATGAATTTACGAAAAAATTGCAAGAAATTTGTAATCATATTGAACGAATAAGCCGTTGGTTTTTGGATGAAAAATAATTTCATTAAGGAAACAATTATCTCTTTTATCTGTCGACATTATTGTCATTTTAAATATTTATATTTTGGACACAAAACCTCCTTGACAAAAATTATCTGAAGATAATATTTCCGGCAAGCTGTCTGATGAACGCTTTATAAAGCGTGAGTTTGTAGACAGGATAGAAATATCCGCAACGGAACAAAAGTAAAACTAAGCAAGAATCGCAAAGAGAAACGGCGTAGCTTGCGCCACGCCGTCCACATCTTAAAACTTTTCTTACGTCAGCCGCCTATAAGGGGTGCGGTTTTTGTCATAAGATTTGATTTGTGATTTTTATTTACTCACTTGATTCAGCGCTACATCTCCCACATAAGGAAGTTTAAACTGATGCCCTAGAGCTGCACGCAGTATCAGGAAAATCTTGCTGGATACAAACAACAAGCGCCATACCCACATTACGGGCCAGACTACAATGCTTAACAGCCAGCCGATAAGCGGTAAGCCTGTTATTAAACCTACTACCCAGTACACTACCCATAGGAATAGGAACCATAGCGTGGATTGCAGGGCGTGAAAACGTACGTTTTTGTTCTCTCTTTCAGCAACCAGTACAAATAAGCCGGATAGTGGGCCGAGTACATAGCTAAGGGCGGCTACAATATTTTCGTTTAAACCAAAGATTGATTTGTTCATTTTATATCCTCCTTGTTTGTCATTTAACTTCTTACAACAACAGATACGGAGTTTAAAAAGGAAAGTCTGCTTAATCTAAATCCGTTAAACGAGCTATATATTGATTTCTTGTTAGGGGCATGTGGTTAGGGAATCGGGCTTGTAGCTCTTCGAATAACTCTCTGGCTTCGGCGTGGCGGGTTTCGTCTTCGGTGTACAGGCGGCCTAATGCCATAAGGAAGGCAGCAGGGCGAGGGGAATCTTCTGTCATAAAGCGTACTGCCATCTCTAGGTCTACCAGGGCCTTATAGAAATCATTGGCGTTGAAAGCTGCTATGCCTTCATTCATGAACTGGGTACTTAGTACTGGGTAGGCACTGGCTCTTATTGCGTCGGCTCTAGAAGCTATTTCCAAAGACATGTCTGTCATATCTAGCTCGTCTAGTCTGTTAATAGCCTCTAGCAGTTGACCGTCTCTATATAGATTTTCTATATGCTGGAAGCGGATCATTCGGTCTTGTATATCGTAAAGTGCTTCCCATTCGTCTAGGCTTTGGCGCATTTCTTCTAAGTTACTGTTCATTTCTTCCATTGTAGCTTCGTGCTGCCTTGCATCTTCGTCGCGGGCATCACGGGCATCGGATAATCTGTCGCGGTATGTCTGGATTTGGCTTTCGTTTTGTCTGTGCAGTGCTGGGAAGAGAAGAACATATACAACTGCAAAAGAGCAGGCTGCACCTATTACAAAAGCTAGGATAATATCTAAGCGGAAGGACCGTTGTTTTTTCTCGGTTACAGGTACGGGCCTGGTGAAAGATGCTGTCTTCCCGGATCCTGAAGCAGATTCTTTGCGCCCTGTTATGCGGCCTTGGGGTTTGCGGAGTTCTGTCCGGGCGCGGTTCGGGGTTAGAATCGAAAGGTAGTTTAGGGCTACGGGGTTTTGGATATCAATTGCAAGAACCCGTTCAGATGCAGCGGCGGCTTTTTCTCTGTCGTTTTGGATTAGGTGACATAGAGCTAGCAGGTTTAGAGCGTCTACGAACTTGGGGTTAAGCTCTACTGCACGCTTTAGTTGGATTATAGCTAGATCATCCGATTTTTGCTTTAGATATGTTAGAGCCTGGTTGTATTTTAATGCTGCGTCGTTTAGGTCTTCTAGGGCGCGGCTGTTTTTTCTGGCTTCTTCTACATAGTGAGATGCCGGATTGTTTTCTTTTAACAACGATTGGCTTACCACCCAGTGCTTTAGGGCTTCGCCTACATAGCCTATTTCGAATAAGGCAAGTCCCAATAGGTTGCGAGCTGGGACGTTGTTCTTATTTACAGATACGCTTCGGTTTAATAGTTCAATTCCTTGGGTTAGGTCACTGTTGTTAAGTTTTGACAGGCCTTTATTATATAATTTATCAGATAGGCGCACTGTACCGGCATAGAGAACTGGGTCTACTTTGCAGTTTGGGCAGATGCTGCCTTCGTTATATTCTTTTTCGCAGTTGGGACATTGCATATGGTCACTCTTTCCCGTGTTTATTCAGTTTGGTTTTATTCGGCAGTATCCTTTGCCCCTTTAGGTTCTAGTTCAGGGGTTTTGGTTGATTTGTCTTTATTCGAGATATATTGCAGTAAATCCATAATATCCATAATTTCGTCTCGCACCGCTTCTTCTACTTCGTCAACTGTTCGGATAGGCTTGTACTTGCTAATTTCTTCCTTAAAATCAATCATCTATATTACCTCCCACATTTTTCTACATTATTTTATCATATTCTTTTAAAGGCGCAATAGGGTGTGGCGTGCTGCGCAAACTCTAAAGACTAAGGATTATGTTAAAGTCCTTCATCCAGGTATTAATTTGCAAAAAGTAGGCAATAGTTTGTGGTACAGTCATTAATTGGCCGTACCATGGCAGTGTGGTTTCAGCTGTTAGTAGCTTGGTGATGGCTTCTTTTGATGCTATGTTAAAAATAGGTGCGTGGTTATCTTGTAGTACTACCTTTATCATATCCGTTACCCGGCTCATATATGCTGGGTTATGTGTTTTGGGGAAGGGACTTTTTTTGCGCCACAATACGTTTTCGGGCAAAATACCTTTTAGGGCTTCTCTTAACAGGCCTTTTTCTCGATCTTTGTGGTTTTTCATGCTCCAGGGGAA
>Ga0123352_10012256_pt1 | contig 13549 bp, 3 predicted proteins | sample TergutLab28metaG_FD_89700 | JGI IMG/M metagenome (GOLD analysis project Ga0123352, IMG submission 89700) | Labiotermes labralis P1 segment gut microbial communities from Petit-Saut dam, French Guiana - Lab288 P1 | ecosystem: Host-associated > Arthropoda: Insects > Digestive system > Gut ...
AGTAAGTAATACACAGTAATCACACCCGAAAAATTCACACATAAATTTTACTACTATTTGCTCATATTTATAGAATTGTATTTTATTAATTTTAGACCACTCACTTGTTTCAGTGTGATGATACCAGAGGCTGTATAATAAAATTTTGACCTCCTGATGATGAGCACATGGTGCTCGAAACATGTAGAGGCATGAAATAAACTTATTGTAAAAAAAAATTCGTGCATCAAGTTGGTTAATTACTGAGATAAATATACTGAGATGCACGGTCAGCAAAACGTCAAAGCCTGTGTTCGGTTTAGTTAACCGTAAATGTGCGTGCTGTAGTTCGAAGGGAAAGAAGGTACTGCAGTGCAAGGAGTGAAATGTGACGAATACTGTCTTGTTGGAGTGCAGTACAGACTGAACTAAATTTTGAAATCTGTGGGGCTGTATTAACTTTGCTCAGGATATGGACACGTGGCAAGCTGTTGTGAAAATTGTCATGAAGCGCCAGTTTCCATGAAATTTGAGAAAGGTTTTGACTAACTAAGGAACTGTCAGCTCCTGAAGAAAGGTTCTGCTCCGTGGAATTATTAAGCTGTAACATGTTCGATGGCCGATTGTTAAAGATATATCCACTATAAGACGCCATGTTTATACAGAAATCTTGTATACAGCACCACGTAGGATGCGTTGCGTGAAATGTCTGTCGGAATGATATGCATGTTGCAGAATATGCATGTTCTATAGCGCCAGAGTGGAATCACCATCTGAAGCTTAAACCAATTATGGACTTTGTGGCGTGATAAATTTCCTATTATAACAGACAGCCACACAGTAGAATTAACGCGTGTTGGCAGTCATTACTCCGGAATTACAATAAAGCATTACAGCCTGGAGGGGTAAACGAACTGTAGAACACTTCGGTACGTATCTGAATTTCAAAAATGAAGCTTTGAAACAGCGTCACTACACCGGCAAGTTGTGTGCCTCACGTTTAGATATCTGTATTGGTTTTCAAAACCACTGTACTCTTACAAGAGTCTAGGTATATTTTATTTGACGCGACAGCCCCCAGTGGACCAGGGCCTCCTCATTCACGAAGTTTATAGATCACTTTCCAAGGCGCATCACAGTCTGTAGGTCTCCTCTGGACGAGCGATTAGCTCGTCGCAGAGACCTCTACCTGACAACACAAAACAACCACAACAGACAGACATCTATGCCTCCAGTGGGATTCGAACCCACAGTCTCACCAGGCGAGCGGCCGTAGGCCTACTCCTTAGACTGCGCGGCAACTGGGACCGGCAGAACACGTTTGTATGTACTTGTATTAAAAAATAAGCTTCGAAACAGCGTCGGTAAACCGCAAAATCCTGTGTGTCACAAGTAGATAGCTGGGTTGGTTTGAAAAACAGTTCAGTCTTACAGCAGTTTAGATAATACTGGTATTGTGTCCTGTTTATGAATATTGAATTCTGACGAGAAAAAAATTGCCTATGTATCTTAGTAAATATGGAGGCGCGGAAGTTCAGTCAGTACAGTAACATGGTTACGAGCTGGATGACAGAGGAATAGTGGTTCAGGATTCAAAATTCCTAACTTTTTATTTAAAAAATTGCGAAGAGAAAATATTTTTCCCTCTTCGTGGTTATCATTTTCAGCAATTATTACTTTGCTTCAGTAATGAACGAATACCAAGACAATTAAAATGTAACTGGATAGTTTGCATATGCAAAATGTACACCCTACAGCCACTGTTCCTTGATCGTTCGCGCAGATGCAGATTTTCCACCCTGCGTTGAAATGTTCTCGGGAGTAATTCAGTGACTCCAGTGAATAACCTTCCACGCGGTTTGACCCCCCAGCACGGATAAGAGATTTATCCTTATTCCTGAGCGTCCAGAACTCCTTTGAGGCCAACCCTGGTTTTACGGATTACGTACCGACTGCTGTTTTATGGGAGGAAAACGGCCGGAGCGTCAGGCTTACTCACGTCAATCTAATGCGGAATTTAAGAGTGAGAGCACCTATACATGCACTACATCCCATACCGATATGAGGTGCAGCAAGACACCACCATCCGTATACTGACCGGTCCTGTGGACTGTACCTTTATACTACAAGACATGTGTGATGTCAAGAATGTTGCTAATTGTTGTGACAGCAAGAGGGGACTTGTACTGTAATGTACTGTAATATACTGTAATGTACTGTAATGTACTGTAATGTAATGTAATGTACTGTAATATAATGAAATGTACTGTAATGCACTGTAATATGCTGTAATGTACTGTAATGTACTGTGATGTACTGTGATGTACTGTAATGTACTGTGATGTACTGTGATGTACTGTGATGTACTGTGATGTACTGTAATGTACTGTTAGGTACTGTGATGTACTGCGATGTACTGTAATGTACTGTGATGTACTATAATGTACTGTGATGTAATGTGATGTACTGTGATGTACTGTAATGTACTGTAATGTACTGGAATGTACTGTGATGTACTGCGATGTACTGTAATGTACTGTAATGTACTGTGATGTACTGTGATGTACTGTAATGTACTGTAATGTACTGTGATATACTGTCATGTACTCTAATATAAAATTGGCAAGATTAAAATCGTGTATTTCCTTTGTCACTTTGAGACTGGCGGCACATGTAAACAAACTGCTGCTGATATAGGACTCGAGACTTGATTATTAATTATATGTTTACTGCGACCGCAAAGCGCACCTTGAACTATGTGTATGGCGTTACACATAACACAGGTGCAGTGAGGGCAGAGATCGATGGGAACAAACAAACGCACAAACAAACATAAAGCACGAACTTTGAGAAGAGTGAAATTCGCCTAAATTACACACAAAATACAGTTTCTCTCTCACAGGGAAAAAATTGATGTCTCCATTACAAAGAAAAGCATTTACGTTTATGAGGGACGTATTTGACGTTGTGGGAATAACAAGCGAAAAATAAATACTTTATTTCGGAAAATATTATAAATTAGTAGAATATGTGGTGTCCAGACTTTACATTTTAATCTACAGTGAGGCACTGGTAATGTTACCGACATGTTGCAAAGTTCTTGAGAACTTAATGGTCGCTTAGCTAATCAAGTCATTGCATAACTTCTTTGACTCCGCTGTCCAATTCTGTACGACATACACGTTTGGTGTCTTGGGCGCCTGGCGTAATCCAGATGAATTCCGACCCAGTTTCTTCAAGGGCTGTCTTAAAATCGAGGCCCATTACTACAACTACCAGGTCGGTCTAGTTAGCTACTCCAATCAGCTGCAGAATGTGGCGCTTTCCATATACTACTCATCTGTAAATTCCTCCCCTTTATGCTCGTTTGTTCGGCAACTGTTGCAAAAGAGTTCTTCAGAGAGTAAAGAAATTCCACGAATTTTATGGAACCCGAGGGACATTACCTTCTTCGAAAGATCCTCTCGGCTTTCCTTATCCTGAGCCAGACGAATCCAATCCAAGCCTCCCTTCCTGAAGATAATTATAGTAGTATCGAACAAAAATATTAGGAATATAGAAGGTCTCTATTACGAACATTCTTCCAGCTCCGGATTACAAAATTCCATGAGCGCCCTGTTCTCAAATACCCCCACCCTCTTCTAACATATTTTATCTGCGTAATTGTACTAATGTTAATTTCGTCAAGTGTACGTACACAATCAGAGTACTGGTGGAATCAAAAGATATTGTCAAACCCTGGTCTGTGTTCTTCCTTCAGGATGGCAGGCTGTCTGTATAGAACCCACAAACTATATTGCCAACAATAAATACCCTATGTATTTTTTCTCTCAGAAGTTGCCAAAATACGGATTACTGTTGTGTGTTTTATAATCTCTGTCTCCAGACAAGAATCGGGAAAACAGAGGAACCCGAAGGGATTGGCAGCAAGCATTTCGTGAATTAATTACTCTTCTAATTACTACGTGAATGTAATTTTGATAAACCCAAAATATTTTAATTTTTTCAGAAATATGCAAGACATATTACACAAATTTGTGTTATGAGTTTGTCTCACTTTCCCGTGAGGTGACAAAGAACTTTGCTGTTACTTTGGTCGACCGAGAAGCAAACATGTTTAAACCGTGAACACGGCATTTTACGTTACTACTTATGTCATGTACTGGTTTTTTTATATTTGCAAAGAATTTCCTTATGTACACATAAGCAGTATACAAACGCAGCACTATGTCTCACTTCAGACCTGATCACCTAAATCCTACTTATTCTGCAATTATATATACAGGGTCATCGAAAAAGATGGACGGGTTTTGAAACCGCTATAACTTAAAACGTTCTAGACGGATTTACACGTTTTTCATCTTAACATGTTCAGAAAAGTTTAAAGTTTTAGACTTACCTTAGTACATTTCAATATGTGCACCGCTTGTAGCTCTGGAGACGTCCAAACGAAATTCTATATCCTGCCACGTTTTCTTAATCATGTCTCGTGTTACAGTTTCAATGGCTGATGTGATCCAGTCTTGCAGGTGCTAGATATTCCTTATCTTCTCAGTATACACAATGTTCTTAATGTACACCCACAGGAAAAAAATCAAGTGGAGAGAGATCTGGGCTTCTAGGTGGCTAGGGTATTTGTCCATCCCTTCCAATCCAGGCATCAGGGGTCTCTCTTTTAAAACGTCAGTCACAAAGCAACTGAAATGAGGAGGAGCTCCGTCTTGCATAAAAATAACCCTACTTACAATTTCTTGTTCGACGGTTTCAATCTGTGGAAACACATAAATCCGTCTAGTACTTTTTAAGTTATAGCGGTTTCAAATCCCGTCCATATTTTTCGATGACCCTGTACATCATCCTCCTTGTTAGGGTCTATCTCAGCTCTTGCTCTTGTTCGTCAGCACAGACCATAAACCATGACATTTCTAATAGCAGTCCTTTATGATTTCCTTGGAACTACACGTCTGACGGAAATTAATTCCTTTCTTGAAGGAAGCGCAATTTCATTTGTTAGTGACGCTGCCTCGATTCGAGTAAATCTCGCGTTGTACATCGGTCATATCTTGCTTTTCAGTTTCTGCACTATTGACCTGCTTTTTATTTATGATTTCGAATTAGCACCCTATTAGCTGGATAACACTGGAGAATTGCAGTATGATAGACCGCTGTGTGCATTTAAAAGGGCGCATGCAGTCATTTAGTCATTATCGTATTGACGGCGCAGTGGCTGCTGCACTTCCCACATCTGATTGGAATTGCCTTCAGTCACTTTGACCGACATTTATGTACAAATTGTGTGGACACGCCCCCCCCCCCATTTTACTTTAGATATTGAAGTGTCATCTGTTATAACGAACATAGAACTTCCTGAATTCATCATGTAATGTTAAGCAATTACTCTGAGTATAAGAAGACAGAAAATAAACGTATAACGTAACAATGAGGCATGATGGAGCTTGTCATCCAGGGTCATTCTCTGATAGTCATATCATTTCATCCATTGGTGTCACACTTTTGTTGTTCTTCGTAAGAGTAGATATCTTATAAAATGTTGTTAATACCGCTGGAATAGAATTTGTATAATTATGGTTATAGTTTAAAAGTACTGGATCAAGAATATATCAATATAAAAAATTAATAATAATGTACAAACTTTAAAACTTAAAATCGGTAGAAGCGTAGGTAATTATTCCGAGGGCGACCTGTGTAATTTTGTAGTCGTCTCGCTTATTGGAAAGAGGAATTTTATCGCAGATATGGCGTTTATGAAGGTTTTTGTATTGTGGTGATAGATATTTGTGAGTCCTTAGTGTGCCCCATGCTTCATGTGACCCGTCGTGCACCTAGAACTTTACGGTGGCACCTAGAGTTTTGCAAAATTTGTGTTTCCCTGCACTAGGTCATTTAAAATTAAACGATAGATCATTTCAGTATGTAGTTCATTTTCTTCCCTCATAATTCCCGAACACGTTCACGAATTCCTCCAATTTTGGCACACAGTTAAAATTTCGTCCGGATCTCCGTCTCTTGCAAACACAAATTTTCACGAACAGCCACTTCCACTTCCATAATATTGTGCTATTTGCGGCCTTCCAAACGTAGCACCTAGGGTCCAAACGAAAGACCTACCTGAAGATGTAAACATTTAGCACAACAGCGGGCCACAACGCAGCGCCATCCGATGCTGTCGTTACACTGAGAACTACTGAATAATCCACCATATTTTATTCAATTTTTTTGGGCGTTTCACAAAATTGCGAAAAGCGACTGTTAGCTTCGTCTTGCCCATCTGTCTGCCCGCCTGCTCTCATTGAATAACACGGCTCCTATGTGAAGGATTTTAAAGATATTTGCTTTTTGAGTTTTTTTTCGAAATTCTCTCCAGAAAATTCCAGTTTCATTAAAATCTGACAAGACTAACTGGTATCTTATATGAAAACTTTTCTATATTATGAGAATATCTCACTGAATATTTTTAGAATGAGAAATATTTAAAACAAAATTTTGGAGACAATCAAAACACATTTTATCTTCAGTAACTTTTGTTCCGATTTTCCTCCCTGTTATGATATAATGTGGAAAAATGTTGCAAAGCCTGCCAGGCCACAGATATGATATTGTGCATGTGCTTTACATGTTGGATAATTAAGGTTACAAATGGGGCACCTGTACATTATGAGCCTGTTTGATGCGAATCCAATCTGCAGATTTTGCGGGATGGAGACCGAAACAGTGCAGCACATTATTGGCTGTTGCGAGGCGTTGGCTCGTCAGGGCTATAATGTCTTTGGGAGGCTGATTGTCGAAACAAAAGATATAAGCACAGCCTCAATAAGGGACCTTTGCCTCTTAATACGAGACGCAGGGCTATTGAGGCTGAGCTGAATGAAATATTAGGGCTGCACAATAAGCCTAAGACTCCGGTGCTTTCGGTGCATAAGCTGACGGGCCCTAAGAAGAAGAAGAAGAAGAAGAAGAAGAAAGTTACAAACACATTTGTTACTTATCCACGGTATTCAAACGCACCACAATATCAAGTTATGCCTTCATTGCTTGTTTCGTTCTAAGGAAATATGAGTATTTAAACAGAAAAGCGGTAAACTCAAAAACCGAACGAAATGCACGTAGGAAGTTCTCATCTGATGCATTCCCATACAGTTATTACGCAGTACATAACTATGCGTGTAAACAGTCCATAAGGGCCGTCTTGAAACCGGGCGGCGCGATTTCTCCGTATCGGGAAGAAGGTGAAAGTTAAAGTGATCCCGTTACATGCCCGGTATGGCCCAGAGGGTGGGTAGAGTTATAGCTCTACTCTTCCATGACCGCGGCACTAGAAGGGGGTGAGTGGTCAGCAGCACGCCCCGGTCGCACTTTACCCCCGAGAAAGAACCGGTACCCATTTTACAGGAGGCTGGGTGGGCTCCAGGGCCGACCGGGATTCGATCCCGAACCATCCAGCCCGTAGCTCAGTCGCTATACCGACTGAGCTACCGGGCCCACTTCTCGGTATCGGTATTGTACTAAAATAATAATGTTACAGTATATCAGTGTCTAATTATAAACATATTTAATCATACTAGAAACTGAAGAAGTTTACCGTAAAATAAATTGTTGTAGGCGTTCTTCATTAATGTCGCTTGTTGCTTGAATAATTGAGCAGGCGCCACACACATAAAATTGATCGAGTTCCGGCTAGCAACGTAGGCTGCAGTTCATTACCAGCAGGAACAGGCTGAGGTACGTTTTTGGGTATAAAAAAGAGTTGTAGACCGCATAGGCCTTCACAATGTTACTGCACTGCAGTAGTTATGAAATCAACTATAGCATTAATGAATACACTCAGAAAAGTTCTGCATACATCAGGCTGTAGTCATGTTGTGTGAGGTACAATTTTTTTATTAAACTTAGCACTGCCACCGGGTGACAACCCAATTTCAGTTAATAATAATAATAATAATAATAATAATAATGATAATGATAATAATAACAATAATAATGCGCCCGAATACATATATACAACTGCAAAAATCTGTAATTCTTGGCACATGTTCAATTGTAAGAAACTTTTTAAACTACAAATAAGACCACCGACTCTAATCCTGTTAATTACTGTATCCAAGGATAGGTGAATATTTCCCAGCCAAAGCTGAGAAGTGAGAAATTCGATTATTATTATTATTATTATTATTATTATTATTATTATTACAGTGAATCTTCAGTCACCCGTGTTTCGAAAAACATCCCGTTGTGATTCATATGTGCTGTATGTAGGAACACAAAACGTCAATCAAAATCATGTTTTAAAGTACACTGTCATAGGCCTATAGCATTATTGCAACACGTTTCGGCGTATATTAAAAACCGCTATCATGTTTATTAAAGACAACAAATAAAATTATAATTTTTAACACATCAAAGCATTTCTCATCACATGTATTGGCGATCTCGTCTTTACATATTTTAAAGATTTAAAAAAAGCCGAAATCACCGAATCATGAGAAAATGTTTATAGGATTCACAGTTATTTAGTTTGAATGTTAGAAGTTTATAAATTGGACTGTAAATTTAAAAAGTCGATGTCCAATACTTCAAAGTGAAAGGGAAAATGTTCCATCACATAGTTTGGACTTGAGGTAATCGGTGTCTAACCGTAAGGAATGTCTGCATTCAGTGTGGGTGCAATATAGTATTTCGCAAATGAATAACTATTGTAAACAAGAAGACAGATAGCTTAATTTGCAAAATATTTGTCTTGCACTCTTGATTAGGGTCGTGTATCTTAGGTACTAAACTGCCCTTCTCCCTTTTCTCTCATTTTGTTGTTTACTCCTCGAAATGTTATGTACGTTCTACAGCCGTAAATGGATTATAGTCTTAAATAGTGTAAGATGTTATGAATTATGCTGTACTTTGTGAAGCTAACTCCGCAATAGCCTACATTTTCATACTTACCTATAATGTAAACTCCAAGGCGTAGGCCTGCGGGCGCCGCTTGCTGGGATTGCTGCTTCGAATCCCACTGGGGTCATGGATGTTTGCCTCTTCTGAATGTTGTGTTTTGTCAGGCAGCAGTCTGTGGCACGGGACGATCCCTACCGAGTGCGCGCACTCGTGTGTTTGTGTGTGTGTGTGTCATTGATTGTGATCAAGTGTAACACTAACCTCTACACCTGTAATGAATAGGCAGGAAACGGTCAAAACTAAAAAGAAAGAAGTGAATACAAATAGTTGATAGATATAAAACCCTCGCTACTGCTACTGTTATTGTGGTAGGCCTCCATTAACTTTTGTTGCAACTCAACTACTGAATAGACATCGAACGAGACAGTTATCTTAGGGGGCGCTTGTACGTAATACATTCAGAAAGTTCACGGATTTCGCTGGTATAATTTACAGGGATTTTGTACTGCCAGGGCATTTTACATTATGAGTCCATTCCTGAAGGTAAAATTGTGAATAAATAAATGTACGTTGTCATCCTTCGTTGCCTTAGGGATGCGGTCACGAGGAAAGGTCCAGAATAATGGAGAACGAAGTGTTGGTTTCTCCATCATTACAATGCTCCAGCACACCGGTCGGTTTTGGTTAAGGATTTCTAAGCAAAGAACAATGTGTCATCATTAAACCATCCCCCGCGCTCTACTGGCCTGGCTGCGGTTGACTTTTCCTGGTACTTCAACTGAAATTAGTATTAATGGGATGGTGCTTTCGTGATGCTACTGACATCATTAAGAAATCGCCAGACGACCTGAAAAGGATTTCACAAAGTGGCTTACTGAATATTTCCAAAACCTTGATAATCTTTGGCAGAAGTGTATATTTGTAAAAGGGGACTATTTTGAATGAAATGTAGATTAAATTATTGTACTTTTTGTGCTTCTCAGAAAGGAAGAGACTGCGGGAACATTTTGAAGCTACAACGTATACAGAGCGGTACAGCTTCAGATAATCCACATAAAAGAAGTGGGAGATTACAAGACGAACAGTCTTATTATCCTTGATTTTAAGGCTATAATATATTATCATTATTATTATATGAAGTAGGCTAGTGAAACAAATCCCCTCAAATATGCATCTTTATGAGGTCTTCGATTCATCTATTGCCCCGAGTAATATCGCCAAAGACTGGGGAATCTTAGTAGGTTCACAACATTTTCATTGACATGTTTATTATATTGTTTCTCAATGAAATTATTAGGCCTTTTCGAACTACAACACATTATTTTATACTCATGATTGATAATTGTTTTTATATTTTATCTTAAGTAGACCGACGCTTGAGCATGCTTCCTTTGTTTGGAACTCGATTCCACCTACTGACAGCAAAAGGCTTGAACACGTTCAGCGGAAATGTGCGTCCTTATGTGAAGACTTCTTGTCCAATGCACATTGCAGTCACTACGACTCACTTTTGCGTTTAAATCTTAACACCCTTCAGATGAGAAAACATGACCTTGATGCACATTTTTACTAATATCCAATACTGGTTTTAAAAACTGGCTGTCCCATCTGGACAACACCGGACTCGTGTCCCCGTTCATAATGTCTCCATGTTGTCTGTTAAATATTGCCTCTCTTTCAGCTAGATAGGTGAAAACATCGAACTCGGTCTGAAGAGAAATAAACAAATGCAGAGAACCTCTTTTTTGATTATAAACAAATTTTATGTTAAGGGATTCTTAACTGCTCACAAAATGCCAGTTCTTAATACTATATTAGAATTCTGTTTGAACTGTTAAATATTTTAATTGGGTGCTCAGCCTACTGACACTTCATTTTATCTGTTTTTTTTTGTTTCGTTCGTGATTGTGTCGTACCTGTATGTTTGGGTTTTAAATTTTCCCGCACTGTTAATTGTGCATGTTAATAATTTGTTTTTATTATTATTTTATTATTAACCAAAAAATGTAAAGATTATAACTTTTTTGTATGGGTGTGAAAATCGATCGCTCACATTGTGGGAGGAACATAGGCTGAGTGTGTTCGAGAATAGGGTGCTCAGGAGAATATTTGGGTTTAAGAGGGACGAAGTATTAGTGGAGTGGAGAATACTGCATAATGAGGAGATTTATGATCTGTACTGCTCACTAAACACTATTCTGTTGATCAAATCAAGAAGGATAAGATGGGCGGACGTGTGAACGTATAGGAGGGGAGGAGAGTTGCATACAGGGTTTTGGTAGGGAGAACTGAGGGAAGGAGACCATTTGGAAGACTCAGGCGTAGATAGTAGGATAAAATTAAAATGTATCTTCAAAAAGTGAGGGGGGGGGGATTGGACTGCATTGAATTGGATCTGGATAGGGACAAGTGGCAGGCTTTTGTGAATGAAGCTTCGTGTTCTATAAAATGTGGAAATTTCTTGACTGTTAGATTCTCAAGAATGACTCTGCTTCATGGAATTATTATTATTATTATTATTATATTCGTAACTATTGTCATAATATCATCATGTCGTGTTGTGCTGCCGATAATGTTTGCTCAAGTTTTTGAACTGTAATTGCATGGTACCTAGTTCAAATCTTTGCAAGTGACGCAGGTTCTCCTGACTGGAATTTATGCAGTTTCAGTCGATCCATCCAAGCCAGTGTTGAAGCAGTAATTTAAACGAGGCCAGTGTTTGTCCAGCAGTATTTGCTCCATCCAATCATTCATCGCTGTTTAGTCTGATTTACGGCTTCGTTAACTGAACAAATACGGGCCTCGCTTTCTAATACGTCTGTTTTCATTGACCTCTCGAACAGCGCTGTCGGACTCCTGAATGCAAGTGGAGGATTTTATACAGATTGCTGAAACTTCTCATAACTTATTAACGCTTGAAATCTGCACTGGTCACCTTTCCATCTCGACAGTTTTGTCAACTGCAAGAGAAAGTACTGCAATCCCTCTTGACCTTGAAAACTGGCGGGTCTGCTGAAATATAAACTAAAAATATTACGGATTTTTAAGACGTGTTGCCACTTTTTGACAAGCCAATTGCATGCCAGAATTTCTTCAGACTACGCTGTATAAGCACAGGGCTTGTGATAACTGAATCCCATAACGGTTGATCTTTGGCATGTATCTGCGGATTCCAAACTTTTATTTCCTGCCGTAGCTTAGCACATAACCAGCAGCCAATGGGTGTAAAACCCGCAAACCGCGAATTTGTATTATGTTGCCCGCGGCCACGTTTGTAAAATTCTCATATGCTATAAAATCATACAATAATGCAGGCGGTTAGCTATGCCACTTAACTGTTGTTTTTTTACACATTCGGCCGGCGAAGCATCACACAATAGGGCGTGTTGCCCTTTGCCATATAAAGGTTGGTAGCCCATGCAGCAGCAGAAAGCTACAGATAATCATTTTAATTATCTCCATCGTTATTATCAGCATTTAGTTACGCTAATCGTGAAAGTGCCTTTACGTCTTTACGTCACTAACACAATAATGTTCGTTCCTTCTGTTACAGGCATGGCGCACAAAGAATGCCTAGAAAATGGGACATGGTTCCGACATCCATCTTCTGGTCTAGTGTGGTCAAACTACACTACGTGTATCAACATTGACGACCTGAATGTAAGTTTCATTGTTGTAATTATTTCATTAGTCGCATTGTTGTAGCTTCTGCGTTATCTGTTTTGTTCTCAGTACGACGGCATATTGACTCTTACAAAGGGTCCAAGGTGACTAAAACATTTAAAACAGTGAGACGCCATTATTTTTTCTTACCATTTCAGAGTTACAGGAATCTCAACCGTTTAAAGCTACGTATGAAACTAAGACCCTTCGAAAGAAGAGTAATACTTTCGGACCTCCACACACAATTTTGGCAGAAATCGGAAATCAAAAAACTGCATTAAAGTCCTTCTCAGCGATCAGCCAAATTCAACAACTGTAGTTTTGTGTGCATGTGCATGTGTAATGAGGAGATTTGTGATCTGTTGAACACACGTGAGTGATAAAACACAAGTGGCCTAATTACTGTGTATCGACTTTAGCTAAGGCGATAAATAGAATTTTGTGTTTTTGCATCTTGCATTGTAATATAGTCGTATAATAGAAACCAACCAAACGCACCTTGGATAAACTGATGTTTCAATTAAAAATTTAATGCAATAAAGTTCATAATCGAAAGATGCACTCTTTATTAAAACTTATCAGGTTCAAGAAAGAGTGCATTTGTTGGTATATGAACTTCATAGATATCAAAATGCACAGTACAACGATAAAAAATTAATATAATACGATATGATATGATATATGATATAATATAATACGATATGATATGATATATGATATGATATGATATATGATACGATACGATATTATATGATATGATACGATAGATTATATGATATATGATATGATATCATATACGATATATGATATGATATGTGATGTGATATGATATGATATATGATATTATATATATGATATGGTATGATGTGATACGATACGATACAATACGATATAATATAATATAATATAATATAATATAATATAATATAATATAATATAATATAATATAATATAATATAATATAATATAATATAATATAATATAATATAATATAATATAATAT